>Ga0310691_10001341_pt1 | contig 37780 bp, 31 predicted proteins | sample 176DNAGHGlowgp2_FD_203887 | JGI IMG/M metagenome (GOLD analysis project Ga0310691, IMG submission 203887) | Sheep rumen microbial communities from Palmerston North, Manawatu-Wanganui, New Zealand - 1766 DNA GHGlow gp2 (v2) (version 2) | ecosystem: Host-associated > Mammals > Digestive system >... | reverse complement strand
CTAAGGAAAAGTATTCTGAATTTCTGAGTGACATTGTGTTGAATAGTCTTCAGGAAGAATATCTCAACCAAATCATCGGTTATGTATGCGAAAACGGCGACATCACTCCTGAAACGCTCCTCACCGATGAGAACTTCCGAGGCGTGGATCTCCACACTGTTTTCGGCAACAACCTTGTTTCAATAAGGCGATATGTGGAGAAGCTACATGGGGTGATTGCGTAATTCATATATGTTACGGGACCGACCACCTTGGGCGCCTTGCTCAGCAGTCTGCAGATGGGCTTTCGGACGTTGGCCATTGAGAAACGCAGCAATGATGTCTGGACCACGTTGGGTGCAGTCAAGACGGAGTTCTCCAAATTCGGCGACCTCCTTGAGAAGGCCAAGAAGAATATCGACACCGCTTCCGCGACCATCGAGCAGCTTCAGGGCACCCGCACCAAAGCCATCAAACGGAAACTGCGGGAGGTTGAAGCCCTCCCGACAGACCAGGCCGCCGCGTTGCTGCCGGATATGGGAGGGGAGGGTGCGATGGATGAGGAATGATGGTTTTTTCCCTATCCTTCGTTATGTGTTACCGCTGTGACTTAATTTTTCGGAATCCCTTCTGCCATATCCGAAAAAGGAGTATCTTTGCGGATTGAAAAACAGAAAACAATATGACAGAAAAGGAAATAGTTAAGCCACAGGACAACAACACTCAGGAAACTGTCCGTATCAATGCTCTCTTTGAGAAGATTGCAATCTTGATAGAACGGTCGAGACGATTTGTCGCCAACTCTGTAAATGTGGCGGAAGTAAGAACACGTTACGAGGTGGGCAGATATATTTACGAGGACGAGCAGCAGGGAGGACGAGCCTCATACGGGAAACAGGTTCTGAAAAACCTTTCTGCCCGGCTGATAAGCCGTTACGGTGAAGATTGGACTTACGACACTTTGAAACGATGCCGTTTTTTCTATCAGGCATACGCTAATGCAAAAATTGGGGCAACGCCATTGCCCCAATTGGAAGATTATAACAATCCTTCTGAAAACAAGCAAGATACAAATTGGAGCAACACCGTTGCCCCAATTCAACTGCCCCGTTTCACCCTTTCATGGTCACACTATCTGGTGCTGATGCGCATAGAAAACATAGAAGCCCGCAGTTTCTATGAGATTGAGGCGGCACAGCAACAGTGGTCGGTAAAGCAACTCGCCCGTCAGGTAGGCTGCAGCCTCTACGAGCGTTTGGCGTTGAGCCGCAACAAGGACGAAGTGATGAGGCTGGCACTTGAAGGGCAAACCGTAGAAAAACCGTCGGATGTTATCAAGAATCCTATAACATTAGAGTTTTTGGGGCTGAAACCTGACGAGCTCTATACGGAAACAAAGTTGGAGAATGCCATTATCAGCAAGTTACAACAATTCCTTTTGGAGTTGGGAAAGGGTTTCCTTTTCGAGAAACGGCAGAAACGATTCACCTTTGATGAAGAGAATTATTACGTTGACCTCGTATTCTACAACCGCCTGCTGCAATGCTATGTTTTGATTGACCTCAAAACCGACAAGTTGACCCATCAGGACCTCGGTCAGATGCAGATGTACGTCAATTATTATGACCGTTACGTGAAACAGGATTACGAAAACCCGACCATTGGCATTCTGCTTTGCGAGAGCAAGAAGGATGCCCTCGTGGAACTGACATTGCCCAAAGATGCCAACATCTACGCCACGGCCTATCAACTCTACCTGCCCGACAAGGCTCTGCTACAGGCAAAGTTGAAGGAATGGATTGAGGAATACAATGAAACACATAATGAAGAATAATGATGGAACGGAAAATGAAAGACAGCGGCATCCCGTGGATTGGGGTGATTCCGAGTGATTGGGAAGTGTGCCAATTAAAAAGAATATAGAAACGACTTCCGCGACCATCGAGCAACTTCAAGGCACCCGCACCAAAGCCATCAAACGGAAACTGCGGGAGGTCGAGGCCCTGCCCACGGACCAGGCCGCCGCATTGCTGCCGGAAATAGGCGAGGTAGATGTGGTTGATGACGATTAATAGCTTTCATCTGCATCCTCATCGCAAGCAAAGAATATCCGTTTTTTGCCGTTTTTGACCAAACTGAACGGATATGCTCCGTTTTCTAACGATTCGGTGCAGATTATTTGCGGACCGATATTCGTTTCCAACACTCCTGAAACGATAGGCCCTAACCGTGTCCGGATTCCCGACAGTTTCTTCAAGGCCTTCCTCATCAAACACCAAGACGCCTATCATACCATAGCCTTTATCTGCCCCAACTCTCCCGATTCCGTAACCATCGCTGGAACTGCCCGGTCAGTGAACACTGTGGAATCTCTCACGGGTTACGACTTCTTTGGCTTCTTGGATGATAGCGTGGAAGAAACCGTCGAGGATGAAGTTGAAGTCGGGCTTTGGGTGCATTGAGTCTTACATTTATTGTTTTCTATAAATATGCTAACAGACTTCTCGCTTTCTATCACCTTTTTTGATTATTAATCGTTTATAGCGGCTTCCAATATGTTGATATGGTTTGGCGAAAGTACACAAAAATACTGACACTTCATCAGACTACAAGGAAACAGTCATCCGTCTGGCAGAAAACTCTGCCTATTACACAACATTTATAAGTTACAGCATTACAAATTGAAAATCTTGGGAATTTCAAATTGAAAATCTTGGGAATTTTAAATTGAAAATCACGGGAATTTTGTATTTTTGCCGCGCGATTAAAGACAAAGATTATGTATTATCCGAGACTCATTGAAAAAGAGATAGAAAGGGCAATCAAAACATCAGGCGCTGTGTTGGTGACCGGCCCGAAATTCTGCGGAAAAACGACCACGTGTATGCTTTATCAGAAAAGTTTTGTGAAATTAAACACGAAACAAGCTATCGCCATGGCCAGGATGAACCCGAAAGGTACACTGTTAGGTGATAAGCCACGACTGATTGACGAGTGGCAGAAAGCACCGGACATTTGGAATCAGGTGAAGGATGATTTGGACTCTCATTACGAGTTCGGGAAATACATTCTGATGGGCAGCGCCACCCCGGCAGACAAAACAGAGGTCCATCACAGTGGGGTAGGAAGAATAACTCCTGTGAAAATGCGACCGATGAGCCTTTGGGAATCGAATGAATCGAAAGGCACGGTGTCGTTAAGCAATCTGTTTGACGGAGGCAGGGAGTTTCCGTGGGATATGAATCAGGGCTTCACCCTTGACAATGTCGCCCACCTTCTTTGTCGTGGCGGTTGGCCCATTTCGGTACTGGCGCCACAAGAGATTGCCCTTGAGATTACAAAGAACTACTGGAACGGGTTGTTCGTGTTTGAGGACTGTGAGAATGAACGTTTCCGCAACAAGAAACCCGAGGTGCTGAAGATGATTGTGAGAAGTCATGCACGACACATATCGTCGGAGGCAGCCATTTCGACAATAATCGCTGATGTGCGGCAAAGCAACGAAAGAACGATGGATGCGAAGACGTTTGGCGACTACATGGAAGCGCTGAAAGACCTCTTTATTATTGAAGACATGGAGGCCTGGAACCCGGATATTCGCTCAAAGACAACCATCCGTTCCACGCCCACCCGGCACTTTGTTGATACGTCAATCGCCTGCCGCTCGTTGAATGTGATGCCAGAGGATTTGCTTCGCGACCTGAATAGCTTCGGGCTTTTCTTTGAGGATATGGCGGTGCGTGACCTAAGGGTGTATGCGGGCACGTTAGGCGGCGAGGTGCGCCATTATCGTGACAACGCCGGACTTGAATGCGATGCTATAGTGCATCTGGAGAACGGCCGATGGGGAGCTGTTGAGATTAAGTTGGGCGGTGATGATTTGATAGAGGAAGGAGCATCATCACTGAAAACGCTAAAGAAAAAGATTGAAGAGAAGAGTAGTGAACAATCCCCCTCATTCATGATGGTGTTGACGGCTGTTGGTGGAGCATATCAACGTGAAGACGGCGTTTATGTTGTGCCCATCAACCTGCTAAGGCCATAAATCAGTGCCCAAGATGAAAAAGATCAATCGGTGTTTTGGGCTTGGAATCGTATGACCCGTAAAAGCCCGTCTGTCCGTTTGTCCATTTTACATTGTGAATTTCCCCCCTTCCCGCCATTTCATACAACACCCCCGCCATTTCATACAATAGCCGCCCTGACCGTGCGCGTGGGATTGCCGGATGAACTATTTTTGCCGCCGAAATCTTAATCAAAACAGTTCAAAACAGCAAAAAACCATTCATTATGGAAGAAGAAATGAAAAACACGGGCGCGTTCAATGAGAATGCGGAGAAAATGCAACAACCGGAAACCATCAATGAGAACACGGCTCCTGATAACGCCGGGGAACAGCCGAAGAATAGAAGACCCTTAAAATGGCTTATCTTCTTTTTGTTCCTCGCAGTGGCAGCAAGTGTGACGACGATGTTGGTCGTCAAGTCGTGCCATAACAAAGAAGAGTATGCCTACGAGTACGGATATGAACCATCAGACGGTCCCGTTTCCTACAACAACGGCAAAAGCAACATTGTCAATCCAGTCACCCGGGAGGTCATTGTCAAGGATATCGACTGGTGCCACTACTCCAGCAGCAACGACGAGGACCCCATCGTCCTATTCGCCAAAAACGGGAAACGGGGCTTCTGCAACATCGTGACCAACGAGGTCATCGTGGAGCCCACCACCTACACCAAAGCGTGGGTTTTCTCGGAAGGGCTGGCCGCCGTGGAGAAGAACGGCTACATCGGCTTCGTGAATACCAACGGCAAGGTGGCCATCGGCTTCAAATTCTCCTACCGTGGTAATCCGCTCTGCGATTTCGTCTTCCACAACGGACACTGCGTGGTGGCGGATTCCTCCAACAAAATCGGGGTGATCGACCAGAGAGGTCGCTGGGTCATCAAACCGCTCTACGACAACATCGAACTGGCCAAGGATTACGCCATCGTCTATAAGGACGGGGACTTCAAGAAACAGATTGATTTCGAAGGAAATGTCCTGCAAGACGGAATCATTGACTATATCAACAATCTCTATTATGAGGTTAACTATGCCGACCTGCAAACCGGCGAGCAAAAGGTGGGGCAGACCAAAAACAACGATTATTACGAATACCGGGTCGGCGGTTATTCCGGCCTGATCGATGGCGAGGGCGGAATCATCACCCCGCCTATCTACACCGACATCGTAGGCATCACCCCCACACTGTTCAAAGCGCAACTGCAGGACTGGACCTCCATGGTGCTGATCGACCAGAAAGGGAAGGTGCTGTCGAAGGTGACGAGATAGGCGAGGAAGAAGTGAAGAATGAACGATGAATAGACGATGAAAAACGATGAAGAGGCGGTGGATAAGATGATATGTTGATTTGAATAAATTGTATTTTTGCACCTTAATTTTCGAATATGTCCGATTTTTTGACCATTACCAATGCTAACGAGCTTATCCGCATTCCTGCGGGGAGCTTGGTATGTGTTGTCGCGGATGGCAACTATTCGGACATTCGTACCCGCGATGGGGAAAAGCGCACGGTTGCAGTGCAATTAGGAGTGATAGAGGATCTGATTCACAAGCAGTTGGGTACCCAGGAGGAGGAGTTTGTCCGTATCGGCAAGAGCTTGATCGTGAACTTGCGCTTCCTGACGTATATCAACCCTGGAAAGAAGCAGATTGTCCTCTCCGACCATCATACTTTCAAGCTCAACCTCGAGGCCTCGAAGGAGGCCTTGAGGCAGCTGAAGGACTATATTGAACGAGAATATAAGCTATGAAGCATTTTGAAGACATAAAAGACGATGAAATCCGCATCATCAGCCGCAAGGAGGTGATTCGCAAGCCGTTGTACCGCCGTTGGTGGTTCTGGACGGCGGTGGTGGCGGCTGTCGTGCTACTCGCCGTGGCCCTTGTGTTGGCACTGCGTCCAAAAACCGCCAAGCCCGTCGAAGTGACTGAGCCATTGGCCGAATCGGTTCCGGTGGCCCCGACCATCGTGAAAAGCGAACCCGCCACAGTGCTTGTCCGCGACACGGTTGTCAACGACGTGCCGCTGCGCATCCATACGCCCGTGAACGCGGTGCCGGAACTTCTCGTCGGTATCCCTGACACGAACGACAAGTCGGTGGTGCTGTGTCTCCAAGCCGCCGACATCCGTGCCGACAACCACCAGATTGTGGGCGCTTTCGTCCTTAAGGGCGAGTTGTTGTCACGCGGGGTGGCCAAAAAGGGATTTTGCGCCATCCTCGACGGGAAAATCCGGCTCGGGATGGCGGAGAGTACCCCGTTGTTTGAGGAGGCAACCAACAAAGACGGCTATTTCTTCCGTCAGTATCCATTGGTGAGCAACGGCACGATGGTGGAGAACAAGCCCAAGAACAAGGCCCTGCGCCACGCCCTGTGCGAGCTGGGCGGCCAGATCGTGACGGTGAGCAGTCTCGACAAGGAGTCGTTCCACGATTTCGCCCAAGCGGTTGCGGATCTCGGCGTGCAGAACGCCATCGCCCTCACCGGCGGCGACGCCTACGGTTTCCGCCGCGACCAAGAGAACGGTTTCCAGCCGTGGGGTGGGGATGTCAGAATGTGGAAGCATCTGGAACATGTGAATTTCATTGTCTGGAGGGAGTTCTGATACGGCTCTCGCTCCCGTTTTCGTGTTTTTCCCGCGAAAACTCTACCTGAAAATTTAACAATCAGCAACGTCAATTGTAAAAATAAAACACAACCGCCTGTTTGTCAGGGGCAACAAAAATTTTGCGAAACCCTTGACAAACAGGCGGATTTGGTGTGTCTTTCGTAGAGACGCAGTGCGCTGCGTCTCTACCGCGTGGCGAAACCGTTACAGCAACTCGTAACTCCTTTTCACGAACTCGCTCAGCTTCTCGCCGGTGAGGATGTTCTGCGAGAGCATCGCCAGATCAACCATCTGCTGTACCAGCTGCGTACGTTTTGCCTCGTCTTTTTCGTCGAGGATGCGCGTGGCGAGCGGGTGGTTGCCGTTGATCACCAGGTTGTAGTGGTCGAAGCCGCCGTAAAAGCCCTGCTGGCCGGAAACCTTCTCCATGTCCTTGAAACGGCGCATGAACTCGTTTTGCGTGACCATCACGGGCAGGTCGGTCTCGCTCAGCGAATCAACCTCCGGGGTGAACAACTTCGCATCGACCTGTTTTTCAAAGAGCTCTTTCAACTGCTTCTGTTGATCCTCCGACAGTTTCGAGACGTGCGCATCTTCTTCTTTCTCAATGAGTTTGTCAACCACATTGGCATCCACGCGGGTGAAGCGCACCTTCTCGAGCTTCTGCTCCAGCATGTTGATGAAGTGCGTGTCGAGGAAGCCGGTCATCAACAACACATCGTATCCTTTCTCTTTCGCGTTGGCAATATAGACATGCTGGTCGTCGGCGTTGGCAGCGTACAGCATGACAATATTTCCGTTTTTGTCAGTCTGCAGCGCACTCACCTTATTGCGGTATTCTTCAATTGTAAAGTACTTGCCCTCAGTGTTTTTCAGCAAGTAGAAATCCTTGATTTTGTCGTAGAATTTCTCGTCTGTCAGGGAGCCGTATTCGAGGAAGATGCTCAGGTCGTCCCATTTCTTCTCGAACTCCTCGCGGTTTTCCTTGAACATCTCCTCCAGCTTCTCGGCCACCTTCTTGCTGATGTAAGTGGAGATTTTCTTGACGTTGTTGTCGCTTTGGAGGTAGGAGCGGGAGACGTTCAGCGGGATGTCCGGCGAGTCGATGACGCCGTGCAGGAGGTTCATGAAGTCGGGTACGATGCCTTCCAGCTCGTCGGTGATAAAGACCTGGTTACAATAGAGTTGCACGCGGTTCTTCTTGAGGTCAAGCTGGTTTTTGATCTTCGGGAAGTAGAGCACGCCGGTGAGGTTGAAGGGGTAATCGACGTTCAGGTGGATGTGGAACATCGGCTCCTCGAACGACATCGGGTAAAGTTCGCGGTAGAATTTGTTGTAGTCCTCGTCGGTGAGGGAAGAGGGCTGTTTCTGCCAGATGGGGTCGGTGTCGTTGATGATGCGCGGCACCTGCACGGCCTCCTCCTTCGGTTCTTCCTTCTTCTCGTCTTTGTTTTCCGTATCTTCTGGTTTCGGCTCAGGTTTACGCCATTCAGTCTTCATTCCACAACGGATGGGCACGGGCAGGAAGCGGCAGTACTTGTTGAGCAGCTCCACCAGCTTGTCCTCGTTGACGAACTCCTGCAGGTCGTCGTCTTCCACGTGGAGGACGATTTCGGTGCCGCGGTCGGATTTGTCGATTTCTTCGAGGGTGAAGTCGGGCGATCCGTCGCAGCTCCACTTAACCGCCTGAGCGTCTTTCTGATACGATTTGGTGAGGATATCCACGCGGTTGGCGACCATGAAGGAGGAGTAGAAGCCAAGTCCGAAGTGGCCGATGATGTTGGCCGCGTCGTTGCCCTTGTATTTGGCCAGGAAGTCCTCCGCACCGGAGAAGGCAATCTGGTTGATGTAGCGATCGACCTCCTCGGCGGTCATGCCGATGCCGCGGTCGGTGACATGGATGGTCTTGTCATCCTTGTTGACCTTCACGTCAATGGTCAGGTCGCCTAACTCGCAGTCTGCCTTGCCCAAGCTGACGAGCGTTTTGAGCTTCTGCGTGGCATCCACTGCGTTGGAAATCAGTTCTCTAAGGAAAATCTCGTGATCAGAGTACAAAAACTTCTTGATGACGGGAAAGATATTCTCGGTTTGTACATTAATTTTACCTGTCTGCATATTTTTTTGATTTTAATATTTTCAAATGACAGGCGTGGACTCTGCAAATATTGTGCCAGTTTTGTAATGGTTATAGGTTCAGAATCAGATCCCTTAAATCTTCTTTACAAACAGCTGCGCATTCTCGAACTTGGTGACCTTCACCTTGTCGCCGGGGTTGGCGAATCCGTGTTCGATGGTGGCGTCCAGCACTTCACCGTCGATGTTGATTTTGCCGGAAGGACGGAGGATGGTCTGCGCAACACCCTCTTTACCAACGTATTGCTCGTTGCGCATATCCTGCGAGGTGAAGCCTTGCTTTGTCTCCAGGCCGGTGCGCAACGCCAACGAACCGAAGCGCGTCTCGGCGAGGATAAGCTTCTTTCCGAGCCACAACGACAGGAAGAATCCCGCCAGAGTGCTGACCAACACCAGGATTGTCATCTTGCTGATATGCGCAGGGGCGTTGAACTCGGGGTTGAAGGTGAATTTGAAGCCGACGTTGAACACCAGGGTGAGGATGAGCGAGGCGATGACGAGCACAATGCCGGAGATGCCCGCGACCCCGAATCCGGGGATGACGAAGAACTCCAGCATCAGCAGGACGATGCCGGCGAGGAAGAGGAGGATTTCCCAGTGGGCGGCGAGACCTTCAAGATAGTGCGGGGCGAAGAAGAGCAGGGCGGCGGTGAGGGCGATGATGCTGGGCAGCCCCAGCCCGGGAGCCTGCAACTCGAACCAGATTCCGCCCACGATGCACATGATAAGGATTCCGCTCACGGCAGGGCTGACCAGGAAATTGATGATTTTCTCGATAGGGGAGAGCTCCTGCTCATGAATCTCGGGCTGTTCGACACCGGCCTGAGCCAGAGCCTCCTCGCGACTGTTCACCACTCCCTCGCAGAAGCCGTTGTCCGCAGCCTCTTCGGAGGTGAATGTCAGCACTTTGCCGGAGTCGCTGATGCCTGGGATCGTCACGTCAGGATCCACCATGGCCTGCGCGATGTTGGGGTTGCGGCCGTTGTGCTCGGCGGTGGTGCGCATGAGCGAGCGCATGTACGACTGGTACTTGTCGGGCATGATCTGGCCGGTCTGATCCACCACCGAGGCCGCCCCGATGGAGGCGCCGGGCATCATGTAGATGCTGTCGCACGCGATGGAGATCAGCGCGCCCGCCGATGCCGCGTTGTTGTTGATGAAGACGATGCTCGGCACCTTGGTGTTGAGCAACAACGTCCGGATTTTGTCGGCGGCATCGAGTTCCCCGCCGAAGGTGTTCAGCTCTAAGAACAAGTAGTCGTATTTCCCGGCTTCCGCCTCTTTCACAGCCTTCTCGGTCAGCCGCAGCGCCGGCTTGGAGATGTTGTCATCTATCTTATAGTAATAGACCTGTGTTTTCTGGGCGGAAACGCTGCAGGTCGCCGCTATTATCGCAACAATGAGACCCACTATGAGGGTGTATGCTTTTTTCATATTCAGATTGTTCTAAAATGGGCTGCGAAAATAGGATTTTTTCGGATTGGAAGACTATCTGGCTTTTTTTACGACAACATAGGACTATTATGTACAACTTTGGAAAAAAATGCTATAGCGTCCAATAAAAAAATAAAAAACGTCCAAGACAGCGTTATCATTCACTTTTCCCGCAATTATCCATTATCAATTATCCATTATCAATTAAACGGATAATTTTGTATCTTTGCCGACTAATTTTTTTGCAATGAAAATAGAGAATGTAGAACAGATTTTTGAAGAGTTCAAGAATGCTAAAATATTGGTAATCGGCGATGTAATGATCGACTGTTACCTTACGGGAAAAGTGTCAAGAATCAGTCCGGAGGCGCCGGTTCCCATCGTAAATGTGCAAAGCCGCAGCTACCGTCTGGGTGGCGCCGCCAATGTCGCGCTCAACCTCAAGTCCCTGGGCGCCGACCCGATTCTTTGCTCCGTCATCGGCAGCGACTCGAAAGCCAAGGTCTTCTACAACCTTATGGAGGACTGCGACCTGACCTCCGACGCCATCGTCCCGATGTACGGCCGACGCACCACCATCAAATACCGCATCATCGGCAACAACTGCCATATCGTGCGTGTGGATGACGAGAAGGTGCAGCAGCTCAAAGAACGCGAGCAACGACAGTTCCTGACCACGGTGGAGCAGATCATCGACCATAACGAGATTGACGCCGTCATCTTTGAAGACTATGACAAAGGATTGTTCTCCAAGGAGTTGATTTCCGAAATCATCAACTTTGCCCATAAAAAGAACATCTTTGTGGCGGTGGATCCCAAAGAAAAGAACTTCAACAACTACGCCAATGTGAACCTCTTCAAACCCAATATGAAGGAGCTGTCGAAAGGACTTCATGTGGAGGAAGGTGCTGAGCTGACCTTGGACGAGATCCATGAGCTGGCCAAGGAGTTTGCTGAAAAACAGAACATAGACAAAGTGATGGTGACCATGTCCGCCAAGGGCATTGCATTTTATGACAGACAGAACGACAAGTTCTATCACCAACCGGCCTTCCAGCGCCGCGTGAGCGATGTTTCCGGTGCGGGTGACACGGTGATTTCCGTTTCCACGCTTTTCCTGTTGAAAAACCACACCGTGGAAGAGACCTGCCTCGCTTCCAACCTGGCCGGCGGCCTCGTGTGCGAATACGTGGGGGTGGTGCCCATCAACGGCGCACAGCTTAAATCCGAATTGTCGAAAAATCTGTAGTCAGACAGACTTTTGTGACCAATTGCATACTAAATCCTCTCCGATCTCGTTAATATCCATTTGATGACGAACTATGGACAGTAAGAAAAAAATATTGCTCACTTTTTTCATGCTTGGTTTGACGACGTGCTCCTTCGCTCAATTTGGCGTGCCGAATTTGTTGAAGTATGACAAACAGACTTTTCATTTCGGTTTTATGTTGGGGATCGGCCAGTATGACTATAGCATCTCCTCCAAGCCTGATTTGGCGGAATATGACTCTTTAATGATGATTAACACGCAGTCGCGCAGCGGATTCAGCCTCGGTATAGTCACCAATCTCCGTTTGGGCAAGTATTTCGACCTCAGATTCATTCCCGGTCTGTCTTTTCCCAGCCGTCACGTCAACTACACTTATAAAATGCCGGCTTCCGATAATAAACCTCACACTAAATCGATAGAAACCGAATCCGTATGCCTGGAACTGCCATTGCTGCTCAAATTCAAATCTTCGCGTATGCTGAACAATTTACGCGCTTACGTTGTCGCCGGCGGACAGTATAGCTTCGATATGATTTCCGCTAAGAAGAAAAATGCTTCCGCAAGTGATGTGAAACTCAAGCTGAATCCTCATGATGTACAGGCACAGGTGGGCGTCGGCTTGGATTTCTACTGCACCTATTTCAAATTCTCCACCGAATTGAAGATGTCCTTCGGCTTCGTCAACATGTTGGTGCCGGAGAATCAGGGTACCTACGAACCGACTGAGCACATGTATGTCTCCAGTGTGACCGGACTTAGAGCTAAAAATATACAGATTTCGTTTATCTTCGAGTAGGAGAGCGATGAAAAACGTCAATAACCCATAACCCATAACCAATAACCATTAAAAATGGCAAACAACGAAGACCTTTTCAAACAAATCATAGCCCATGCCAAGGAGTATGGCTTTATTTTCCCCTCAAGTGAAATTTACGACGGTTTGAGTGCCGTGTATGACTATGGTCAGAACGGTGTCGAGCTGAAAAACAATATCAAGCAGTATTGGTGGAAGGCCATGGTGCAGTACCACGAGAATATCGTAGGTCTGGACAGCGCCATCTTCATGCATCCCACCATCTGGAAGGCTTCCGGGCATGTGGACGCGTTCAACGACCCGCTTATTGACAACAAGGATTCCAAGAAGCGTTACCGCGCCGACGTGTTGATTGAAGACCATATCCAAAAGATTGAGGATAAGATAGATAAGGAGATTGAGAAAGCGAAGAAGCGTTTCAACAACTTTGACGAAACGCTCTACCGCCAAACCAACACCCGTGTGGTGCAGTATCAGGCGCAGGTCGATGACATCCGCACCCGTTTCGCGGAGCTGATGAACAACAACGACCTGGCCGGCTTGAAAGCGCTCATCGAAGAGCTGGGCATTGTGTGTCCCATTTCCGGCACGCGCAACTGGACGGACGTCCGTCAGTTCAACCTGATGTTCGCCACCAAATTGGGCTCTGTCTCCGACGGCGCCGACACGATCTATCTCCGTCCGGAGACCGCCCAGGGCATCTTCGTGAACTTCCTCAACATCTACAAAACCGGCCGCATGAAGCTGCCTTTCGGCATCGCACAGATCGGCAAAGCTTTTAGAAACGAGATCGTTGCCCGTCAGTTCATCTTCCGTATGCGCGAGTTCGAGCAAATGGAGATGCAGTTCTTCGTGAAACCCGGTGAGGAACTCAAATGGTTCGAATATTGGAAACAGACCCGTCTGCAGTGGCACAAGGATTTGGGCATTCCCGCCGAGAACTACCGTTTCCACGACCATGAGAAGCTGGCGCACTACGCCAATGCCGCCACCGACATCGAGTTCAAGTTCCCGTTCGGTTTCAAGGAGCTGGAAGGCATCCATTCCCGCACGAACTTCGACTTGTCACAACACGAGAAGTATTCCGGCAAGAAACTACGCTATTTCGACCCCGAAGTCAACGAGAACTACGTGCCTTACGTCATCGAGACTTCCATCGGTGTGGATCGTATGTTCCTTGCTGTGTTCAGCCACGCCTTCACGGAGGAGACCTTGGAGGACGGTTCCACGCGTACGGTGTTGCGCCTGCCTGCGAAACTCGCACCCTACAAGGTGGCTGTGCTCCCGTTGGTCAAGAAAGACGGCCTGCCGGAAATCGGCCAGGAGGTCTTCGACATGCTCAAGAAGGACTTCATGGTGCAGTACGAGGACAAGGACGCCATCGGCCGCCGTTACCGTCGTCAGGACGCTATCGGCACGCCGTTCTGCGTCACCATCGACAACCAGACCAAGGAGGACAACACGGTGACGGTCCGCGAACGCGACACCATGGCGCAATACCGCCTGCCCATCGCCGATCTGACAGTGGAATTGATGAAAAAATTACGGTAACCACTGTAGAGACGTGCCATGGCGCGTCTCTACAACCGATATTCTATAGAAGAGACGCGCCATTGCACGTCTCTTCATTATTTTAAATAGCCATAAACAGCAGGTGTGATACCACAAAAAAATGTATTTTTGCAGGTTCAAAATTAATTTGGAATTATATATATAATGAAAAGAATTACCCTCTTGATAATCATGCTTTTGGCGATGGCGGCTTCTTTCGCCCAGGGGCTGAAAACATTCATCGGCCATAAGGCATATTGTTCCAACAACTTGCAGCCTTATATTGAATTCACGTTCATTGTGGGCGGTAACACGGTGCAGTATGCCTTGAACGACCAGAAGAAGTATGAGGCCGATGTGGAGATCCAGGTCGATATGATGCAGAATGACACCTTGGTTAAACAGCTGCATTACATCCTCAGCAGCGACCAGTTCAACGACTCTACCCGTGCTGGAAAACCAGATTTCGCGGACATCCAGAATGTCCCGATGCCGCAAGGGGAATATTTCCTTTATTTTTACATGAAAGACCTGAACAGCGGAGACACCAATGTGCTGAAATATATAGACAGGATTTTGCTCGATTTTCCCGAAGATAAGATTTCCACGTCGAAGATTTCGCTCTACAAATCGATGTCTGCGGCTAAATCCCAGGGACTTTTCGTGAGATACGGGTATAATCTCCCGCCTTTGTACTCGGGCTTTGTCCCTGAATCGCAGTACACGCTGCCGTTTGCGCTGGAAGTATATAACACCCGGAATATCTTGGGTGATTCCAAGGTGAAGGCCAAATGCTACATTGAGGACATGGAAACCCACCTTTCCGTCAATCCTGCCAACATCATTTCGTTGGAGAAACCCACCAACGACGTGGTCCTCTTCTGTAACGAATTCAATGTCTTCAACCTGCCATCCGGCAACTATTTCGCTGTGGTCAATCTTTTCGATGAGCAGGACAGCCTGCTGCTTGTTGACAAGGTGTTCTTCCAGAAGAGCAACCCCTCCGTGCAACTCAATCTCGATGACTATTCCCACATCGATGTGACGGGAACATTCGTGGAGTTTGATACTAACAGAAAGGAATTGATTGACAATGTGAAATGCCTGTTTCCAATTTCCAGTTTTATAGAGAGGGAGTTTTACGACAACCGTCTCAAGGATGTCCCTACCGACCAGTTGCAGCGTTTCTTCTACAATTTCTGGTTGAGACGCAATCCCTCGAACCCTGCCGAGGCATGGGAGAACTACAAAAGCAAGGTCGATCAGGTGCAGGTTATGTTCGGAAGCCGTCAGGTGAAGGGATATCTTACCGACCGCGGGCGTGTCTATCTGCAATATGGCGCCCCCAACGATGTCAAGGAAGTCCCTTCAGACCCGGTCACGTTGCCATACGAGATTTGGGATTACTACTATCTGAACAACCAGTCCAATGTCAAGTTTGTGTTCTACGATCCGGTTCTGACCGGCAATGATTACGAGTTGCTGCACTCCAATCTTTACGGTGAAGTCCAAAATCCGAATTGGCGGATGCATCTCGTGCGCAGGATTCAAACCCAGCGGGATATTTACGACCCCAATCCTGTGGACTATTGGGGCAATGATATGGATGACTATTGGCGTTATCACTAATCCTTTTGAATGTAATGAAACGGCTGTTTGACATTGTCTTGTCCTTGATTGCGCTCGCCGTCTTCTTCCCTTTCGGCCTGCTGATCTCGTTGGTCATTGTGTGTGACACCAGAGGACATGTATTCTACAAGCAGACAAGGGTTGGCCGTCACAACAAGGATTTCCAGCTCTACAAGTTCCGCACCATGTATAAGGATTCCGACCACGGCAGTCTGATCACGGTTGGAGCCGCGGATGCGAGAATCACCAGAAGCGGCTTGTTTCTCAGGAAATATAAAATCGATGAGTTCCCGCAGTTCCTGAACATCCTGAAAGGGGAGATGAGCATTGTAGGCCCCCGTCCTGAAGTCCGGAAATATGTGGACCTTTACACGCCAGAGCAACTGAAAGTGCTCTCCGTACGTCCTGGACTTACCGACTACGCTTCTATCCGTTACGTGAACGAAAATGCGCTGCTGGCTGCTTCTGAAAACCCGGAACAGACCTATATCCAGGAGATTATGCCCGACAAATTGGCGCTGAACTTAAAATATATAGAGGATCAGTCGTTGTGGACCGATACGAAAATCATCCTGCAAACGTTCGCGGCCATCATCCACAGAGACAAATAAACGCTCAAAACCAGAGAGTTCCCGATTATTTCTTGAAGATGAAATAGACAGCCATCACAAGGAAACAGAATCCTATGAGATGGTTGACGGAGAACGATTCGTTTTTGAAAACCAGAATCGTGATCACCGTGAAGACCGTCAGCGAGATGAATTCCTGGATTACTTTCAGCTGCCAGAGGTTAAACGGCCCTCCGTTGTCGATATAGCCGATGCGATTGGCAGGCACCATGAAACTGTATTCAAGTAATGCGATACTCCAGCTGAAAAGCACCACCATGGGAAGTGTCAATTTGCTGAACCAGGCGGTGTGCTGTAACCTCAAATGACTGTACCAGGCAAATGTCATGAAAACATTTGAACAGAGAAGCAACAATACTGTATATAATCCTTTCATCTTTATTATTATATTATTGGTTTTCTAACAATCTTTCAGTCCCCCCATTTTCATCGTCTATTCATCGTCAAGCAGGGTAGGGGGAGCCCTTTTGAAATTGGCGGCAAAAATAGTCTTTTATCGCGTTCAGAATTCAAAATTCAAAATCTTTTTGGCGAATGTCTGGAATAAATGAATTAACGAGTAGAAAACAAAGATAAGATTAAATGAACACAAAAGTTAACTAAATAAAAAGCACGAATAGTTATTGTGAACAATTGTAATAGTGACAAAAGTAAACAGAATACAATCGGATTTGCGAATAAGTTGACAAAAAGAAACCACAATACTAATAAATGACACAAGAGTAACATCCATAAGTAACATATCTAAATTTAATCTGAAGAAGGGTATTCGTGTTTTATAACAAAGTATCAATATTGTTGACAAATAGAACCAACAAAACCACATTCAGAATCACACATCAATCATAATAACTAATAGTTTATTAAAAATCTGATTTCCACATATTTTACATAATATACTTACAGTTATTTGTTAAATAAAGATATATTTTTATCAACAAAACGAATGAATATTATTATATGATATGCTGTGTATTATAAATCAAATATATATATAGTTTATTTAATGTATTGAATGAGGTATTTATAAACAATGTTTGTTGAATAGCCATAGCGTTTCCATTTGTGTTGAAAAATGTGTTTACAAAAATATGTTGACGGATTGATATATTTACTAATTTTGCATGCAAGAAATATGATTGTAATATCAATAGGAATTTAATACAAAAGTAAATATGATAGACAGAATCAAACAAGTAATCGAGTATTCACAATTGTCATCTTCTGCGTTTGCGGATACAATTGGAATCAGCCGTTCGGGAATGACACATTTGTTAACTGGTAGAAATCAGCCTAGTTTAGATGTGGCGCGTAAGGTCCTGGCTAAGTTTCCAGAAATCTCTACGGAGTGGTTGATTATGGGAATGGGAGAAATGTTGCGTCCGGATGAGCAGCCTGTTGATACAAGTGTTAAATCAGAAACGGAAACGCCCTCAAACGAATATCCCGTCGAGAATTTAATAATTGACAGGCAAACCGATCTGTTCGGCGAATTTGAAAATCCGGTGAATTCTGAGGCCGATGTGAATTCCGCCAATGAAGCTGGCGCTAATGAAATAGAAGATACGTTGGATACGGCAGAAACGGCAGAAACGAATGAGGATCCCCTTCCGGCTATGGCGGAATCCCCAACGCACATCCAACCCGCGCAAGTGCGTATCCGTAAATCTTCCGAGCCTAAGCCGTCGCCTGCGCCTGCCAAACGCGACCGCCGTGCAGCTGTTGGCGCTCAGGAACGGAAGTTGCAGAAGATTATCTTCTTCTACGACGACCATTCCTTCGAAATCTATAACAATTGTTAGTTGTAAGGCAGATTCTGGAATTTTCCAGACGGAAAACCGCGAACTATCTTAGTTCCCAGTCGGCCAGTTTCATGTCATCGGCTTCGAGGATGGCGATGTAGTTGAGGTAGCGGGAGAGGGCTATTTCGCCGCTTTCCACGGCCTTCTGCACCAGACAGCCGGGTTCGTGCGTGTGGCTGCAGTCATCGAATTTGCAACGGTTGTTATAGGCTCTGATTTCCGGGAAATAGTCGCGGACCTCTTCCTTGGAGTACTGGATCAGCCCGAATTCCTTGATGCCTGGCGTGTCAATCATATAGCCTTCGGCCAGCGGGAACATCTCCGCGAAGGTAGTGGTGTGCTTCCCCTTGTTATGTACTTTTGAGATGTCGCCGGTGCGCAGGTTCAGTGTCGGGTCTATTGCGCTGATTATCGCTGACTTGCCTGTACCGGAATGTCCGCTGAAGAGGCAGACTTTCCCATGGATCATCTCCCTCAGTTTGTCAATGCCCATTCCGGAGACCACAGAGGTGCGCAGGACATCGTAGCCGATGTGGCTGTAGAGTGCTGACAGTTCCTCCACAACACTCAGTTCGGCCTCGCTGTAAAGGTCCATCTTGTTGAATACCAGACATACGGGGATGCGGAATCCTTCTGCGGCAACCAGAAAGCGGTCAATGAATCCCAGTGAGGTGCGAGGTTCGCGCAGGGTGACGAGAAGGAACGCCAAGTCGATGTTTGCGGCAATCAAATGGCGGATTTTCGAGAGGTTGGTCGATTTCCGTTCGATGTAGTTCTTCCGCGTCTCAATATGGGTGATGATGCCGGTCCCGTCTTTCTCTGTCCCATAATCCACGCGGTCGCCCACAACCACGGGATTGGTGTTCTTGATGCCATGGATGCGGAACTGTCCGCGCAGTCTGCACTCCAACCGCTCGCCTGTGCTCTCGTTTAGCACCGAGTACCAGCTTCCTGTTGATTTAGTGACAAGTCCGTGCATGGAGATGGCTTCTACTTGTACAAAAACCTCCGGATCGACCGCTTCGGGGTTTTGGCGAACTCCTGTTCCACAGTTTCGATGGCGGAGATGCGCTCGTATTTGGCCACCATCGTGTTGATGGTCTCCAGATTCTTCTGCATCTGTTCTTCCACGGTGACCTTGGACCAGTCAAAAGCAGGGTCGGGATAGACGAGGGCGACGAGTTTCCCCTTTCGACCCACGATTACGTTTTCGCCTACGCCTGGCAGGGTGCTGAGTTTGGACTCCAGTTCCTCGGGGTAGATGTTTTGTCCGCTGGAGGTGAGGATCATCGCTTTTGAACGCCCTTTGATGTAGAGGTTTCCGTCTTTGTCCATCAGTCCGAGGTCGCCGGTATGCAGCCAGCCTTCGCTGTCGATGGCGGCATTGGTGGCCTCTTCATTCTTGTAGTAGCCCTGCATCACGTGTTCGCCGCGGAACAGGATTTCTCCGACCTCGTTTTCGGGATTCGGGGAGTTTATGATCACCTCGTTACGGGTCACTACCTTGCCGCAGGAGCCCACAGGTTGCTTGTACCAGTGTTCGTAGCTCACCAAGGGTCCCGCCTCGGTCATGCCGTAACCCACGACCAACGGGAACTTGATGCGGCGGAGTACTTTCTCCACTTCGGTGTTCAGTGCGGCGCCGCCCGTTATCAGCCAGATCAGATTTCCGCCGAAGGCTTTCATCAACTGGTCGTAAATTTTCTTTTCCACCACTTTGCACAACAAGGGGGTATTCCATAACGCCTTGATACTCGGTTTCCTCAATGCCGGAAATATCTTTGAATGGAAGATTTTTTCAATCACCAGCGGCACTGTCAGGATCATATACGGTTTTGTCTCCGAATAGCATTTCAGCAGCGTGGCGGGGGAAGGGGTCTTTCCAAGGAAATAGACGTGGCAGCCGCCGGCCACCTGGTAGAGGAATTCAATGGTCATGCCGAACATGTGTGCCAACGGCAGCATGCAGACCTCTGTCCAGCCGGCATGGTTGGGGATTTCCTCCTGGCTGTACTGCACATTGGCGGAGATGTTCCGGTAAGTCAGCATCGCGCCGCGCGGTGCTCCTGTGGTTCCGGAGGTGTAGTTGATGATCATCAAGTCGTCGAGATTGTCGGTCGGCAGATTGATGTCCTCGCGGCTCAGTCCGCGGGGGTAGCGCTCACGGTAAATGTTTTTGAATTGCGCGTAGGCCTGTTCCTGCTGCTCCGTGCGGGCGAACAATAGCTGGAAGTCATCCGTGTCAACAACCAACATGATATTCTCAAGATGTTGAACATCAATGTTTTTCCAAACATTAAGGCTCACGAACATGGCTTTTGCGTCAGAATGGTTGGTGAGCCCTTCTATGTCGGTGGGCGCAAAGGCATCCATGATGGAGACGATGACGCCGCGGTTGGTGGCGATGGCCAGAAGCGCGACCGCCCAGTTGGAACAGTTGCGGCTGCATATCACCACTTTGTCACCCTTGCCTATCCCGGATTGCTCCAGCAGAATCTGGAGCTTGAACATCTGTGCCGCCATTTCGCCGTAGGTGTAGCTTGTGGTGCCGTTGTAGTCCGTTAGGGCAGGCGCATTCCAGTTTTCGGGAATGGTCTGGTTATAATAGGTGAAAAAATGCCTTGTGGGTTCTCCGTTTCTTTTCATATTTATATTGTTGATTAATTGATTTCGATAAAAAAGCTGTTAGATTGAAGGTTGTATGCAGCAGAACTCAGAGTTTGGTTTAGCGAGTTTATTGTCGATATTATTCAAGCGGCAAATATAAAAAATTTTCGTTGAGTATGTCCTATGTGATTGAATTCTCTTAAAACAGGACCTCTGTTTGCATTTGTAATTTATGTACATTTGCAGACGATATTTCTGAAACGATAATGAAAGGAAAACAAATTGTCAGTTTGTTGGTAATCAGCTTGTTGTCTGTGTTCTCGATACAGTCTCAGCCGCTGGTTATCATGCATACAAACGACACGCACAGCCAGATTGACCCCTATTCCTACAAGCAGGACGTGAATGTTGGAGGCGCTCTCCGTAGGGAGGCGGCCATCCGCGAGATTAGGGCTGATAATCCCAATACGCTGCTGCTTGATGGCGGCGACTTCTCTCAAGGGACCCCGTATTTCAACATCTTCAAAGGCTATGTGGAGGTGCGGCTGATGAACGCCATGGGCTATGACGCAGCCACTCTCGGGAATCACGAGTTTGACAACGGTTCCGCAGCCCTCGCCGCGCGCCTCAAGACCGCCGACTTTCCTGTGGTTTGCGCCAACTACCAGTTCGCCAACAAGAAACTGGCCAAGATTATCAAACCCTACGTCATTATAGAGCGTGGTGGTATGAAAATCGGCATTTTCGGACTCGGGGTGAATCTCAACGGCTATGTCGCTCCGAAGGTTGCCGGTGAGGTCACCTATCTCGATCCCGTGGAGACGGCCCGCAAGGTGGTTGCGATACTGAAGGTCCAGAACTGCGACCTCATTGTCTGTTTATCCCATGTGGGAGTGGATAAAAACGTTAAGGATAATGACTACGAAATCGCTCGCCAAGTGCCTGAGATAGACGTGATTATCGGTGGACATTCCCATGAGGAACTCAACCCGCCCGCAGTGGTGGGCAATACCCGCGTTTGCCAGATGTCGAATAGGGGGAAGTGCTTCGGCGTTTTAACTGTAGAACGATGAATTTACGATGAAAAAAGATGAAAGTAAGTTACTTTATATAGATTTGTGTTCCATTTACTAATCACCAATCACAATTCACTAATCACCAATCACAAAACAATATGAAACGGAAAATTATGGTTACGGGCGGCTGCGGATATATCGGTTCGCACACGATTATCGCCCTTGTTGAAAGTGGAAAATACGATGTCGTCTCTGTGGACAACTGCGTGCGCAGTACACCGGAAACGATGCGCCGGGTGGAGGAGATCACCGGCGTGAAAGTCAAGAACTATGAGGTGGATGTCTGCGACAAGGAGGCCTTCTTCAAAGTGTTTGAGGAAAACCCTGATGTGGTCGGAATCATCCATTTCGCCGCATACAAAGCTGTGGGCGAATCAGTTGAGAAGCCGCTGATGTATTACCGCAACAATCTCGGTACGATGATGAATGTGTTGGAAGCCTGCGAGAAGTTCGGGGTCAAGCACCTGCTCTTCTCCTCGTCAGCCTCGGTGTATGGCGACATCGAGAACCTGCCTGTCAATGAGCAGACTCCGCTCGGAGTGGCTGCCTGCCCGTACGCGCATACGAAACAGATTTGTGAGGGTATGATACAGAGTGAGTTGACGGCCAATTCGAAAATGAGCGCCTTGATTCTGCGCTACTTCAACCCCGTGGGTGCCCATCCTACCGGATTGAACGGTGAACTTTCTCCCGACAAGCCGAACAACCTGATACCCATCATCATGCAAGTCGCATCGGGCAAGTTGCCGCAGATGGCCGTTTTCGGCACGGACTATGACACCCGCGACGGTTCCTGCATCCGCGATTACCTGCATGTTTGTGACATTGCCGATGCGCATGTCAAAGGAATGGATTATCTGGTGGAGGCCCGGTATGCGGAGCGTTGCGAAATCTTCAACCTCGGCAGTGGCAACGGACTTTCAGTGTTGGAGATGCTGGATGCGGCTGAGAAAGTTATCGGCAAGAAGCTGAACTATGTGCTCGGCGACCGTCGTCCCGGTGACGTGCCCGCGATCTATGCCGACAGCACCCGCGCCAACAAACTCCTCGGCTGGCACTGCCGCTACGATGTGACCGCCATGATGGAGAGTGCGTGGAAATGGGAGCGACATATTAATTCATAATTCAAAATTCATAATGCATAATTAAGAATGTCTGAGAATTTACGGTTGGTTGCGGATTTGGCGCTGATATTGACTTCGGCGGGTGTCGTGACAGTTATTTTCAAATTGTTGAAACAGCCCCTTGTGTTGGGTTATCTGGTGGCTGGTTTCCTTGTGGGGCCGCATTTGCACATTTTCCCCACCGTCACGGATGTGAGCGACGTGGAGGTCTGGTCCGAAATCGGTATCATCTTCATGATGTTCAGTGTCGGACTGGAGTTCAGTTTCAAAAAGCTGATGTCGGTGGGCAGCAAAGCCTTTCTGACCGCTTTTATCGGCATCATCGGCATGATTGGTGTGGGTGCCTTGCTCGGTTTCGTGATGGGGTGGGGCGTGATGGAGAGTATCTTCCTCGGCGGCATGCTGTCGATGTCCTCTACAGCCATCATCGTCAAAGCTTTCGATGACATGAACCTAAAGGACAAGCCGTTCGCGAGCCTCACCACAGTGGTGCTGATCATCCAGGACATTGTGGCCGTGGTGATGATGGTGTTGATTTCCACGGTGGCCGCGAGTAAGAACAACGGTGCCGGTCGCGAAATGCTGATGAGCATCGTGAAATTGGTATTCTTCCTCATTCTCTGGTTTGTGGTCGGCATCTATTTGATACCCACGCTTTTGCGGAAATTCAAGAAGTATATCAACAATGAAAACCTGCTGATCATCTCCATCGGTCTCTGTTTTGCCATGGTGATTATCGCCAACCAGGTGGGCTTCTCATCCGCTTTGGGTGCATTTGTCATCGGCTCCATCTTGGCTGAAACGGATGAGAGCGATCGTATCGAGCATCTCACCGAAAGCATCAAGAACCTCTTTTGCGCCATATTCTTCGTTTCTGTGGGTATGATGATCGACCCGCAAGTCTTGCTTCAATATTGGAAACTGATACTTTCTCTTGTGATTATCACGCTGGTAGTCAAGGCGTTTGTCTGTTCGGTAGCAGCGGTAGTGGCCGGTTCGAACCTGGAGGATTCTGTCAAGTCCGGCTTCACACTTTCGCAGATCGGCGAGTTCGCCTTCATCATCGCGTCCGTGGCCGTGGCGCAGCACGTAATGCCATCCTACATTTACCCGGTTATCATCGCTTCGTCGGTAATCACCACATTCACAACGCCTTACTGGATCAAATTGGCTACACCTGTTTATAACGGACTGGAGAAACGGCTGTCACCGAAGACGAAAGAGGCGTTGGATGCATACGCATTGTTCGGATCCAGCAACGAAGGCAAGAAGAACTGGAGCAGCATCATCAAGAGCACCATCACGAATGTGCTGGTTTTCTCGGTGCTGTCGTTCGCCACACTTGCTGTCATGTTCGAATTCGTCATCCCCTTTGTCAAAAAACTGCCATACGTCGAGATGATTCCCAAATGGGGGTTCAACACTATGGCCGCTATTGGGTGTTTGGTGGCCGTTTCGCCGTTCCTGTTCGGCATCGTGCGCAACAGCCCCAAAGTCCATGAGCTCTACCGCAATCTGGTGAAAGAGAACCGCGCCAATATGTTGGCGGTCATCGTGTGGACGCTGATCCGCTTTGTCATCGTTTTCTATTTCGTGTTCTCCATCTTGGTCAAGTTCTTCAAGTTCACCAAATGGGTCATCGTGTTGATCGCCGTTGCCGTCATATTCCTGCTCGTCCTCTCCCGTCACAACCTGAACCGCTTCACCAAATTGGAACGGAACTTCAAGACGAACCTTAATTCATAATGATTCTAATCGGCAAACTATAAACTATAAACTGTAAACAATAACCCTCAATAACCAATAACCAATAACCCATAACCATTACAAAGAAATGAACACGTTATTTCTGGATAGGGACGGCATCATCAATGTGCAGATTGTGGGCGGGTATGTGCGCAAGCCCGAGGAGTTCGAGCTCATCCCGGGGGTGTTGACGGCCATGCAGTGGCTGCGGCCGAAATTTCGCCACATCATCGTGGTCACCAACCAGCAATGCGTGGCCAAGCGCATCTGCAAGATGGCGGACATCGAGGAGATCCACCGCCAGATGCGGGTCACCTTTGAGGAGAATTTGACACCGCTGGATGCCATCTACTGCTGTCCGCATTTGGCGGGAGCGGGTTGTGGCTGCCGCAAGCCCGACATAGGGATGGCGTTGCAGGCCAAGGCAGACTTCCCCGACATCGACTTTGCCGACTCCGTGATGGTAGGCGACAGCCTCTCGGACATGCAATTCGCCGTCAACGCGGGCATCACGCCCGTGCACGTCGGCGCAAAACACCCCGGCGAATACGAGGAAATCTCGAAACTCACATCGTTTCATTATCGGAATTTGCTGGATTTCGCAAAAAACTACCCGTTTAATGTTGATAATCAATCATAACAATCAATGTGCTCTACCAAGCTCTTGCCCCTGCGGGGCCGTTCAAGGAAATAGTTATAAAAAAATAACCTCTTAACCCATATCCAATAACCATTACCAAAAATGACCTTCTTCTTCATCTTCTTCCTCTGTTACCCCCTCGCCGCGTTGCCGTTAGCCGTGTTGTATCTGCTGTTGCCGGTGGTTTATGTGGTGGTGAACCATGTGGTGCGGTATAGGCGCAAGGTGGTGGATGATAATCTGTTACACGCTTTTCCTGAGCTAACGTTGAGAGAACGGAGAAGGATTCGTAACCGCTACTATTGGCATCTCTCACAGATCGCCATCGAGATGATCAAGATGTTGTTGATCCCGCGATGGGCGTTGCGTTATCGCTACTGTTGCATCGACACGGAGCTGGTGAATCGGTTCTACAGGGAAGGCAGGAGTGTGATCCTGATGTCGAGTCATTACAACAACTGGGAGTGGATGATTGTGGCGTTGGACGAGATGTTCCTGCACCACGGCATCGGGGTGGGGAAGGCCAACAGCGACAAGGTGTTCGAGAAGTGGGTGAACCGGGCGCGCACCCGCAACGGCACAGAAGTCTGCTTCGCCGACACCGCCCGGGAGGTGTTCGCGCATTACGAAGAAAACCATATCCCCGCGGCCTACATGATGCTCGCCGACCAGTCGCCCAGCCACAAGAACAAGTGCTACGTCACGCAGTTCCTCAACCAGACCACCGGCATGATCTATGGGCCCGAGTATTTCGCCCGCAAGTACGACATCCCAGTGCTCTACTACCAGGTCATCAAAGAGCGTATCGGCAAGTACCGTATTGAGGTGCAGGTGATTACGGAGCATCCCAACGAAGAGGAACCTTACGCCATCACCCAGAGATACACAGAGTTGTTAGAGCAGACCATCCGCCGGAAGCCGGAGTATTGGATCTGGAGTCACAGAAGGTGGAAATTGAAGTTCTGAAATCGCGATATCTCTTTATGAAGAAATATCAGAAAGCCCCTTATTTTGTACCCATTGCCTCGTCAATGGCCTTCAGCACCAGCTCCTCCATGATGAAATAGGTGTCGGGGTTGGGGTGGCATCCGTCGGCGGTGAAGCGTGCCAGCATCTGCGTCGAGGTCTGTCTGCCGATGCCCCTGCCGTAATAGCAGATGTCTTTTCTCTTTCTGAAAAAATTATCGAACAATGTTTGGATATTAAAAAAAATGTATTTTTGCGGTTGAAACATTGGTTGATGGTCGCAACATGGTAGCGGGGCACGCTCTTCATCGGAGTCTGCATATTGAGGGTTCGACTCCCTCCGCCAAATCCCAAAGGAGGCTTCGTGCCTCCTTTATTTTATTTTCCGGTATTGGATTCCGTTCATTTTGCTCGCTTCCACTATTCCCCATGATTTCGCAAGGTTCATTACTATTCCGTGTCTTCTGTAATTTGTTTCAACAACCACCTTTACCAAGCGGTCGCCATGGTACGGGTGCGTACAACAACTCATTCGCAAATTGCAGTAATGAACCTCTGTAATATTTTAATTTACAACATTTTGTATCCAAACCATCAAACATGGCATCTTTCGTTTTCATAGTGGCAATAATACTATTGCGGATGTTTTTAAACTACTTCTTTTTCTTACATTTTCCCTTTCGCCAGCTTCTTTACCGTATCAACTTCCTTTCCGTTTCCCGCGCTGTCCACGCATTGTTCACCGATTCCAACTCATAATACTCGCGCTTGTCAGGATCTGCGATAGCGGTAAGTAGCTTATATTGACCCCAGTTCAATTGCGTCCGCAGTGCGTCCGCAATTGGGTAAAGTCGGTAAAATGCCCTTGCACGCTCTAATTGTCTTGGTCCAAATCCGCTGCCATAGTCAGGTTTCAATCGTGTGGAAAGGTTCTTAATCAGATAGGTGCCATAATCGGCACGCTCTTTCCCTTGTTGTTCTTCTTCAAAGATGCGTTTCCCCAAGTTCCAGTACATCTGCACTCGACAGAAGTCCACGCTTCGCACAGCGTTGCTGCGTGCTGTTTCTATTATTTGACAGGCATCTTGGTAGAGTGAGTCTATGGGTGTGAAGGTCATAAGATTTGTTTCTTTCTTCATCCTAATCTATATAATATTTCCGCCGACAAACATACAAAATCCTTACGTGAAAAACAACTGCAAATAATGTTTAACTTGTTAAAAATCAAATATATAAAAACGACATTTTTCGATTTGAAAGATGTCGTTTTTGTAAACAAAATTGCAGATTGCAGAAAAATTGCAAAGCCCCGGGCATCCACTCGTAGGGTGGGGCGGTGTGAATTTTGGAAGATTTTGGCGATAGTACGTTCTCTGGCGAGGCGGAGGTTCCGTTTGGCCGGAAAATGTTCAGCTGATCCGACATTCATGGATCGGATAAGACGGCGACGGGAATGAACGGCACTACCAGGCGTGCTGGAAGCAGGCCATCTTAATAACCCCACATAAGGCCGACAGGTCGCAGTGTGGGGTTACGCGGACGGTGCGCGGGACTGCGTGTCGGAGACACGCCACAAAGTCGCCATGCAGTAGCGTGTCTCCGACACGCTGCCGGACGACCGCCTCCGCCACCCCACACTGCGCTCCACTCCGTTGCGCTTGTATGGGGTTATTGGGATAACGTGCCTCCGGCACGAGTCCGCAACCGGTACAGGCATCCTATGCCATCTACTGGCAAATCGGAGAAGGAAGGCGATGTTATGACCATGGTAATGCGATGTTATCGGAAAGGGCAAGCGCTTGCGGTATGGCGTGGTGGCGAAACGAGGCATCACAGATCATCCATGGCCGCCTTGCGCACCTTGTCAGAATTAGCCTTGTCAGAATATAACAGCCTCACCTTGCCTGTAAGATAATCTGACCCCTCTACGAGAGAAAGCTCGATTTCGCCCAATTCCGTCGTAAATGTTGTGTACCACACATATTCTCCATCTTTAATGGCTTGCATAATAAAGTTGTTATCGTTATTTCCAACATATCCAGTGAATTTCTCTTTGGAATCCGTAGGAGTGCCGTACTTTTCAGTCAGCATCTCCTTAAGATGCTCGTAATCGCCCAAGAGCGAGGACCATGTGTCTCTATCGGGAAAGAGAACAGCGATACGGTTAACCACGTCGCAATTCTTCAGTGTGGACACGCCGACAATGCAGTTTTTGTATCCTGCAAAGTCACCAGTCAACAAGGATATTCCGTCTTGGGTTCCTTCATAGTGAAAACCGGCTTTCACCATGGCATCGGTGTATGCCTTCAGTGTACCGTCAATGGGAACGCCCTTGAAGGAGAGGTGTTGTTGGGCGAAAATGGAGCCTGCGAAGAGGAGGCAGGCGAGGAAGAGGGTAAGGTGTTTTTTCATAAAATTAGTTTTTATTTCGTATTTTTGCACTTCCAACCTACTGATTCTTCCGAGAAGAAACAACTTTTTTTACCGAGCATTGGAAAAACGTTACATAAGAGTTAGAGTTAAGGCATTATATATCCCTTATCTTCTGCTTTCTCAACAACTTTCAAGAGACGTTTACACTGTGCAGGTGTTAGAAGCTGACCTCTATTCATATAGTTAGCAATTCCTTTTATAAAATCGCAGTCCCCGTATGAAAGGAGATCCTCTTTCATCAAATCATTATAAACGTTCATCCAATAATCAGAGCCTAACTTAAAAATTTCTACAGAAGCATCAATTTTTGAGTTAAACTTATGGACTCGTTTTGCAGCTTGTTCAACAGTCCTTGTTTCTTCTTTTGAAATTAATGATCGTTTGAATGTATCGGATAAATCAAATGTAACAGTCTTAAAATCACTCCACGTACCAGCAAGACGAGACAGGCTTCGAACAAGGCCACCAGCCGCTTTCTTTTCAAGATAATTATGAGTGAAATATGCTAATCGCAATAATTCATTGATTAATGCTGAATAGAGAGTTTGTTTATTCCAAATGGAAATCCAATCCAAATCACTCCCTTTGGGAAGCAATGTCATCAACTTTGCAATCGTATACGGTGTGATTTGAGCCTTATTACCGCCTTTAGGATACCAGCTCTCCTTACTGATGAGCTTATCTAGTGTATCAAAAATAATTATTGAACAAACGCATTTTTTGAAGAATTCATCATTAATGCTATCACGGTCTTTTTCGTAAATATCGTCAATATATGGAGCGAAAATTTTGAAATTATCTGACGAACTCTTACACACCTGGTCTGGATGCATAAGAATAGCATTATAGCATTTAGCCAATTTTTCTTTTGTAATAAGCTGATTTTTAGGATTCTTCTCTTTGAACAAATCTCTTTGACGTGGATTCAATTTCATCTGTTCTTGTTCCCATTTTCCACGAGAACGTTCGTAAAACCAGACCGTCTGATAAGGCTTGCCACCGACAGGTGGAGCCATAACCTTGAAAGATAGTTGTTCCATCTTCACGTGGAACGGATGATTTGAAAAGAAGTCGGCAGGTCTTACCGCATTCTGGCTATTGGCGCACTCAGATATGGTTTTCGTAAGGTCGTTGTAGTTTTGCACTTGTTCTTCCGACATGTCATCTTCAACGTTCAGTACAGTCAACTTCATTGGCACAAAAAGGTTCTCCATTCCTTTCGGTGCTTCTTTCTTAATTATCGCACTAGCTAACGAAGCTGTAGTTTGCCCCCCATTGATTATTTGTAGATCCTTAAAATAGACAATCTTGGTTTTATCAGGTGAAAATCTCACAGCACGAGCTACAATTGCTATGCCATTGTTGTAGGTGAAGAAGTTTTCCGGCTCCTTCATGATAGTACTACGGATTCCCTTGTTTACATTACCTCGAAAACTAAGAAAAGCACGAACATTACCCTGTAGCAGTCTACTACCATATTTAAGATATATACCTGCTAGGAACTCACCAGGAATAATTCCTAAATATGCATCATAATTACTTTGTGTTCCTAAATTAGCTTTAAGATAAGGAATTCCATCACAATCAAAATCGGATGTTTCAATTTCCAGAATTTCACTTGAATTCGAAACAAATGTCTGATAGAAACGTTCTAACGTCCATACATTGAGATCAACGGGGCGATCTAAAAAATCTGATTTAGACAAATTCTTCACCTGCTTGCTCAAGGTATAGTTTGAGATGATGATGAACTTGAAACGCAAGATCTCAGTGGCAGTCATTCCCTTGCCGATTTTTTTCTTGAACTCGTTAGCAATGTTAATAGCAGGATCTGAATCGTCACAGTAATTGCGGATATTTCCTTTGACGGACTCTGCGACAAATCGTTGCATATACGACAATAGTTCTTCAATCCGACTGTTCGTCAAGGTAAAGGTTGACTCTCTTTGGTTTGCGAACTCACTTATAATTAACACTAATGCACCATCAGCTTCGTCATAAGAATAACCATCGAAAGCAAGTATCTGCCTTCGTGCATTTCTTATTTCAACAGACATTGGGATAGGGTCATTGAGCTCACCTATTTCTTCAAGTTCGGTTAGGACTCTCTCTATAAAGTAGCTTTCAGGATCTGCACCTTCTAAACTAGCTTCATTTCGAATCTCATCGATAAATTGTTTACGATATTCTTCAATTCCCATACGAGTTGAGTTTAAAGGGTTCTATTTCACTTAACAACAGTTCATATTGGACACGTGATATTGCTGCTGGCAACATAATCCGATGCAAACGAGGGAAGTTTTCCGTATCAACCTTGTACATATCTCTATTTCTCAGAACAAAAACAACCGCGTCATATTCAGTAGAAAAATCGAAATTAAACAATTGTAGTTTGGCCATGAAAGTTTCTCTTTGAGAAGAATTGGTAAGTAAAGCCATAATGTTGTTGACGAGTTGATTAAGCTTTATCCCTTCATAAGAAGGACTCATCTTTTCCAATTCATATACAACCAAAGTTCCATCTACATCACTGTCAAGTTGTTCAATAGATGATATACGGACGCTCTCTTTACCAAAGCTTATCGTCTTGATTTCAAACCAGTCTTTTTGGTCGGAAAAATCCTTATGTGTTTTCTCTGGCCCCATCCAGCTATCAAGAGCTACATCTATACCCTTCTCTTGTATCATATAATCCCTTAAGAAAAGTAGCTCCCCAATTAATCCCATCATCTCCGATTCAGTCATACGGGCATTATCTGGTCTGAAAAGTTGTCTCCAAGAATAATAACGAGACCGTAATGTATGATATGCTGATTCATCGTCGTTTGTTACTCGAACAGATTCTAAAAGATCTTGGCAGAAAGTACAGAAATATTCCAATAAGTCATTGTTATCCAGTGAGAAACGTAAGGTAAGCAACTCTCCTTCCTTATATTGCTCAACAGCAATTACGTCAGAGCTAGAAATCTTGACGGGTTGGTATTTTCCCCTGAAGTCAAAAGAATATCGAGCATCATCATCACGGCCTATATAAAGGCTGATATGGCGATTGTCACCGAAACGGATAAAGTGGCGACTTGGAAAGTCTTGTTGAAACTTGTTATAGATTTCATTATTACTCATAGTCATCCTCCTCTTCTGGTTCTTCGCCCTCTATGTTAAGTTGTTGGAATATCTTATTGACTTGGTATCTTACAGCCTTGCCTTCGTCCTTAATTCCAGGACATCCAACAGCAAAAGCAACTATGCAATTATCGCCAAGTGCTTCCCTGTAATTGCTTAACATCTTTTCTTCTTCGCCATTGGCCTCTTTTGGTTTGACAAACATTATAACCAACATAGGCTTACGATTCGGAAGAAATCTGAAATAGGCTTTAACGGGGATTTCTCGCCCCTGAGTATTTTCACCATCTCTTTCCCACTGAAGACGTTGAGCTTTTTCGGCTTTTTCTATATCCTCTTTCGTAAGAGCAAAACGTCCTTCCATATTTCCCGTCAATACACGGCGACGAGTACTGATCTGGATTATATTGCGATTTGTGCTACAGATGACACGTTCCATGCATTTTACTTGACGAAGTCCTTCAAGATCGTAGTGTGTATTGGACACACCGCTTTCAAACACAACGTCCCATAGATCTAACCCTTCATTATTTTCGTCATTCAAAAAGCTGATAATATTTTTAGCGTCAAAACGAGGGTTTGCCATTGAATATTTTACACCACCAAGGAACTCTATGATAATATCCTTGGGGACATCTGCAAAATATCGTGAGGTACCGTCGGAATAATCGTGCACATTCTTGTTAGATTTCCTATAATCTGTATATTTCAGCGGGTATCCTTGAGACAAAAGTTTTGCAGCGAGCTCCTGAACTTTCAGCATATTATTCTTATTATGCTCTATCTTTGAGGTAATGTATGGAGTATCGTATATATTACCGTAGAATGAATACATCATATCTTTGCTAACCGCTGTCCTCATTTTGTTCGAAGCAGTAATCTGTAATTCGTCACAATTATCACGGACTTTAATACCAAAATCTTTAGGTGTTAATTGCTGGTCAAACATTTCCCTAATGTCATTCTTCAATTCCGCAGAAGCTCTGGCCACTTCTGCGTACCACAATGCGCTCGTATGGCTGGTCCATATCTGGAATAAATCTTCGTACCCACGACGATATCCAAACCATCGGCCCATTTGCATCAACACATCAAATGTCGCCGTATTCCGGTAAAAATAGCTGATCATCAATCCTTCGAGTGTTAGTCCACGAGACAAGGCAAGGCCTCCTATCGCTATAACACGTAAAGAAGGATTATCTTTGTAATTCAACGAAGCACTATGTTTTGAACCATTGACCATTTTTATCTCTATCTTTTCTAAAGCTGCCAACAGAGTGGTTTTCTGAGACACACGTGCAAATGTAATGTCATTGACTTGGCTGAAATGTTTCTCCCATAGTGAGTGTAATTCATCATTTAGAGGAAGATGATGGTTTTTGCTTGAATCATCATGGAAATTGACACGAATATCGTTGAACACCTCCTCAAACCATTCAGAAACATGCCCTGTTATCACTTTCTGAACATGAATAAAGCGGGACATGTTCACCAGCATACTTCTTGGTTCCTTACTCTGTCCCCGTAAATCACGGACAACATTTGCCAGACAAAAGCACAAGATTGCTTCGCGCAAAGAATTTGGCAAGATACCATCCCATTCTTTTTTGTGCTTATAGTAGAAAGGTCCTGAATTAAGAACATCAGGATAGTTCTGAACGAGATTTCTATACTCGTCTGAAGCATAATCAGGTTCTGATATGTCTGTAATATAACGTAGATTGCGATAAAATGCCCCTTCTGGATAGAATATCTTGTCCGGACCCACATAATTTGAAGGTGCTTCTAACGCATAAATGAAATGTTCAGGAAACAAATCTGCATGCTGCATAGCATCCACAGAGTCGGGATCAATAAATACATTTGCAAATGGTGTGGCCGTAAATCCCACGTAAGTGGAATTCATAAACAAGTTACATATCTGGCGAATCAATTTGTTTGTACGAGTCGGGTCTGTTTCATCCCTTTTTGTATTCACAGATGCGTTATCTGCCTCATCATCTATTAGTAACATTGGTACATCAACATAGCCTTTTATCGGATCTATATTTTGTTCTCTTAGCCAATTGAACAGTCTCTGCAAAACTGATACGTTTTTTTTGATAACGAAAAGCACCAATGATTTGTCAGCAAGTGACATAGTAATTTTATTGCAATTCCCAACGAAATCATTCAGGGTTGAAGTGACAGAAGTGGCTTTAATAGGCCTGTTATCAAATCCTACTCCAACACGAGGATATTTCGGAATTTTACTCTCTTTTTTCAAAGTCATTCCTATAATGCCTTCATCAATACGCTCTTGGGTCTGCCGGCGCAAATTTTCTGTAATACCGGTTAACAGGATGACTACTTTATATCCTGCATCAGCGGCTTTGCATATTAAGCCTGTATATGTTGCTGTTTTTCCAGATTGGACGTCACCAATGATAAGACCTCTGCGAAGTCGAGGCTTATCCAATGCATCGTTGGGATTTCCAAGACAATTCATAATGTCAGGCAATGTCACATCGTCTAGCAGATTGATACTGATACGACTTATAGAAGAATGATTGATGAGGTAATCCTTATATCTTGACCAGAAAAAGTTGTCTTGAATCTCCATATTGGAGTACCAATCACGCTTCTCATCATAATTGTTAAATATTGCTTGTCCTTTATTGTGAACAATCTTATACTCGTACTCCATATCGATGAAGAGGCGTGCCTTCGTTGCATCGTCACAATCCAGTTTCGAGAGCATAACAGCTTGATTGATATATGTGTCTATATCTTCTGGCCTTAACTCTTTCCCTTGCGATTTGGATAGGTCGATGAAAGTCCTTGTAAACTGTTTTAGGATTGTATATTGGTTTTCTGTCATGTCATTGGATCTTTTCTTTGAGCAGTTTTTCTTTTATTGAAGGATATTTACACCATGGCTCGGAATTCATTAGGTCGTCAATAATCGCTTCCCAACCGTCAGAGCGGATGCCCATCATGGTAGTTGCCAATGTTACTGCCATCTGATATACATCATCAAGACGTTCATTGGTGTCCTCTGGTGCAGAAACAGATTCATTGCTTTTGTCGATGTAGAGCTGTTGAATAGGGAGATTGTTCTCGATTTCAATTAGAAGCATTTCAAGATAACCATAATCTTCTTCACTCATTTTGTCACGAACAAATTGAAAAAGCTTACTCTCACGGTTGATTTGATAGAAGAAGGTATTGTTCCTTCCTCTTTTCCTGTCCCAAATATAATCAATATTCTCATTCACCTTTTCAGTACGACCTCTATAAGTCTGCTGGCGAACTGAAAATTCAAGAGCTTCCTCTACAGCCTTTTTCAGTCTCTTCAGAATTTGCTTGGGTATTGTTGCCTGTTGCTTCTTGATATCAATAGACCATATATCATCAAGCGAATTAGGTATATCGACTCTGATACGTGCGTTTTTGGTCAATTCTGCCCTCTGTTTCATCCCGAACCAAGTACCCCATATAATCAACCTCTTATTACGATAGACATAAAACCCTTGCTTAGATCGTAGATTTTCAATACCACCAATTAACTGCTTGTCTTTCTCTTTCAATTCGGTGGCAAATGGCAAGATGAACGGACGTATGATAATCATCCGTTCTACTCCAGAGCTATCCAAAATATCTAACTCAATTTCTTTCTTAATAGTTGTTTTAGGATGTTGTTCAAGAAATGGATCTAATGGCTTTATATCCAACTCGTTTATGTAAATATGAAGGCGTGAAGTGCCAACACCTGACAGATAACGATGGTAAATTAGTGCCAACGTGCTTTCTAACGAAGAGCGTAAATCCACCAATGTTGAATAGACCTGACCACCACTGGAATTGGAAAGGACATCAAAATCTTGCCAGATGACAATCGTCCCTCTCTCTTGTTCTTTAAGTCTCTCAATGTATGGCAATGTGTCAATCTCTTTTTTCTCCAATTCTTGAATCATCCAATCTTGGGTCTCAAGTACGTGGTTGTAATTCCACGTGAAACCATTGAGACATTTACCATCGTAACTGACAACAGTAAGAATCCGGCATTGAGACAAGGATGCTGATTTCATACCCATTCCAAAGCGGCCTAAATCTTCTTCGGACCGTACTTCTTCGGCGGACAAACATCCATATCTCATCGCTTCGAACAACACATCTGCTTTCATACCATCGCCGTCATCTAGAATGCCTAATGCCAATTCATCCATTGGATTGGTTGGAAATAATACACAAACGTTTTGAGCATGAGCGCTAATACTATTATCTATCACATCCGCAACTGCCGACTCGAATGAATATCCCATTGAGCGAAGAGAGCCCATCAATGTGGATGCTTTCGGAATATGTCGCCTATCTTTTGCCATGTTCGCGAGCTATTTGTATTATTTGTTCAAACACAGCTTTCGCCAAAAGAGGAGGAACCGCATTGCCTATTTGTTGCTGAATATGCGATATAGGGCCTTCGAAAATAAAATCATCGGGAAAACTTTGCAATCTAGCTGCTTCTCTGACGGAGATACCCCTATCTTGATAAGGGTGAATGAGCATACTTTTGCGATAATTAGAAATCACGACCGAGGGTTTGTTTGCAACAAGCCGTTTATATATGCCGCTATGACATCTCCCTTTGTCAGCATAGTTTTGCATTAAAAAATCCGGTATGGCTCTCCAATTTTGTCCCTGACCTATGTATTTGTACCGTTCAATCACCAATTCATTATTCAATGAAACATAATTTTGGTAGGCTTTTTTAGAATTTTTCCTCATCTGTTTTGCATAAGGACTTGCTTCCTCAACACTCAATCGATAATCTAATTCATCAATCATATCTCCATTATTCAAAACAGGCAAGTCCCCTATTGCTTCTTCTACAGATACTTCATAATTGCACGGATTTGGAAATTCAAAATCAATGTTCAACCTATTGCCAACCATAAAGAAACGATTTCTTTTTTGAGGGACTCCGTAGTTTGATGCCCAAAGAACTTTATGATTGATTCTGTACCCTATGTCTTCAAAATATGATTGTATCAATTCTTGTGTTTGACCTTGATTTATATTGGTGATTCCATACACATTCTCAAGTACAAACCACGAAGGTCTCAATTCACGGACAAAGCGTACAAATTCCAAAAAAAGAAAATTCTTTTTATTATCCATATTCCGTGTCCGAGTATTCGACAAAGAAAATCCTTGACACGGAGGGCCTCCCATAATAATAAAGACGGGTTCTCCTTCAACCTTTAAACTACTAGGATTTATATTGGTAATATCTTCCCGAATCACATTTGTGTTGACATGATTTCTTTTAAAAGTTCTTGCTGCACTATCTTGAATTTCTATGGCATGCTTTATATTAATCCCCGCCCATTGTGCACCTAAACTTAATCCACCTGCTCCTGAAAAAATATCAATGCCGTACAACATACGATACAACTTTTGACTCACCTATAAAAATCAACACACAAAAAACTTTTTCATCTTTACGGCCGCGAAAATAGCATTTTTCTACATTCAATCTGCATAAAACCACACTTTTTTCGCACCCCTTCTCTCTTCCACTGACACGATTTGTCCCCGCTTCCGTCAAGCGCCTGCACCGGAGTTGCGCCATTCCAATCAATGTCATGCGACTGCTCTTAGTCGTCAGGTGAATGTTTTGCACCCGGTTTTAGCTGGCAGTGTCCCTACTGCCCTCCCCACTCGCTAACCCTTCTTTTCAACATCACATTCTCCTGTTTCAAGGCATTCACCTCGCGGGTGAGCTGGTTGATGGTCTCGCGTTGGTTGGCACGGTAGTTCATTCGGGCAGCGGTCATGCGTTCACGGATGCCACCTTCGGATAGGAACTCCTCCTCTTTCTTCTTTTGGTAGCTCATCATCATCTTGTCCACCATACGGCACAGCGTGATGCCTATGTTGGCCATCTCCTCGGCGTTCCACTTTTCGAAGAATGGTTCATAATCAGATAACTGATTATGCCCACGACAGTAGCGTAACATCATATCGAATCGCGGATGCTTCGCTGTCCATACAGTCAGCCGACGCGAAAGGAGGTAGTCCTCGTAATCCTCCCTCAGCTCTTGGATGCTGCCTCTCGCCACATTCAACAGCTTAAGTTCGCTCTCTATTGAGGTCACCCCGTCTGCCG
>Ga0310691_10001338_pt1 | contig 37862 bp, 46 predicted proteins | sample 176DNAGHGlowgp2_FD_203887 | JGI IMG/M metagenome (GOLD analysis project Ga0310691, IMG submission 203887) | Sheep rumen microbial communities from Palmerston North, Manawatu-Wanganui, New Zealand - 1766 DNA GHGlow gp2 (v2) (version 2) | ecosystem: Host-associated > Mammals > Digestive system >... | reverse complement strand
GCATACGTGAAAGCAATAAGCGGCTCAAGATAGACAAGCTCAACATGGACGCAGCATTTTCGGACTACGAGTTTAACATCTTGAAATACGAACTGCCTTGTGAGCAAGTCAACTTTGCACGTGCCGCCACCGAGATGAACAAGGACAAGTTTGCCAATGTGCGCTGTGAGATGTATATGAACCTTGCTTGGCAAGTCAAGCATGGACTGTGCGTGGACGGCTTCGACTTGTCTCCGGAAATCAAGAGACAGATGTGCGCCATTACTTGGCTACGTAATAACCAGGGCAGACTACTGCTCTGCAAGAAAGAGGAATTGCGAGAAGTCTTGAAGATGTCTACGGACATTGCTGATGCCCTTGCCTTGACATGTCTCACCAAGTACACGCTTGATGATCCGGTGATGCAGTCCAACAAGGTCAAGGACATGGCGAGGATTCGCCGCAACAAGTCTCTGATGGGGTAAGGCATGGCTTGGGTCTACGAGCACTATTTCAAGGACAAGGTAAGCGAGGCCGAATTTTACGCACGCACGCAAGAGGCATGTGATAAACTGCAAATGAAGTAATTTACTTGGAAGACCAAGAGAGAGTGTGGGATGTTAGAGAACAAACTAGGCAACGACTACGCCGACGCATTGAAGGAAGCACTGATCCTAAAACGTGCTGACACTATCGATGCCGCAGTCGATGAAATGCTAGGACATCTGCTGTACAGTATCAGCCAGTGGGCTATTGCCGAAGCCGTGCGAGCTGGCCAGCTATGGCGCACGTTCAGTCAAGACGTGGATTTCCAGAGCGAGGTATTGCTTGCCGTGGTCAACTATTCGAACAAGGTAGACTTGTCACGCCGTCCGAAAGAAGTGCTGGTCTACTTGAAGAAATGTGGCCGCAGTGCCATACGTGACCAGATCATGAAAGCCAATGCACTGAAACGCCAGCATGAGGACGTTGACCTTGAAGGCGCAGTGATTGAGACAGACTTTTACGGCAACCAGATGGGAGCCGCATACGAAATTGAAAATGACAAAACTAGGAGAGAGCCATGAGCTTTGCCGAATCAGTAATGGACGAAATCAAGAACGAAACACCAGCCGCTGCTGAGGCTGTTGTCGAAGAAAAGCCGCAGCAAGAAGAAACTCCAGTGGAGAACAAGTCCGAGGAATGGTCTCATGAAGCTCCGGCTGAGTGGTCTAAGCCTGGTGAACCTATCACGTCCAAGGAAGATGACAAGCCAGCCGATAAGGATGAAGAACAGCCGAAGGAAGAACCTACCGAGGAACAGCCCAAGGAACAGCCAGCTGAACCACAGCCCAAGCCAGACCTTTCCAAGCTATCCAAGGAAGAAAAAGCGAGCCATGCCTTCCAGAAGCAGTTGGCCAAGCAAAAGGCAAAGTACGAGTCTTCCATTGACGAAATCAAGAAGCAGTTCCAGAGCCAGATTGAAGACGTGAAGAAACAGCTTGAATCCAAGAAGGCCGAGGAACCAGTCAAGAAACGTGATGACTTTGAGTCGGACGATGAATACATCGACTACTTGACCCAGCGTGGCGTTGACAAGCGCATGGCTCAGATCGATGCGGACAATGCCAAGGCCAAGGCCGAAGCCGATGAGAGAGCCAAGGCAGAAGCCGAAGCTGCAGAACAGCAGAAGCAAGTGGCTGAGTATTTCAACACCAATGCCAAGCAGACGTTCGGTGAGGGCTATGCCGAGTTCGAGAGTCGTGTCCAGAAGGGCGTTGCCAATGGCTTGGCCGATGTGCTTGACGAAGCCCCAGCCGTGCGTGACTACATCTTCTCGAATCCTAATGGCCCTGCCGTGCTTAACGAAATGCTGCAGAACAAGGATTCGTTTGTACGTGTCATGCGCCTTGCGGCCAACCCGATGGATGCGGTAATCGAATGTCATGAGCTTGCACGTGAACTTGCAAGCCGTGTGGCTGAGCCATCTCCATCTCCTGCTCCGAAGATGCCGAGCCTTGGAAAACCTGGTGCTGGCGGTTCTACAAGGACTGCTCCGGACATGTACCATGACGATGCAAGCCTTATCGACTTCGTCCGTAGGCACAGATAAGTTGTCCAGAATACCTCAGAAAGGCCACCTACTAGGTGGTCTTTTTTGTTTCCCTACTTTTGAGAACGAAGAGGCCGGAAATAGCTAATCTGCACCACTTCGCCAACTGGCGGCTCAGCCAGACATGCGTGACACAGTTCTGAACGCACAGGACAAATCCAAACAAGTTAAACCGACCCATATCGGGTCATGTCACGCATTCCTAACGCTTTTTCATGAATGGCGTGGCGAAGGAAGAAAAGAATTATGGCAGTCTACGGTACTACTTCTACCCCGACTAATACTTTTGCGAACAACAAGAAGGTAAAGCTTGTTGCCGCTAACGTTGCTGACGCCCGTGTGTTCACGAAGGCCAGCGTGTCTAAGATGTCCCAGTCCGAATTTGCTGGTAAGAAATTCGGCAAGTCTTACACTCTTTATATCCCTGGCAAGCCGAAGGTTGTCAACGGTGTCGTTGCTGATCCGTCTGATATTACCGAAATCGAAACCCAGGTTTACTTGGACAACGACAACGTGTCTAACGAACTCGGCCCGTGGCAGCGCCTCGGTGACATCGAATCGTTCCAGGAACAGATCGCTGGCCCGTGGGCTACGTCTCTTGCTCGTGACCAAGAAAAGAAGATCGTGAAGCACGAAATCTTCAAGGCCATGGGTGCTGTTGTTGCTCCGAAGACTTCTGCTGCCCTTGACGGTGCTGACTACAGCATGCTCGGAAAGGCCACTGCAAAGCTCCGCAAGCTCGCTCTCAGCTCCGAACTCGTTGGCTTCCTCGATCCGGATGTTGAAGCTGAAATTTCCGACAAGGCAATTTCCAACAAGTTCATCACCTCTGACTCTCAGTTCATGAAGTTGTACGGTGAAAACTCCATCGGTAAGTATGCCACTGCTGGCTGGGTAGAGTCTCCGGATCTTCCGCAGATCACCACTGCTGGCTCTGCTTACACTGGTACCATCTCCCTCGGTACTCCGGTTGAAGATGCTGACTCTAACGTGCTCGGCTTCGAACCCATCACCCAGATCTCTGGCACCAACCTTGTCGCTGGCGACATGTTCACTGTTGCTGGTCTGAAGATGGTTGACACCAGCGGTATCCAGACTGACGTTCCGGTTCAGGTGATCGTGCTCTCCACGAACGCTGCTGGCACTGTGGGTTACATCAACCCGCTCCGCATCACCATCGATGGCAAGGCTTACGGCAATCCGAATGCTTGGGTGGCCGCTGGTACTGAGTCCTTGACTCTCGTGGCTGGCCTCAAGGCTAACACGACCTACCAGATCTGCGAAGTCCGTGCCAAGGACGCTCTCGCCTATGATACTTACCAGTTCGACACTCTGCCTGGCAGCGATGAAGAACAGGTGGCAACCGTGGGTGGCTCGTCTGTGAAGATGCGCATCTTCGGCGATGGTACCAACCTCAACAAGCTCATCCGTCTTGACTCTGCCTATGCAGCAGCCATCTATGAGCCGCGTAACTGTGTGGTTATTTACGTTGAAATGTAATTGACCATTGGTATCTCCTGGTTAAGGAAGGCCAGCCGTGAGGCTGGCCTTTCTTTGTCAGACCTACTTTCAGCATGGAAAAGAGAGGTTTTATGATTGCCGTAAACGAATTAATCCAGCGAGCATACGAATCCATCAACATGGTTAACCTTGGCGAGGCCGTGGACGGCGACATGTCGGTTGTCGGTTGTAACGAGCTGAACCGTCTCATAACACAGCTTAACAATGAAGGATTCCTTGCCATGTCCCAGCAATGGGTGGACGTGCCTTGTGCAAAGGTCATCTATTTCCGCAAGCTCATCGAAGGCGAGGTAGGAAACAGCGCAACCGTTGACATGGTTCCTCCGGACAAGATCGAGGCCGTGGCTCGCCGTATCGGCGACCGTTACGTCATCCTCAACAATGGCAACTCCATTCAGATGTCTCAGAAGAATCCGTATACGATTGCCATGTCTTGGACATACGATACCGAGTTCGAGACAACTCCGGACGATCACGTGCCTAACAATAGGCTCGTAGGTATTCTCCGCCTTGATGGCGACCCACGTAACTCTGTCAGGGTCTGGTACAACTCCAAGCTCCCGACGTACAAGCTCGATGACACTATCTACTTGTCCGACTTATACAATGAGCTGCTCATGGCTGGGCTGTGCTACCGCCTTGCCTATTTCTATGAGCTCTCGGACGAGAAGAAGGCTGGCCTAGACCGTGACTTGAAAACGGCCAAAACGTTGATCAAGCGTAACAACATTACCCAGCGCATGCTCCAGTCCAGCAAGATCGTTGGCGACTATCGTGATCCTTATTTCAACGGACTTAACGGCGTAGGTATGTAATGTCAAAGACAACCGTAACGAATTACTTGGTAGCCCCAGGCACCAACAAGGGCAAGCATCCGGCCACCATGGGTTCGGCATGGTCTTGCAACATGTTCCGTGAGATCAATACCGAGAACGAGTACCTAGCTTCAGTACCTGGGTTACAGTTCATGCAGAAGATTCTGCAGTCCGCACGTTGCCGTGGCGCATACGTGAGCTCGGTAGGTCTTGCAACACAGAACCAGCAAGAGAACTTGTTCGTCGTGTTCGGCAATGTCCTTTTTCGTATAGACTGGAATGGCGAAGCCACGAGGCTAGGCAATGTCGCAAGCGGTTCAAGCCGTGTTAACTTTTCTGAGACTGGCGGCGTCAACCCTTACTTGCTCGTTGCCGACGGTTCAAACCTCTGGGCATACAACCTTATCGAGGGTGGAGAATTGCGCCGCATTTCCTTGCCTGAGCGAGTAAATGGCGAAGGAGGCCAGATCAATCCCAGCCATGTTGCTGTCGTGGGCGGATCAGTGGTTATCAATGATAGGACAAGCGGCTTCCTGTATTACAGCATTCCGTATCCGCTTAACAATGACAAGCGTGAGGTATTCCAGACCCAGACTGTGGACGGAAAGACAGAGCCAGTGTACGACCCTAACAATGCGTACAAGGTATTGACCGAGGAAGTCGATGCGTTTGACTGGATGTTCCTTGATTCGTACGGAGTACAGCAGTTCTTCAATGCAGAGAGCTCTTCGGACAACGTAAGGGCAATTGCCGCCATCGGCCCGAACCTTTACTTGTTCGGTTCCAAGACTATCGAGATCTGGCAGAGAGGTTCTGGCGAGGATTCGACTTGGCAGAGACAGTCATACACTACCAACGCATCAAATGGCTTGCAAGCTCCGAACAGCATTGCAATCTGTGGCTCCAACTTGTACTACCTCGGATCCGGCGAGTCCTATGCCAAGGGAGTTTTGATGGTGTCCGGACAGCAGTATAAAAAGATCAGCGAGGATTGGCTCGACGATAAATTACTTGGAGAGACTGGCGACAGTGCTTTCGCATATGCTTACGCACAAGGTAATCACAATTTCTATGTGCTGCAGCTTCAGAACTTGCAAGAGACATGGGTCTACGACACGATGACCAATGAATGGCACCAGCGTGTAAGCCGTGTCTACGAGACTGGTGAGGAAACTCGTTGGCGTGTGTCTGACTTGGTCTGGTTCAAGGGAGAGTTCAGGGCCTTCTGCAATGACGGGTGCATGTACAAGTTCAGTGACGAATACTGGTACGAGGACTACGGTTCTGGCAAGCGTTTGCCGATGATCAGGCATAGGCAAGGCGCACTCGTCGTAAACGACGAAAAGCCGTTCATCTTGCAAGAGCTTGGTATCGAATGCAATGTCGGCACATGGTCTGACTATACCTTGCAACCGGACTTGCTCCTGGAAGTGTCCAAGGACGGCGGCAACACGTGGGGACATGTCCGCAGCTGCAAGATGGGCAGGACTGGTGACTATTCTCACCGAGTACGTTTCCACAACGTAGGTTACAACCGTCTTTGCGTGCTCAAGCTGACCTATTCTCATCCGACAAGCCTTGAACTGACAGCTTGTTCGCAACGTGTAAGCCCTACTACGGGAGTTATCTGATGTATAGCGGACTAATTGGACAGACAAGCCCATTGATCGACCTCAACCATGTCCTTACTGGGCAATGGGACGAGCGTACGAGCAATGGTTGGCATATCGTTATGACCCCTTTCTTCACCACGATGGATGCCGTGGTGTCGGAAGGTTCCGTTGCATTGCCTTACACGGTCACGAAGCCAGTGGCCGGACTGTTGTTTGGCAATTCTGGAGAGGTTCATGCACTTGTTATCAAGCCTAACACGACTGCGATAGTGTGTGCAGAGCCCGGTGTGGTGCAGATACAGGTGTTTGGTGATTCGAGCCACTTGAAGGCCGTCCGCTGACCTACTTTCAGCTTGGAAAAGATTGAGGAAGCTATGGAAAAGGCAGAACTCTTGAAGAAATTGAAAGCTCTGAACGCAGCTATTGAAGACTATATCGACAATGTCGACATGTCTGAGGCCGATGATGAGTCTAAAAAGTCCGAGAAGAAGGACAAGGAGGATTAAAAGTCATGTGGCCAGCAGTAATCGCAGGTGGATTGATGGCAGCGGGAGCTGTCGGTAATTACATGGGCAATAGGGCGGCGGCAGACCGTGCTTCTGAGGCTTACGACAAAATTAAAGGTCTGGCAGAAGGCACGTCTACGGCTAACCAAGCCGACATCAATTCGTACAAGAACCTTATTGCGCAGACGTATGGACAAGGTGCAGCAAACTACAGCAATGCACTGCAGAATTTCTTGAATTCCGATGTCTACCAGAACAAGGACTTTACATACGGCAACGACATCAACAGCTTCATGGATCCGGCGGCGAACCAGCGTGTAGACGCTGCCATGGCCGCTATTGAGAACAGTGCGGCTGGTTCTGGTTCAAGATTTTCCTCAGACTTCATTAACCGTGTCGGGGCAAAGCAGCAAGCCCTGGCCAGTGAAGAATGGGAAAAGGCGTATAATAGGCTCATGCAAGACCGTCAGATGGCTCTCAATGAGTACAACGTAAATTCACAGAATGCTTGGAACAATTACAACGCCACGAATGCTCGTAACCAGTATGCTGTCGATGCTTACGGCAAGGATCGTGAGGCATACACTGGTGGTCTTGGCGACGCACTGTCCGCTGGCATTGCTAACCGTAACGCTGTGCTCCAGTCTCAAGCAAATGCTATCGCTGGTGCTGCCAATGCCCAGCAAGGCACATCCGGCTGGGACTTGCTTGGTGGCCTAGGCGGAGCTGGTGGCCAGTTCCTTTCTTCTTGGTTCGGTGGAGGTAAGTAATATGGCTTTCACTTTTAATTGGGCTGGCGTCAACATTCCGACAATTCAAGGCGGTATCAATGACTTCCAGCGTTTGGCGCGTGAAGACGGTGCAAGCTGGGGCAATGCCGTTCGTGGTTATGAACAACGTAAGGCAAGCCAGGAATATGCTGATATTCTTAAGGGCTTCAACAATCCGAACACGTCTGCGAAGATTGCAGAGCTTCAAGCGGAGCTTGCACGTCTTGAACAACGTAACGAGGAAATCAAGGCTCAGATAGGAGGTTAGTATGGCCTCTAAGCAAGAAGTAGCAAAGGCTTTATTGCAACTTGCGCTCGGTATGGGCATGGGCGGAGCCGCCAAGGGTGGCCCGTCTTTGCTGTCTATCGCGTCTGGAGCAAGTTTCACTCCTGGTGTGCCCGGTGGTGCAGATGCGTTCATGGCGAAGCAGTATCCGACCGAGTTCGCACCAGACCGTTACCACAACTACCAAGTTGTCAACATTCCTGGTGAAGCGAACTTGAACCAGTTTGGTAAGAGCTATTCCGATACCATCAATGAAGCTGGCCGCATGCAGACCATTAAGGAGCATAACGATGCCATCATGAAGTATGTCCGACCAGGCATGAAGCCGAAGGAGCTACGAGCCGCACTGGAGATGGGTATAGAAGATGAGAAGAAGCTTCCGCAGTTCTGGAACGAGTCTCAATCACGTAGGCCGTTCAAGGTATCGTCCAGTGCAGTGACTGGCATACGCCTTACTCCGGACGCACGCATACAAGTGCAGTGGAAGGGCAAGCCTACTTGGTACACGTTCCAGCAATATCCGAACACTCAGGAAGCGTCTCTGGCCGCACAAGAACTGTTGCAAGCAGATTCTATTGGACGTGCCGTCTACCCAGTGATCAGCCGCAAGGTCAACAATCCTCTGCTTGGTAGCTGGAACAGACAGAACTATGACGGAGCATTCGCATAGCGAACCTACTTTCAGCGTGAAATAAGAGAGGTTTAGTATGGCCTTTGAATGGAAATGGCAACCTACACTTGACGAGGAATTGAGCCGCAAGGCTAGGGCTTCTATGGAAGGCTATCGAACGCTTTCCAATCCGTCCAACACATATGCAATGATTTACGGCAACGGTTCTGGCCCGACTGTGGCTCAGGTTGCATCTAACGGCATGGCTGGCTACGCAAGCCCAGCTGGTTCCATGATGGGCTATGCTCCGAGCCGTGCTCCGGACGTTGTTGCACAGCCAGCCGATCCGAGCTTCGGACAAGGCGGTGAAGGTGCTATCGAGCGTGGCCGTATGTTCGGTGCGAACAATTACGGACAAGGTATGGCCTACTGGCAGAAGATGCAAGAACAGGAAGACCTTCGTGCAGAATATGCACAGAACGAGCAGCGCATTGCACAGATTAAGCTGGAGATTGCAAAGCTCAAGGGTGAAGCTGGTCGAAGCATGGACGAGCTTGACATGCGCCTTGCCGCCAACCGTGCAAACGCTGGCGACATCGGCAATGCTATTGCCCACCAGAACCGCATCATTACCAGACAGCAGATTGCAGCTGCCAACGGTGGCAAATCTGCCTCTGACAAGGAAGCCGAAGCCTTGGTAGAAGAGTTCATCAAGACCCAGAGCATGATGATGATGGGTGACAACAGCCAGCGTCCTGGCTACCAGAACATGCTGAACTTCCTCGGTGACAAGATCCAGAAGAATCCGAAGGCCAAGAAGATGCTTGAGCAGTTCCAAGGCAAGTATGGTGCTAACACCAGTTCGAACAAGACCTATCAAGACTTCGAGAACTTCGTGTCCGGCTTGCGCACTGCAAACGCAAGCAATCAGTACAAGAAGAACGGTCTTACACTAGCTGACAAGAAAAAGGTTGACGAGTATTGGTATAGCTTGCCACAGGAAGTCCGTGATGCCCATGAAAAGGAATACAACGACATCCGTGGTGAGGAAGACATCGAATCAATCCAGTCTCGTGGCCAGAAGGCCGTTGCCAAGCAGAAGGCTGCTCTTAAGAAGTTTAAGGACACGTACTCTTACGATGACTTGGTCTACAAGAAGGCTCAAGGCAAGCTTCCTACTAGCATTGACGGCTATAACGTAAGCGTTACGGAAGAAGGCGACAAGTTTGTTGTCACTATCGGCAAGCAGAAGGTGGTGATCGATGGCAATAAGTAAGATTCAATACCGTGAGACTATTGAGAACGCTGCCTTGGAAGCTGCCAAGGCACGTGTCAAGCAGTACAACCAGATCCACAAGGAGCTGTCGCCAGCCGATGCTGATGACATGACCAAGAAGTATTACCTTGACTTCCTTTCCAAGCTCCAGCGTGGCTATCCGTATGAAAATGTCACTCTTGATGAACTTAGCGCCATCAAGAATTACGATGCGAACAAGATGTCCGAATACTTGCTCCAGTTCGGCCTTTCTAACCGTCAAGCAATGTCTCCTACTGAGCACAAGGAAAAGCTCAAGGCTGCAGACATCCTTCCGCTGTTACAAGGTGTTGCCAAGGAAGGTGGAGACTGGACTAGCGTAGGCATTGACTCTCTAAAACGATTTGGCCTAGATCATGATTATGACATCAAGTCCAAGGAAGGCTTTGCCAAGCTACTCAGTGACATTGGTGAACAGCAAGTCAACTATGACCGTGCAAAGGTAGCCAAGGGACTGCAAGACTGGCCTATGTACTGGCCTACCAAGGTCGTATATCCTTCAATGATGCAAGAAGCCGAGAACGCCATCATGACTGGTGGTGACTTTGACGCTGCTGATGCTGCCAAGATGGGTATTCTTGATGCTGGCACTAACACAGCCATGCTCCTGGCTCCTAGCATGAAGATTGCGGCTAGTCCGGTTGCGAACAGTATGATCAACGCTGGTGCCCAGATGGGTGCAGAAGCCGCGAGACAAGGTCTTGAACAAGCCTTGTCAGACAACGGACAAGAATTTGATGTGGCTCCAGTTATATTCGCTGGCACTGCTGGTGCTACACGTCCAGCACTTGTTGGCGGCATCCAGCAAAAGGCAAGCCAGTTCGAAGGCGAGACTGCAAAGCAGTTCAGCCGTGGCTTGTCAAAGGCTACCCGTTCTGGTGACCCAAGCGCTATCGAACGTGCTGAACTTGAGAAGAAATTGAAAATTTATAACAGCCTCGTAGCACGTGTAAAAGTTGCTCAAGAAGCCACCAAGAAAGCCGCTAGCGCAAACAGGGTTGTCAATACGAGCCCGTCTGACGTATACGCAAGTATTGCCAAGGCAAACGACATACCGCAGATATCCAAGCTGTTCGGTGTGCCTTTGAACAAGGACTATACCATCAATGCAAAGAAGGTGCTCGCCCAGTACGACAAGCCGACTGTATCTACGTTTGAATTCAATGAGGCTGGTAAGGCTGTTCCGGCTGTCCGCCCGTATGATCCTCGTAACAGTTGGGGTGGTAAAGCACCAGTAGATGACTTTATTATAGACAAGAAAGGCAATCTCGTAGCTACTGAGAATGCGTTGTCACGTGGACAAGGTATTGCCCAATTCCCTGATGATCGTGCCACGCCAGCTTCTGTCAATCCTAAGCCAGTCTACCCAAATAAATTCGAACTGGATGCGAATACAAATGACTTGTATCGTTCGCTGTTCCCTCATAGGCATGCCGACGTAATGGCTGGCACACCGAGGGCTTTCAAGGTAGGCATGGGCGTTGGAAACGTCGCCTCTGATATTGGTGGCCGTTTCGAGCCTACGTTCAAGCTGGGGGCTGACTGGGTTCCGAAATACGAGAAGACCTACAAAGATGAGCAATGGTACAAGGATCTGAAAAAGAACAATCCTCGTGCAAGGAAGATCATCGACGAGGCTTTCAAGAAGAAAGACGAGGAAGAGGCAGAAGAAGAGTAATACAAGGCCAGCCCAGTGCTGGCCTTTCTTGACCCCAACCTACTTTCAGCTTGGAAAAGAGAGGTTTTCATGCTGAATATAGAGGATTGTCTTGACAAGTGGAAGGCTTTTGAGAGCCGCGCCAATACCAAGCGCACCAAGCAGATTGACCGTATCAAGGTTGACCGTGACTTTCTGTCCGGAAACCAGTGGGATGACGATGACTTGTCCGTAATTGACAATTCACGTGTAAAGAAGACCGTAAACATCATCGGCAATTCTGTCAACAGCACCGTCAACGTATACGCATCGTATCCGTACAAGTTCTACAGCCCTAACGAGGAAATCGACCAGGCTTGCGAAGCCTTCCTCAAGGCTGGTTCCAATGCACGTGCTGCCTATGACGCACTTTACAACAACACTGCCTTCGGCCTTGCCTACATGGCCATCGGTTCCGAACAGGTAATGGATCCGCAGACTGGTGATCCAGTCGAAGTCCCAGCCTTGTACAACATAGACAAGATCGAGAATGTCTATTGGGATCCTGATAGCGTGGAAATGGATGGGCATGACGCCATGGAGGCTGCAATTTGCGAGTACAAGTCCAAGGAATGGGTCAAGGCCAAGTATGGCGAGGACTATGCCACGGACAAGGGCATCAGACCTATCGTGAACACGACCGACAACAAGTCCGTCGACACCATGGTCATTGTCACTTACTACCGCATGAACGAAAACCAGTGCGAAGTCTACCGCATGCTCAACGACAAGTTCCTTGACGACCCCGTCACGCTCGACATCGACCGCATTCCGATCTTTCCGGTCTACGGTGAGCGCATTTGGGTCGACGATGATGTCGTATGGCAAGGGTTAGTCCGTAAAGGCATGCCTATTCAGAAGTTGGTCAACTATGCCTTTACACAGTTGACCGAACGTATGGCTCAGGCACCGAAGCAAGCGTTCATTGCAGAAGGCGAATCCATCGAGGACTACAAGGAAGAATGGCGCAACTTTAACCGCAACATCAACCCGTTGCTTATTTACAACCGCTGGAACCCAGACCACACAATTGAATACAGTGCTCCTATCCGTATCGATAACAAGGTACAGTTCGATGACTTGACTGCAATCATCGGCAGCAACCTTGATCTTTTGTCTACAATTACTGGTGTTGATGCCAAGGGCATCATGATGGGCGATGCCCCTCAGAAGACGGCTACGGAAGTTCTCGCTGGAGAACGCCAGGTCCAGTGCACGATACGTCACTACTACGCAAACCTTCGTGACACGTTCAAGAGCGTTGGTGAAACTGTAATGCAGTTGCTCGGCATGGGCAAGACCGTGCTTGAGGTTATACAAGGCCCTGAGCAGGGCATAGAATTGCAAGTCGCACGTCAGGAACTCATGACATTGATGAGCGTGGTTCCTGAAGACAAGCGCATGAGCCTTGTGAACGGCATCTTCTTGACGCATCCGGACAATGCCGTGATGAAGAACGTGTTCGGTTCTATCAACATAAAGCCAGGCCCAACCGATATGGAGCTTGAGCAGCAAGACGTTATCGAACAAATGAAGAACGCCATCGGTCAGAAGGACATGCAGATCCAGGATCTGCAAGAACAGATCAAGCGTTATGAAATGTTCCAAGACAACAACGAACGCGATCTGAATGCCCAGTTTGCCAAGTCCGCAATGGAACACAAGTTCAAGCAAGAAGACATGATTCTCCAAGCTCAGCTTGACCAAGGCTTGGATGCAGACAAGGCTGCGATAGATACTGAAAAGTCCTTGATGGACTTGCAGAAGCAAGCCATCCAGCTTGACACGGCCAAGGTTAAGGCAAATACTGAAATGGCCAAGGCAGTGTACGGAGGTGTGAAGAATGAAAATCGCATTTAGTGAGCAACAGCTTTTCGACATCGTGGGCTATCCGCTCGTGGCTGGCCGTGTCAAGTTCTACTTGCATGATTCTGACACTCTTGCCAATACCTACACCATGGACGGCAATGCCTTTATCGAGGCTCAGAACCCAGTCATCCTTACCGACACTGGTGAGTTCAGCTCCACCATCTTCCTTGAAGCTGCCATCTATGACGTTGTCGTAGACCAGCTCGTTGACGGTACTTATGCACAGATCAAGGATTTCCAGTACGGCTTTGACTATCCGTCAGTAAAGAACGACACTATCGTGCAGGGCATGGCTGGGCTTGCCGATGCCAATCCGGAGCTCGGCTCGGTCACTGTCGTGGGATATGACAGCAATGTGTCGGCAGGGCCTCGCACATACATCTGGGACGGCAACTGCACTGACAATGCTGACGGGGGTGCCATCGTAGAATCCAATTCTACCTTGAACGGACGCTGGATACTTTGTTCTGACTTGAGGGAAATGCCTTGCTCTTACTACGGCATTGCTCCAGGCCATGAAGGGAATGTTTCCGCATTCCTTACTTACTTGCCGATTGTCGGTACGTACAACATTGTCATGCCGCCTGTGCCTCGCTTCAGCAAGGGCACTTACAGTTCCGTAGGCACGTTCAGCGTGACCAAGACCATTTCGTTTGACCCAGGTGTAAAGTTCACTAACGCAACGTTCAATTGTCCGAACGTCGAGGTTACTCAGCTTGGCAACTATGTCGCGGACTTTGCTTTCAGCAAGGCTACCGAGGCTCATTCAAGCTGGTTCCGTTCCGTGGACAGCTTCTGGCATTGCGGTGCCAAGGTTCTTGTCGTGGACAACGACAACTACTTTACAAATTCGCAGTTGAGCCATGCGGTGAACCTCAGCAACACAACTGTGGTAGGCAATGGCACGGCTGTGTCTGCCTATGTCAATGGAGCATATTTCCAGATTGCGTTGAGCACAGAAATTCCGGACAGGTTCTTCGCACGTACGGACTACGTCCGCATCGGCGTGCAGAATGTAGGCGACCGTATTTTCCGTACCGCTGGACAGTGGGATCCTGGCATGATCGGTGCTGGACATCACCAGCAGTATGACTATGAACCGAACCTTGCCACGTTTGACAGTGCAGACAACTGGCTGGACGTGATGCTTGAACGTCGTGAGCGCATGACCCCGCAATACTGGACACAGTACGACCTCGACTTGGAAGGACGTACTGTCGGTAGCTTCGTCTTGCCAGTAGGTTCGTTCAATGAAATCAGGAATGCAGTGGTTGACGGTCACATCACTGTCAAGGGAGCTCTTACCTTGTATGGATGCAAGGCAGATATCCTTACCGACGGCTCTGCCGTTGCCGTGGATGCCTTCGATTCCGAGCTCAGGTTTCTGCAGAACGGTATAGGACTCGGCTCCGCAAACCTTGTGGACTGCCGCACCACTTTCCAGTATACGATCAACCCAGCCGACACTGCAGTGTCTGTAGTAGGAGGAACCTTTTCGGGCAAGGTATGGCTCGCTGACGGCAATGCCAATGCCTATGACATGAACAAGTCATTGATCTTCCGCAACGTGAACATCGGTGGCAACCCGGTGTGGCGTGCCAACTACATTTCCATGGAAGGCTGTGTAGGCTCTGTCAAGCTTGACGTATTGCCGTACTACAATTCCGATACATATTACTACTGGAACGTGGTCTTGATCGGCAACCACTTCGTTGGCAATAGCCGTGTATGGTTCACCGTCTACGCTACCGAGGACAACCCTCACATCGACATGGATGGCAAGGTCAAGATGGGCTTCGTGCGTATCGTTGACAACCGATTCGATACAAGCGACACGCTCGGCATCAAGCAGCTTCACTGGCACCCGTACACTCACAACGGATTGCTTGCCGATGGCTCTGCATGGGAATACCACGGCAACGCTGGTACTTGCCCACGTCTAAACCCTGGCTTCATTCCAAATGAAGGCAAGTGGCCGGACACGCAAGGCTCAAGCACAAGATGGCGTATCTATGACGGAACGTTCAATCTGTGGGCTCCGTACAACACGTACTCGGACGGTTCTGTCCATGCGGCTGTGGAGCCGACTGGTCTGAACCCGTACCTTGCCAAGGCCATGTATGCGTTGCTTATCACGCCTTCGGTGGCTTCTGAGCCTATCCATGAGATCTGGGGTGTCCGTACGTACTATGCCGTGTCTGACATCATGGGCAACATGTGGGACGAGAACATGAACAACACGTTCGTGTGCAAGCTCGCCATGGGTGACGGTATCTCTGCCGTGCCTACGTTCGACACTGGCGTGACGTACTTCCCAGGCTTGGCCACTATCTAGCGACCTACTTTCAGCGTGAAAAGAGAGGTTCCAGATGCCAACATATCTACGCCTATTTCCGGCTACTAACCAGTTCGAGTTGAAGAACGGTGCATTGAATGTGGCCGGACATCTCTACGTGTATTATAACGAGACTGATGACCTTGCTGACATTTTTGATGAGAACGGAACACAGCTCCAGCAGCCAGCCATACTAGACAACAATGGCCGTGCAAGGGGCTTGTTCGTCGATGCCTCGCGTGTGTACCGCCTTGAGGTCTATGACCAGTTTGACGGCCTTGTTTACACCGTTCGTAAGATGGTTCCTAGCGGTGGCGGAGCTGGTTCTGCACTTGGCAAGACGTACGAGGTCGTGTCAAGCGATGGTTCAATCGCAGTGGACAAGTTTGACGATGGCGGAGTCGTGACCTACGACCTGTCTGCCAATGTCGAGGACGGCTCGGACTTGCTTGAATGGATCCGCTGTGACGGAGGTGTTTCGCAGTCCGGAAAGGACATTGTCAAGCCCACGTACAGCGCAGGGACTATGCTTGTCGGAAGCACTGGCATTCAAGTCAAGGCCAATGCTTACTACCATGTCACTGCACATCTCCGTGCTACCAAGAGCGATGTTGACGCATACTACGACAATGTGTATGTCTTGTTCAGCCTTGGCAACGAGCCTGTCACGAGACAGAGCGTCATCATTGACTACAGCATGGGCTTGAGTCAGGACTTCGAGGTTTCTACCGATGTCAAGGTCGATGCGGATGCCGAGCTTAACTTGTCCATAATCGGTGCAAGCAATGCTGGCGACGTGGAACTGCTCAACATGGAAATGCACCGCATCTACTCCGGTACTCCGGTCATTCCTGGTGGCGTGCAGAGGACATTGATTGCTGGCGCAAACATTACCATCGAGCATACTGGAGCTGGTGATGTCATTTCCAGCACTGGCGGAGGTACTACCGAGTACACGGCTGGTACTGGCATTGTCGTGGACAATACCGAGCATACGATCAGCGTTGCTAACAACGTTGTCATCGACGGTTCGTATGTACATACAGACGCCAACTTTACAACTGCGGATGCCAGCAAGCTGTCCGGTATTGAGGCTGGTGCACAAGCCAACGTCCAGAGTGACTGGGACGTCAACGATGCGTCGTCTGATGCATATATCCGTAATCGCCCTGACTTGAGCCAGTACGCCACGCAAAGCGACTTGGCCGATTACCAGCCATTGCTTACGGCTGGTACTGGCATTGACATTACCAACAATACCATCAGCGTTGATAACACTGTGGCGATGAAGAGCGATCTGCCAGACCTCACTGATTACGTGACGGAGTCTGAGCTACAGACAACCTTGTCGGATTATGCTACCGACACGGAACTGTCTAACGGACTTGCGACAAAGCAAGACGTGCTAACTGCTGGCAGCAACATCGCCATATCCGGTTCCACAATTTCTGCCACCGATACTACGTACAGTGCTGGCACTGGCTTGAACCTTTCTGGTACTGAGTTCAGCGTTGACTCTACCGTGGTGGCCATGAAGAGTGACTTGCCGGACTTGACCGACTACGTTACCGATACTGACTTGCAGACTATCTTGCAAGGCTATCAGGAAGCATTGACGGCTGGCAGCAATATCAGCATTTCCAACGGCGTGATCAGCGCTACTGACACCACGTACAGTGCTGGGTCTGGTCTTTCCTTGAACGGAACCACGTTCAGCGTGGACACGGCCACCATTGCCACGAAGAGCGACCTTTCTGGTAAGCAAGACACGCTCACAGCTGGAAACGGTATAGACATTACTAGCAATGTAGTGTCCGCCAAGGTTGACGGTTCTACGATTACCACGAATGCCAATGGTGAGCTTGTAGCTACTGGTTCAAGCTTTACCCAGCTGCAATCAAACTGGAATGAGAATAATCCCTCGTCAGTCCAGTTCATATTAAACAAACCGACCATTCCTACTGTACCGACAATGAAGGAACTGGTTGCTGGAGCTGGTATTACGTTGACCGAAAACACTAACGATGTTACTGTAGCATCGACTATTACCCAAGTTACCATTGGGACTGTGACGGTGTGATATGGCAGTTCAGTTTAACTGGCTATATGTAGGGGGAGGCACTGCGCTGGGTAAGTCTGGGTACGGGCTTGGTACATATTGGGATCCAGAGAACCCTCTAAATTTACCGCCATATACGATCAGAATCAGAATCCCTGATGGGCAAATACCTCCAGTTCAGCACGATGGTGGTTCTTATACACAAGTTTCAGAATATCCAAATATTTGGGATTACACATATCCAAACCCTGATTGGTCGTACAGGTTTGGCGCGTGGCCTTTCGGAAACCCTCACCCCTTAGAGGTTTTAGGGTCAAATAGTTCTGGTATTACCTCTATGCAAGGGTTGCTACAGTACAAGTCAGTAACTTCTGTGCACTTGAGTAAAGTGGACTCGGTTACAGACTTGTCTTATCTGTGTCGTGAATGTCATAAACTGCAATCACTGCAAATTGATGGTACTTATGTTGGATCTGGTGCTAACACCGAGTATATGTGCTATCAGTGTGCTGCACTTAACAATCTTGCGTTAGACAGCTCCTTAAAGTCTACTAATACCGGATATATGTTCTATCAGAATATTCTAATGGAGACAGCCCCGTCGTTCCATACCGAAAATAATACAAACATGCAATATATGTTTAGTGGATGCAAGGCATTGAAAAATGTAAGCCTGTACGATGCTTCACAGGTGCAAGACATGAGATCCACTTTTTATTCGTGCACATCTCTCCAAACGTTACCCGCATTTAATACTTCATCTTGTTACATGTTTGAGTCGTTCTGTGAGGAATGCTCATCACTGCAAAGAATTCCTTTGTTAGATCTCAGCGCGATATCTACACATGAAGGCATTATGAGAAAAATGTTCAAGAACTGTGTTAATGTGCAAGCAGGGGCATTAGATCTTTATAATTCTGCCAAAAATCTAACATCCGCTTCATATCTCTGGCACAGTGAATCCTTCCGTAATTGCGGTTCCAATACCACCACGGGTAAAGCAGAGCTTGCCCAGATCCCAGGCGACTGGAAATAAACAATAGTGTAATTTATTAACAAAACGAGGTGACATAATGTCTACAACTTACGCACGCACAATCAATGGCAACACCATCTACGCCGCAATCAGCGACGCAGACGCCGCCGGAAACAACATCCAGAACACCTATGCTACCAAGTCCGAGGTATCGGCTATCGACGAAGTCCCAGCCGTGACCGACCAGGACAACGGCAAGGTGCTTCAGGCATCGTACAGCCAGGGCGAAGGAACCTTCGCATGGGCGACGCCTCCGGCAGTCGATGAAGTCCCAGCCGTGACTAGCGGTGATGACGGCAAGCTCTTGCAAGCAACGTATTCCGGCGGAGCTGGAAGCTATGCTTGGTCAAGCGTGTCCGTTCCTACTATCGGTACGGTAACGATCTAAGGAGAGGTTAAACAATGCCAGTAACATTTGCAAATAAAATTGACGGTAACGACATCTATGCCAAGCGTGCCGAGTGCGATGCCGCTGGCAATGACCTGTCCACGACATATGCCACCAAGTCCGAGCTGCCGGACGGCGTTCCGGCATCGACTTCTGCTGATGAGAATAAAGTCCTTACAGTCGATTCGAATGGCGACCCTGTGTGGGCTGCTTCTCAAGGTGGTACGCAAGTGCAATCCGACTGGACTGAGAATGATTCGTCCGATCCGGCATACATTAAGCATCGGCCGCTCGACATAGGAATCACTGAAGGCAGTGGCATCACGTTCACGAACAGTAGTGGTACATCCGTTTCAATCGGCGTGACTATTCCGGTTCCTTCGTTTGACCCCAACACTGATGTTGGTAAGGTGCTTACAATCACTAGCGGCGGTGTGTTGGCTTGGGTTACACCGTAACATTTAGGAGATCTTATGCCAGCCGATGCATCTACGACATATCAGACTAACATCAGCAATTCATGGGTTACTGGTACTCTACCTACGAGTACTCCGGGTAACGGCGTGACTATCGGTGGGAAATTTTACCCTACGGTAATACTTTCCAATGGTTCTGAAATGATGGCATGCAACCTTGACTATATCTGGGAAGGACTGAATGTCCCGACCTCCGATGCGACAGCGTCGACGGAACAGCAAGCCATGTATCTTGGTTATGATGAGCAGACTTACGGATGGAACGGGCTGAAATACGGTCTGCTATATAACTGGTACGCCGCAAAGTACCTTGAAGACAACAGAAGCACCTTGCTTCCGGACGGCTGGTATATACCATCCAGATTTTACTGGGAGGGAGCTTTCATACCTACTGTAAAGTATTCGGCTTACGTACGAAATCGTGAACTTTGGAGCGTAAATAGTCTTGATAACTTTGGATTAGACATTAGACCGGCTGGATATTTTGACAACAGTACGAATGTGTTTCAGGTTGGAGATTTTACTGATTTTTGGGCAGTAACAGCAAATGGTTCATCCTATGGTTATTTTTTGAACATAGGTTTATCGAATACCCCTGAGGCTGGTTTCTACGGTAACAAGTCTAGACAATATAGCATCCGCCTAATCAAGAATTCAAGTACAACTCCGACTCCGCGCACAGTTCCGTCAAGATTCACCGTAACTACTTACACTAGTCCGTGGTTCGTATTCGAGTTCAGTGAAGCGGATTTCATACCGTCAAGTGATCAATACAATACTTACTACAAATACAAAGGCAAATGGGAACGTGTAAGCACATCACCCAACCGCTGGAAGCTTACTGTGCAGTCACAAAAAGCGATAGGCAACGTAGACAATGCGTGGGGTCTTCGATTCCTGTTTTATGTAAACCCTGATACTAACCGTGGCATACTGATACCTAGTAAATTGGGTGGCGGTACTTGCAAGCTGATTGACTGCGGTAATCTCGGCAACGTAGAGACGTGCGACCGTATGTTCAAGAACTGCACCGGTCTGACCGAAATTTGCGACTTTACAAACAAGTTCTCAAGCTACTTCACGAACTCTAACGAAATGTTCGCCGGATGCACGGAAGTTGCCGACGGAGCGAAGGATGCGTACGATGTGTTCAGCGCAATGGATCCGTTGCCGTCGCATGCGGACACGTTTAAGAACTGCGGTAGCAACACGCAGACTGGTCAGGCTGACCTTGCCCTGATTCCGTTGAGCTGGGGCGGTACACTGGCTCCTCCGAGCACGTCTACCACGTTTACTCTCGTAGCATCCAGCAGCACGAAGTACACGTGGCGATACAATGACACCAACGGCCCAGACTGGAGCACCAACCCTGCTCTGTTCATCTTCACAGATTCCAGTCTGTCACAGTACGCTGGTATCAATATGCGTAAGACAACCACAGGCAACATACAGAACGGTCTCACAAGTGGTGAACGCTACTACATGCCAGCGTTTGTCCAGTTCGATTCCGGTTCATACGGAGCAATCACTTGGGTGCTCACCACTACGGGTTACAACGGCCATCTCGGTGCTTCAACAAGTGCTGGCGACATGCCAGGTACTCTTAGCTACGACAACTTCGGCCCGACTGACCAGCACTTCGGTACGTACGACAGCAGCAAGACCGTTTACTTCTGTTTCCTTGTTACCAACGTGACTATTGATAACTGGGGCGGCTTAACTGACGCTTACGGCATCCAGGGCAACAACTTTTACAAGCCCGGATTCCAACTCAAGTGGTTCACGGCATAAGGAGAGAATTATGAGCGAACAAATTAAGAAAGTATTGAGCAACGTGGCGCAGAGCCTGTCCAGCACAGAGCAAGCCCAGGCTCGCAGCAATATCGGAGCCCAGGCCCAGCTCACGGCTGGAACAAATGTCACCATCGACTCGGACAACGTAATCAGTGCTACTGGCGGTGGTACCACGTACACGGCCGGAGCCAACATCACTATTGATTCAAACAATGTAATCAGTGCCACGGACACCACGTACAACGTATTTACATCGTCGACTGATGGCTTAGTCCCGAAGGCCGACAACACTAACGATGACGTAAAGTTCCTTCGCGGTGACGGCACGTGGCAGCCACCTATGACAGGCGTTGCTGGCGACGAAAACCATCCTAACTACATCACGGTCGACTCCGACGGCAATCTGCACTATTCCAAGACCAAGCGACTGTTCTGGGAATTCACTTTTACAAACCCGTCCACAGTCCTTACAGAAACGGACATTTCTAACGGCTTTGTCGAGTTGATTCTACCACTAGGCGCGGAAGGTCTCGCCATCATGTACAACGGCAATTTAGTTTGTATGAAAGGCTACGACATCGAGATGGGCAACTCCTTGAACGGTCGCCAGATGTCCTTCTACATCTTGTCGCACAACGGGACCAGCCCGCGCTGGCTGATGGATACGGGCTTCACGACATACACAGAGTCCGTCGTAAACAATTACGATTGGAAAGCTTTCAAGGCGATTGGTTTGTGTGCTGGCCGCAACACCGCCTTGGTGGATGCAGTGCTGCGAGTACCTCTCACTACGGAGGTTGCTGGCCAGACGTTCTCGATACCGGGCTATGTCTGCGTGTCTGTGTTTGGCGTTGCAAGCGGGGACTAGGAGGAGCTATGACACCAGAACTATGGGCAGCACTGATCGGAGCCGTTGTGTTACTGTTAACCAATACTGCCGCAGCCATAAAGCTGTGGGGCGATGTCCAGAAGACCAAGGCGGACAGAGCCAGCACAAAAGAGCAGCGTGACAAAGATAGTCTCGAACTGCACGACAAGGTGCTCAAACTTGAGTTTGTCACGACCCAGCTCAAGGATCAGCAAGCCCTTACCGCTACCGTGGTTGATGACTTGCGTGACCAGTGCTCGACCCTGAACACTAACATCGTCAAGCTCGACATGGCCGTTGCAAGCCTTACCGAAGCCATCAAGGAGTTGAAGAAATGATAGGCACAGTCCTTTTCATCGTGGCTCTGCTTGTCTGTGGCTACATATTCTGGGACGAGTCTGATTGGACTAGGTGGACGAAATAACGTGTGCCTTAGCCTTACGCTTTTGGTAGTTTTCTCTCATTTTAGCAAGACACTTGTCTCTGTTGGCTAGATACCATTCTTGGTGTTTAGCCTTTCTCTCATCTCTATGTTCTTGCTCGTACTGACGCTGCCATGCGCAGCATTCTTCCTTGTGCTTTTGATAGTAGTCACGATTCTTTTGCAGCCTAGAATCTAAATTCCTTAACCGTGTTTGTTTAGCTTGTTCTGCATATATATGACGATACTGGATCCAAGGTTCGTCGGCCAACTCTTCAATATTATGTCGGTTAGCTGCATTTTCTGCCATTGTGCAGAATCTGAGATTTTCAACTCGGTTATCGGCTCTGCGACCATTTATATGGTCTACAGTTGTCTTGTTTTCTGGGTTCTCTAAAAAACTCTCTGCGACTAGTCTATGCACAGCATGGTATTTACCTTTATGCATTATAGAACGATACCCTGTTTTTCGTAGAGAACCATCCGTCCACAGCGATTTAGACCTAGCAGTTATGGGTAAGCGCATAACTAGTCCATCCGACCGTACAAAGAATGGCTCTGTTGGGTGTTGACGCACATCGTATGGGTGTATAGTAAAGGCTGAATTTTCTGTCAATGTAATCATGCCCCAAATATAGCCCAAGACAGTTTGATTTTCAAACTGGTGTATTTTGTTACTAGAACACCTACTTTCGGTGTGTAAAGAGGAGGATAACTCTACGGCTTACACTAAGGTTATAAACAGCGAATCGGCGAGCTATCGCCCAATACTCACGGACACGCTCGTACTCGACGCTGTCCCAACCGTAAACAGCTTTAACTCGGTAACGTCCGATGCCGTGGCTCGTGCCGTGGCTGGTGCTTCCGGCGAGGTCCCGCAAGTGACAGAAAATGACAACGGCAAGATCCTTACCGCAATCTACGACGCTGGTGGCCCTGCCGTGGAATGGGGCGAAGCTCCCAACGCAGTTCCAGCCGTGACAGAAAATGACAACGCCAAGGTTCTCACTGCCACGTACAGCGAAGGCACTGGCTCGTTCGCATGGGCAACACCGAGCGGTGGTGGTGTAACTAAACAGGTAATCTCGTTAACTGGCGGTACCTTTTCACAAGGTACTACTACTACAACTTTCACATTCAACTTGGCTGCAGCCAACCAGTTCTATGCCTTAGGTAAGCAGGTCTCCGTAAGTTACAAACCTAAGTACTTTCCGTATGCCGACCTGGCTGGATCTAAAATAAAGCTTTACTATAACAATACTTATACTATAACTCTTGATGCCACTACATACAGCAACATTTTCTGTGCAAGTGTTTTTGTTGGAAATGAAGAAAATAGTGGGATGGCTTCTGATCCATCACTAGGTTACGCTTTCAACAAGGTGGAAATTGTTGTACCTATATCCGGATCAAATTGGGGAGCCTCACCGGAGGCTGAATCTTTGCAAATTCAGATCCTCGGTTAAAGCCCTTCTTAGCCCAAAAACAGAGCCCTGCCGAGGAAGTTCTTCGGTAGGGCTTTTTGATGTAATTTATGTGTAGGAGGATTTATGCAAGCGATATACGGATATGAATTCGTGACCGGAGCTTCAACCTTGTTCGAAGTTAAGCAGACAAAGGAACGGCGATACCCATTGCCCAACCCAGTCGAGGTCAGTGTGAGGACAGACTGCGGCACACTGCATGCACGTACAGAAGCTGGCTTCGTATTCGATGGCCGTTCCGGCCCAAGCATCGTCGACTGGTACGTGCCTAACCTTGGTTCGCTTGACGAGCGCCTTGGCTGGTGGCTGCACGACACTTTGGGCTACGGACAATCACTGTCATTCTATGACACGAACTTGTTCTTGAAGCTGTGGCTGTGTGACATGTGTACGTACAGTTCTGTCAAGTCAGAGATAATCCGCAAGGCAGTGAGCTTGTCCAGGAGCTGGTACGGCTATCCGTATTCGGCTGACGATCCGTGGCACTGCAACGTTGGCAAGGTTCACACTGAATGGACAAAGGAGGCTACATGGCGCATTCAATGATATGGCACGGACGTGTGGTCTGGTGGCCTGACCGTGTAAACATAGGTCACAAGGCCATGCTGATCCGTGCCGATGCATCGCCACGTGATGAGATCTGGCGATTCATAAAGACTTTGGTCTCAATATTTCTTACAAAGTACAAGGCATGGGCGGACGAACGCGAGGACATGGAGGAGCTCGAAGCCATGTGCTACACGGCTGCGTATTGTAGACTGTTGCGCATCGTACGAACTGGTCAGTACCGTCGTGACCTATCGTTCTATCTTAACGTGAGAAGTGCTGTGCTCGGTTCTTGTTTCAATACGTACAAAGTATGGTTACGGGACATGCAAGAACGTGCCAACCTTGTCGACGGCACGGCTACGCTGACCGACGAAGACCACAACAACACCACTTACTTTGACTTGAAAGCTTCAGACAAAGTTCCGAAATTGCGTACAGATGCTGAGTACAAATCAAAGCGCATAGACTGGCGTGACGCTGTCAGGCAGGGTGACAAGTTGCGAGCATTGCATGACCAGAGCGAGGACGATTACACTCGCTATTGTGAGGAATGTGCGGAGCTAGGCACTACGCCAGTCGACAAGGTCGTGTTTGTGACAAAGTCTTACACAGAGCAAGAGCAAAAGATGCTGCAAGAGTACGAGCCTTACAAGGTCTATCAGTCACAGAAGCGGTGGCTGGAAAATGCCAAGAAAAATCCGAGCTACAAGTTCAACCGCCGTCGTTACAACAAGGCATACTACGAACAACATAAAGACGAAATCAACGCTCGTAGACGAAAAAAGGCCGCTACTTAGCGGTCTTTTCTTTGTCTTCACGTATGCAATCGTTGATGAACCTACTAAGGCCACCAGGACGCTCCTTGAGCTTCTCTACGTGGTCTTTAAGGTCGGCATCAAGCCTCACATGGATGAAACCTTCTTTCTTCTGCATGCGTGGTAATTTAGTAGTTTTCTTAGGCATTGTCAACTCCTTTGTTTATTAACCTACGAATACCCAGACTTCTTTCTTGGTTACTGGGTCGATGCGTCTTCGATATCCGGCGGCGATTTTAGCATCGCGATTGGCCTTACGCTGAGCATTAATCTTATCCTTGTTTTCCTCTACATAAGCCTTGCGTTCCGCTTTATGAGCTTCCCTGTAGGATTTTATTCGATCCTTATGGGTCATTTCATATTTCTTCCGAGATTCCTTCCTACGCTGTTTACGAGCTTCTTGCTTAATGGCCAGATCACGCTCGATTTCATCCTTGTGTTCCATAAGGTATTTCTCACGTTCTGCCTTTCTCTTGGCCTTCTGGTTTTCACATGTGGTTTTCCGCCACTTAGCAACCTTGTCAGGGTTGTTCTGAGCATACTGCCTTTGGTACTTGATTATGTCTTCCTTATGCGCTTCGTAGTACGCCTTGTTTTTGGCGTCTATAGTTTCCTTGTTGGATTCGTAGTAGACCTTGTCATATTTTTTGGCTTGTTCTTTATTGTCTGCTCTCCAGTTCTTATACCTTTTAGATAATTTGTCAAAATTATCTTTGGCATAGTTTTTCAAGTATGTTTGCTGATACGACTGTCTGCGCGGTGTACCACCACGTAACCATTCGTGTTCATTTAACGGTATGCTCAATCTAGCCATATACGCTCCTTATTTACCTACATAGACCCATTGTTTCTTGCCAGTGACAGGATCCTTACGGTAACGGTAACCAGCTTCTCGTTTACGCTGTTCGTAAGCCTTATTTTGAGCATAGCGACGTTCCTTGTTGTTTGCGCGATAAATCTTATCATACTTAGCCTTATCTTCCTTATGGGCGTCGGCGTACGCCTTGTTTCTTGCGTATATGGCGTCCTTGTTTGCTTCAAAGTAAGCCTTGTTCTGAGACAATATGGCTTCCTTGTTGGCTTCGTAACGTTCCTTCCCTTTTTGCTTCCAAGTGGCCTTGTGAGCTTGGTAATAGTCCTTATGCTTAGCGGATATGGCTTCCTTGTTGGCTTCTCCATAGGATTTAGATCTAGCTAAAAGTCTGTCCTTGTTTGATTGGTAGTAGTTTTTCAGCTTAATTGACGAAATCCATTGCTGTTCATCAGTAGGCACTTTCATAGTCATAATCACTCCCCCACATAGATCCACTTGTGTTTTCCAGTTACAGGATCCTTGCGGTACCTGTATCCAGCGGCTTTCTTAGCGTCATCCCTTGCCTTCTGCTTGGCTACGATCTCCTCGCGTTTGGCATTGTAATTAGCCTTAGCCTGTTCCAATCGACGGTCACGGTTCTTGATGTACTTGAGTCGGTCTTTAATACGTACGGATTCTAGGTTGTCCTGTCTATACTTCTTAACTTGCTCAAGTACAGCTTCCTTGTTGTCTTGGTAGTAGTTGTGGTTATACTCCCGTTTTTGTTCTTTGTGTTCTTGATAATACTTGCGCTTGTAGGCTTGTATTACTGGCTTGTACCTATCATGGCGTTCGGCATTCCTTGCCTTGATAGCATCCTTGTTTTCGTGATAGTACCTAACCGAACTTTCATGTATTTTATCTGGGTTTTTCAGCTTGTACTCAACTCGGTTTGAACGTATAGCTTCCTGGTGGGTTTCACGATAAGCTTTACGATAAGCTTTCATAGTAACAGCTTCAATCCATTGCTGTTCATCAGTAGGTACTTTCATACGGTCTCCTACTTGATATAGTCAACCACTTTCGGGTAAAACATATCAACGAACATGCGGTCATCAGGTAAATTGGGTTTAAGGTTCTTGACATTGCGAACCATGTCGTCGAACATGATGTATTCATGGCGGAACAAGTTCACGTAGAAGTCGTCTACAGTCTTTCCGTCGTCGTCAACCGTGATGAACCACTGGCAGTTCTTGTCATGAACGAAGAAGCGCGGCTCTTCGCCAGTAATACAGGTAAGCTTCTTGTTTACATTGTAGTAGTTAATTCCGTTGAACTTGTTTTCGCGGAAATAGAAGTACATCGTCTTGTCATGATCGGTGAACTTCCATTCGCCGATCATGTTGTACAGAATCTTCATCTTGAAGAACAGCACGAAATACTTCATGACTTCAATGTTTGCGCCTTTCAGGTCATGATCGCGGTTGTCAACAAACCGTTCGTAGACGAAATCTTCATCGGCAAAGTAAGGAATGCCGTCGGACGCGGCTTCCTTGGTGATGAAGTCCTTTAATTCGTCAATGCGCTTGAGCACGCGGGTCTTAACGTCGTCTACCCATGGACAGCCTTTCTTGACCAAGGCATTATACGGATGGATTTTGAAAGGGCGTTTCATTGGCTATGCCTCATCAAATGTCGGGGTTTCAAGGCATTTGTCAAGAATAAATTCGTTAAGAGATTCGCCCTTGGCGATCTCGTCCAAGATCTTGTTAATGGAGCGTAGCGATGGCTGCTTACGGTACACTCGGCAATAGTCGACGGTGCGTGCGTCCGTCAGAAAATCGATTGCGGTTTTAAGATTCTTAGGATCGCTATCTTGGCCGATGATTTCTGCCGCATGCTTGATCACATCCAATGCACCGTCAAGGTTCATAATCAGTTCAAGGTGTGTTGCTCGGTTAGCTAGAGCGGAGTCAGTCCTGTCGGAAATTTCCTTCAAGGTCAAGTTGGTCAAGATGATTAGCTGTCCAGTGAACGTAAAACGGTTGGGAAACAGTTCACCACGTTCGTAGAGAGCGGCGAGCTTTTTATCTGTCTTGGCGATTCTCGCGATGTATTTAGCGATGTTGTCGTTGCCGCGAATATCGTTGGGGATTTTTACGCTCTTGAAATTGCTCTTAAACCATTCCAGTTCACGTTCCTGATACATGTCGGCAGACGACTTCAAGACGGTCGTTGCGTCACCCTTGCTGACAAGAAGTGCATCGCTGTCTTCAAACAAGATAATGCCGTCCGGACAGTCCCACATTTTTTGATACAGTTTTACTGGGGTAATAGAAGTGGCTGTAGTCCAAGACCTACCGCTGTCCCTAAGTACAGCCTTGGCATTGTAAGACTTGCCTATCCCAGGTTCACCGGAAATGATAAGGCACTTGGTTCTGGAAGACGGATTCTTTGCCATAAAGAGAACGTCATCCCTCATAGCCTTGGCTGCTTTCTTGTAATCAGAGAAATTTTTAATAAGCATGTTGGTATTACCTCTTAGTTTTGTTGTGTTTAAGTAGTTCTGCGAAGTCACGCACGTCTTGCTCGGTCAGCTCAGTCTGGACGGTGTCGAAGTAGGCTGCGACATCGCTCAGCTGGCTCACGGTCAATCCGTACTCTTGCAGTATTTCACGTATTTTATTACGTGTAAGCATTAGCGCCTCATGCTGAGTTCAAGGTTGATGTTGTTGATTTCATTGACGTCTTCGGTGCCATACAGAGCAGAGTAGAGACGAGTTTCGATCTCGCCCTTGTCAGAGAAGATGTCGTTCTCTGCAAGCTTGTTGGCAGCGTCTACGACTGCGTCAGCGATTTCGTTTAGAGCCTTGAGCTGTTCGGCGTTCATGGTGCGGATGTCTTTTACTGTAATCATGGTCAGTTTCCTTTGCCCTCACGGGCGGTTGTGTTTTGTTGATGTGTATAAGATAGATAATTGTGATCACATTGTCAACACAATTTTGAATAATTTTGGTAAAAAGAAGTTTACAAAGAAAAAGCCTCACCGAGGTTAATCCGTTCTCGGTGAGGCCACTCATTATGTATAGAATCACCCTATGGCGTAGTGTGACCCTGGAAGAAGTCTGGAATTCGTCGTATAAAGCATTTACGCGCACTACCGATTGTGCTATAACGGTCTCTCGACCATCACTGGGATTCGAACCCAGAACGACGGACTTAGCAGGTCGAAGTAACTTTACACTGTCACCGAGGCTTCTACCAGGATCCCACATTGCTGTGGAACCCCAGAGTAAACCAATCTAGCATATCACAAGGAGGCCGTGTCTACTTATTGTCGGTCACGGCTGTCGACATTATACTTTAGAACGGCAAGGATTCGTCTTCGTCAGTGCCTTCGGGCTGCTGGTTCAGAAATTCCTTTGCAGCAACCTTCTTCGGAGCTGGAGCCTTCTTGGCTTCGGCTTCCTTGACAAGGTCATCGTCAGTGAATTCGACCTTGTCTTCCTTAGGTTCTGCAAAGCTCAAGCCTTCCATCCAACGCGAACAAATGAACGGGCCCTTGTTCAGCCAAGCCGGAGCCTTGTCATCAGGCTGGAATTCGACCGTCGAGGACTTCTTAGCCTTGAGCACGTTCTCGATGGTGTTAAAGTGCTTGCCATCCTTCTCGGCTTCGCCTACGACCACCTGAGCCTTCAAGCCCACGATCTTGCCCAAGTCAATGCCACCAGCGGCCTTGTCGAGCGTAACGCCAAGCCATCCGTTGAGGAACTGGAAAAGCTTGCTGGCTTCTGCTATTACGTTACGGTACGGAACCGTGCGGACGTAGTGGCAGACACCGTCTTCGACGATCTGGAACACCATCATGAATTTCGGTTCTGTTTCGTCCGGCTGGTTGTATTTGCGAAATTCTTTCTTTAGTAAACCCACGCAGACGGCGTCATATGCGCCAGCTTCGAGGATCTGGAAATCTCCGCCTACGGACGGAGCAGCGGTAAGGAAATCATTGTTCTGTTCTGTTGCCATAAATAACCTCTTTGGTTTTGTGATTGGCGTTTCAACGATGTGTAAATTACATTAATGTTTTGGCTTTGTCCATTATCACATACACTCATAGTTTGTAACATTTTCAACATATAATTCTTAATCGGAAAGTTGTAAATATTTTTCTATCAGAAAAAGTTACTTTGTCCCGAACCAGCGGTGCCAGTCCCTGCAACGGCGTGGCTTCCCGCTTGATTTATTAGTTTGTCTGTAACAAATCCCTGCTACATTTGTACACCGAAGGGCACTCGTGTTTGACGTCTGAAAAATGACAACACTCTTTGCGGAAGGACGCAATCTGGGACTGAGTTTTCATCATCCATCCGGCCTAACTTTTGTAGGTTCCAGACGAGTGACTGCCAATAGGCGGTACGGCAATTCGATAGGCGACGGCTATACGGCAAGTCAATCGAGTCCGGTTCTTGTTAAGCACGCTTCAAGCGTGAATGCGGAAGATGCATTTCGCTAAAAGGGCCGGACTATCTCCTGGCTCAGGCTTCCGACAAGTAAGAAGATTAGTCATCATCTAGGATATAGTCATGCTCTTCCAACATACGAGTAAAGGCTTCGTCAACCATCTCCTCAGTAACTTTCGGCCTTTTCTCCATCTTAACATCTTTGTAGCACCAGTATACGAAACGGATAAAGGCATATCCTGCGACGGCGAGTATTATGTGATCTATGAGCTTTGCCATGTCACCTCATGTGGTATATACGGTCAACCTTACGTCTAAATTCTTCATCAAAGCCAAACGGCGGCCTTAACGAAATTACTTCATTGTAGTCGCATTGGACAGTATCTTTCAACCACATTATTTCCTTGTAAACAGTAGTGTCACGAGATCCTTCGGTGGTACTATCGAATATTTGCTGGACATGTTTAAGCGCTCCAGTGTGGTTCTCGGAAGGGTCTCTGTCGGCTTCGGCGATGGCTCGCTTCCAGTGGAAATCGTCTGCGTATTCCTTGGACATCTTTTCAAAGTTCATGTGTGAAAACGACAGACGCATTCCGTCACGTTGTATGTAACGATACGGATTTCCTTCCTTGAGAATGCATGGCACAATCTGCCAGTGACCCCTGTCAAAGCAAGTCTTGTCGCACATGTCGAACAAATTGCATAGGTACTGCTTGACCGGAGGAACGAGCCAATCGGTATGTATGGGTTCCTTCAACGGGAACACTGACCTGAATCGGTCTCCGTCCTTAATGCCGAATCCAGTGGTCGTGTACAGCTGGTGAGCGTACTTGCCGAAGTCTCGCTCGAACTCCTCTATGGTGCAACCGTTGTCCACGTCCACTTGCAATGCGTAGAGCCACCCGATATTCTCTCCGCAGTTGTAGATGAGACCGTTATTCGGATCACGCTGTACGACATCCTTCATGTGTCCGAAAATGAACAGCGGAGCCATGTCCTTATCCTTCTTGACAAGCGGATTCGCTATGAGGTTGTTCCACATGGGAGCGTCCATGTGGAAGTACGACATGTACCTTGTCTCCTTCTTCGCCTTACGCAGCATCTTCATCGGCATCCTCCAGCCAGCTAAGATCTGACGTGGGCTTCATCTTTGGCGTTGGGTAGACGGTGTCCTCCGTGAGGTCATCAGTCCACGCAAGGTGAATTACGCCCTGCTCGTTGACAGCCTCTGGGAGCATGTGTCTGATATCCTTGGCAAAGTTCTGGCGAGCCTTGCCACGACCGTTTCCGGACTCGTTACACCACTGCTTGTACACATCGTAGGCATCGTTGAGCGATTCCTTGCCTGGGCGGACGTGCTTGGCCTCGATCCACATGAACGTGGTAGACTGTGTAGGATAGTAAGTCTCCTGAATCTTTGTAATTTCCGTGCCGACTGCACCGTCCGTAGGATCCCAGTATCCTTCATCCTTGCTGTCATCTATAGATCTCCAGAAGATATAGGAATTGTCAAGGAACTTATTGATATGGTCAAAGCTTTCCGGACGCTTTCCTTTGCAGTGGAACTCGAACCATCTTCTCATCGTCATCTCGTCATAGATGATGTCGGCAAGGTGATAGTTTGCGGAAGAAATTGACGAGAAAGTAATGCGGCGCTTTGCCTGGTTCTGTGATTGATAGATACGTGCATCAAGCTTCTCTCCAGTGGTAATCGACTTCATGATGGCCAGCTGGTCTTTGGACAGCTTGGAATCAACATCGTCGCCGTCAATGGCAAGCTCGTCGAAGATGATGACGTAGTTTTCCGTAAGGCGCTTGATTTCCTTGGTATCGTCAAACAGCTTTGCAATGTTCGTAACCGAGCAGAAATCATCAAAGGGCTTGCAGAGTTTCTTCAAGGCAGTTGTTTTTCCAAGTCCGCCAGCTCCGTAGAAATTAGGCCAGATTTGATCCTTGGTAGGCAAGTTCTTGAGCTTGCGCTTGACTTGCCACGCCCAGTGCTTCATCAGCGTGGCGAAGATCTCGTAGGACTCCTCTATGTCGAAATAATCGTACACTGCGTGCAAGAATCGCTCGCCAGCATCAACCATTTTTTCGTCATAGGCGATGTTGCGCATGATTCCAACAATTGCGTTCTGCATCTTGTCCATAGCCAGCTTGCCTAGGCACGCCTTGATTTCCTCGGCCTTGTATCCAAGACCTTCGTCATAGACCGAGCACATGATGGCCTGACGCAGCTCCTCGATGTCCTTGGGTGCGCTTGCGCCTCCCTTGACGTAGTTGATTTCCTTGAAGGCCGGGGATATGTCCCAGTCGGCTCCGTTAGCCTTGATCCAGTTCTCGATGAACTGGGTAGGAGGCATGCGTTCCTCCTTATCTTCCTTTGGCATGTTCGCAGTGATGTATGCGTTGACCTCGTCGATTGTTACACCGATGGTCATTCCGAGGTCGCTCATCGTCTGCGAATACTTTGTGAATACGGAAACACCGTCCGTGTAACGGTTTGTCCTTACGTCCAGCACACCGAACTGGTGAGTGGACTTGTTGAGGTTGAATCGGTAGTTCTTTGTGAAAAAGTTCGTGAATTGATCGGTCATATCTTACCTACAATTAAAAGCGGTGTCGGGCTTCTTGGAGGAACCAGCTCCAACCCGACACCGCACTCTTCGGAAAATCTTTCCTACACTTGTTCCGGTGATGATCACAACTGGTTCTTGCGATATTCTGTAAGTTTAGATGGTGGTCACAAAACTTTTCCGAAGCATGTGCCAGATCGCACCATCTCTCTACTTGGTAAATTAGGTCAAACTATTCTAAAACGGAACTAAGTGTATACTCCATCGTTAAGCTGACGGTGAAGGTAGAAATAAACAATTTGAATTGCAAACTGGCCTTGATAGGCCATTTTCAGCCGATTTCGGCAATATCTGGTATGGTACAACAAATTAAGAAAGAAAGTACCAAAGAAAGAAATACCTTACCTATATATCTTTTCTATATTTGGTGTGTGTGTACACACCAACTTTTTTTGGATTTCGCTTGAATTATGCGTTTTCACTTGAATAAGGATGGCGAAATTTGCTTAAAAACGCCAATTCGTGTTTAAAACATGCTTGGTCTATGCATGAAAATGCATATAAGGAATTAAACCAATCCAGCCTTGATCAGCTCATCCATCGCATTCGGTATCATGTTCTCGGCTTCGTAGACCTTGTCCACCATGGCTCGGAGCTCGTCAGCTTGCCTACTGGCTTGGTAATACTTCAGTGCAGTCATTTCGGCATGGCCTAGCAGCTGTGCCGTAGCCTTGATGTCGTTCGTTGCCTTGTACATCAGCATGGATACGCTGTGCCGGAATGTGTGCAGATTGCCCTTGGGCATGCCGGACTTGTCTATGGCTCTCTGCAGTACATGGTAGCGTGTGGCTTGTGACGCCTTTCCTACGCACGAGAATATGAGCTGTCCCTCACGTGGCAGCTTGTTAAGCATGTCCACGATACGCCAGTCAAGGGGAACCCTTCTGGTTTCTCCAGACTTTGTCGTTTCAGCCCTAAAAGTGAGACAGCCGTCCCTGAAGTCATCCCAGCGCAAGGAGGCCGTCTCGCCCTGCCTGGAGCCCACCGTGGCCATGACCCAGAAGTATGCCTTGTAGATCTTCTCAGCTACCTTGTCACGTGTCTCCACGGCCTCGATTATGTGGTACATCTGGGTCATTGTCCAGTAAGGACGCTCTTCAGACTCGACCTTGACGTAGTCGAAGCAGTCCAATAGGTCACGGTCGATGCCGTACCTCTTGATGCAGAACCTCACGAACTCACGTGTGGCTACGGAGTAATGCTTGCGTGTGGCCGACTTTAGGTGGTCGTGCCTTGCCAGCCAGATCCTTATGTTGTCCTGGTTGATGTCGGTCATTACGGAGTCCTTGGGCACGACGTTGCGCACAGCACGGCTGTAAGCCGCTATCGTGCGCTCCCTACGCCCCACACGGCGAAGTTCTCGTTCCCACTCGTCCAAGGCAGTGGTCTGCAGCTTTACGACCGCAGAGGTGGCTTTCTGTGCTATTAACGATGGACTGTTCCTACGGACTATGGCTCGTTCAAGGTCGGTAGGTACTCGTTCTCCGCATATCACGTACTGGTTGTAGCGTTTCACCTCGTCACGCCTAAGGGCTACCCATGATTCTGCAACGGCCTTGACCTTGGTCTGTAGGTCTATGTCCAGCACTGGCTGTCCAGCCTCACGGACACGGCCATAGTAATGTGCCGAAGGCCGCTTGGGATTCTTGAGGTAGCACGTGTAGCTGATCTTGAGTGTGTTACGCATTGTGTGACGCTCCTATGGCATAGTTTGCACGTATGTTGCCGAAATTCGCCTAATTTCGCCATGTTAAATATAGTAAATATAACTATTGTTAGTTGACAAACTAGCTAGTTTCTAGTCTATCTTGGCTGTGTGTGACAACTGCGTGACAATTTGAAGTAATTTCTAGCATATGCTAGAATACTTTTTGAACGAACATCCAATTACATCGCTGATAATCATCATCGCTATCGTCACGGTTGTCGCCGTCGGCGTGGTTGCTGTACCTACCCACCTTGCCGCAGACCATGCTTGTGCAAAGCGTGCAGAGATCATGCAGACCGAATACCAGTACGGTTTCTGGGAAGGTTGCTGGGTTAAGGATGAAGGCAAGTGGGTCGAATACGGAACCATCCGTAACGTGGGTAAGTGATGCCGGAACATCATCCATACGGAACACCCAAGACAGAAGAAGAAATAATCGAGGCCGAAGCCATCGAGTCGGCCAAGCATATCTGGGGCAATCCGGACATGCATCTTCCCTACACGCACTGCACATACTGCGACCCAGACGATGGCAATAAGCCGTGCGTGTGCCGTATCCAGGATATGACCGCACTCTGTGCAAGGCACTGGATCGAAGACCGTATTCGGCTTTTGAAACAACTCAAGGAAGAGTCCAGACAAAGGAACAAGCCAAGCCTGGACTTGGAAGACTTTGCAAGGCTATAAGGAGAATGAAAATGAACCAGACAAGACTGTCCGTAAGCGGCTACATCTGCGACTTAATCATGGCCATCTGCGCAATCATCGGTGCCGTGGCTCAGCTAAGACACGTTGTCATCAACTGGCAAGCAAGCACGGAAGAATCTGATGAAACGACATCAAGGTAGGTCTGTCATGATAGTTGTAAACCCAATTACGTTGTCCGATTCTGGCATTGGAGATGGCACTGTAATGGCAAGCCGTAAGTTTGACCGTAACAATGAGTTCGATGCTGCTCTATGGAAGTTCTTGTTCTACTGGGACTTGCAAGTCAAGGGTATACCACGCGATGAGATAGACATCTTGTGGGAACAGCATTGTGGTGAAAAGTAGGTGCAAAACCCTACTATCAAGAATGATAACCGGAGAAATTTATGAAAGAATTTGAGGCTTACGTAAGCTGGGAACTGCCAGAAATCGACGGTACGTTGCTGAACGTGAACAATGAGTTCGCCGTTCCGGCGTCTATCAAGCTTTCCAGAGTCCTTGGCAACAATGTCAAGGAATACGTGAGAAACAAGGTTCGTGAGGTTCTTCGCGACGTGGATTTGCAAGACAAGAACATCAACTCGCTTGTAATGAAGATACGTGTAGAACCGGAAATCACCTTGGAACATCGGGAGTTCGAAGATGGCAAAGCAGAAGAATGCAAGTAAGGAACAGACAAAGGAAGTCGATACATCGACGGCGAAGCCGATGTACAAGGTAACGGCTGAAACCATTGCTGAAGCCATCAAAGGATATGAACCACCGACTGAAGCCATTCAAGGACTGGAACCGATAATCCCAGCCGAGACTGAATACGAGCGCTTGTACGGCTGGATCCATAAAGGCGATGTTGACGCAACTTTGAAAGCAATTCTGAAGGAATTGGTAAGGATTAGGATGGGAGGCGGACATGTGTAAGGACGAAGGTAGCGTTTCTGATGGCGTTCAAAAGCCTAAAAAGAACCCAGTTCCGAAGGGTCTGACTCCTTTTACCGCCATGAATGCGAAACAGGCGCAAGAAGCGTCTGTCCGTGCTCGTAATTTACGCAAGGCTATGAGAGCACAATTACTCGACGCAGCCATTAACGATGCCAAGGTCGGTGAGCTGTTTGTCAAGGCGTTCAAGACACGGGACATGGAATTGATGAAGCTGGTTGAGACTGGCATGAAGCTTGTGGGCTTGACACACGACCAGTCCGAAGACGCGGCTGCACAGAAGATAGACCTAAAGAGCGATAACAAGGTTGACGGCAAGGTTGAAATATCCGTCACTGGATTGAATGGCTAGAAAGATCAACATAGACCTTTCTGGTGACAAACTATTGCCACACCAGAGAGCGCTGATTAACAGTAAGAGCAACAAGACGGCATTGATTTGTGGGCGCGGCGCTGGAAAGAGCTACGCTTGTGCTGCACTTATTTTGTTGACATTGCTAAAGGGTAAGAATGTCTTGGTCGGTGGCCAGCGCATGGAAACCTTGCAGACAACCTTGTACAGCGACATCAAGGACTTGGCACAGAAATGGGAGATATACGACCTCATCACTTGGCGCATGTCACCTATGATGATGGTTCTAGGCAATGCGCATGTGTGGTTTGGATCCTACGAAAGTATCGATGCAGTCCGTGGTTACTCAAGGGTGAGCCTTATTGTCCTAGACGAAATGTTCCTAGCTCCAGTCAATATTACGGCAGTTTGGGGGCCTTGCATGCGTGCTACCGAAGACGGCAATACACGCTGGGTAGGTGCTACCACGCCAAGGGCTGGCTCATTGTGGAACGTCATGTTTGGCGATCCAAATTGCAAGTGGGAAATCATCAAGGCTGTTACTACGGACAACACGCATATCAAGGATGAAGAATACCAGCTTATCCTTGACGGTATCACTTCCGATGAGCAGTACAAGCAAGAAATCCTCGGACAGATCAACACAGATCTCGGCGGTGCTGCCATTATCCACCTCAGCGAATTCCCTGCCCAGCCAGCGCTTACCACGGACAACCGTGTCATAGCCGGGTTGGACTGTGCCGAAGGCGTGGAACGCGATGCTACTGCATTTGTCAAGCGCCGTGGCAACCAGATCTTGGAATGCTGGAAGATCAACAACATTGACCATGAGGAAACCGTGCGTCGCATACGTGAAAGCAATAAGCGGCTCAAGATAGACAAGCTCAACATGGACGCAGCATTTTCGGACTACGAGTTTAACATCTTGAAATACGAACTGCCTTGTGAGCAAGTCAACTTTGCACGTGCCGC
>Ga0310691_10001333_pt1 | contig 37970 bp, 35 predicted proteins | sample 176DNAGHGlowgp2_FD_203887 | JGI IMG/M metagenome (GOLD analysis project Ga0310691, IMG submission 203887) | Sheep rumen microbial communities from Palmerston North, Manawatu-Wanganui, New Zealand - 1766 DNA GHGlow gp2 (v2) (version 2) | ecosystem: Host-associated > Mammals > Digestive system >... | reverse complement strand
TTTGTCTAAAATTTTAGAAGCTTGTTCTACATAAGTCTCTGCTGATTTTCTAGTTTGTTCAAATGTTAGAGCAGGTCTTGTTTTACTCTTTCCTGATGGGTCTCCTATCATTCCAGTAAAATCTCCTACTAGAAATACAACATCATGTCCCATATCTTGAAATTGTTTTAATACTCTTAAAACAACACTATGACCTATGTGTAAATCAGGTCTTGATGGGTCAGCTCCAAATTTTATTATTAATTTCTTTCCACTTTTTATCTTTTTTTCTAGATCTTCTTCATTAAAAATTTGTACTGCTTTTCTTTTTATTAAACTTAAATTATCCATTTTCATCTCTCCTTATTTTGTCAATTTAGTCTAGCTCTTTTTTCGCATATTTTAGACCGATTCTTTTTTAGAACATTTTGAGCTAGTTCTTTTCTTTTAAACTTATGAAATACATTCTACCACCATTTATTTGAAAAATCAACTATTTTTAACATTTTTCATTAAAATTAACGTTACAGTATTGTTATTTTTTTCACTAAACTATAGCATGAAAAATCTGATTAATTAAGAATTGCAACTTCTATTGCAGTTTCTAATATATTTCAATCTAGTCACTAAAATCTGTATCTAGTATTACAAAATAGTCATAATCCGGGTATTTTTCTTTAATTTCTTTTATAACTTCATCCTTTATATTTTCTTTGCTATCTGCCTTAAAATCAATAATCAAATCAAAAGAAACTGTTTTGCTTTCCTCATCAACATAAAATCCATGCATTTGCAATATTTCAGGATATTTTTGAATAATTTTTGCAAGTTCACTTTTTATTTGAACAAAATGCTCTTCACTATTATTTGATGCATAAATTCCAATTGTTAAAACTATTCCAAGATCTTCATAAATATGTAATTGAATTTTTCTTGTTAACTTATGTATTTCTTTTGCTGTCATATTGTCATCAACTTGGATATGAATTGAACCCATTATTTGTGAAGGCCCATAATTATGAAGTGTTATATCATATACTCCTTGAACTTCTTCAAATTCGTTTACTTTTTCTCTTAGTTTTTGTGTAAGTTCACTATCTGCTCTTGCTCCAATTATGCTGTTTAAAGTTTCTTTCATTATTTCAAAACTAGATTTTACAATTATTACAGAAATTACAAAACCTAAATATCCTTCAAGACTTATTCCCCATATTAAGCTTATAACAGCAGCTATAAGTGTTGAAAAAGATAAAACTGCATCCATAAAGGCATCTGTTCCTGAAGCAATTAAACTTTGTGAATCAATTTTTTCTCCAACACTTTTTACATGTCTTCCTAAGAAAAATTTTACAATTACTGCAACTATAATTATTATAAGTGAAGCAATAGTATAGTCTGCTTTTACTGGATGAATAATTTTTTCAATAGATTCTTTTCCTGATGTAACTCCTGCAATTAATACGATTACCGCAATTATGAAAGAAGCAAAATACTCTATTCTTCCATGTCCATAAGGGTGCTCTTTATCAGGTCTTTTTCCTGCAAGTTTTGTTCCTATTATTGTAATAATTGACGAAATTGCATCACTTAAGTTATTTACTGCATCTAAAATTATAGCAATAGAATTTACTATAACTCCTACAATTGCTTTAAATATTACAAGTATAACATTTACAATTATTCCTTGTATGCTTGTTTTTATAATGACTTTGTTTCTTTCCATAAATATTATCATTCCTCTCTTGGTTTATATTTTTTACTTTCCTTTTTATTACAAGTCTTATTTTTCTATTAATTCCTATTTTCCCATTCCATCTTTATATGGCAAATCTTCAAACTCAATATTATTAATATCTATAAGTTCATTGTTTTCATCAAATTCTAGTTTAAAAACTTCTGGTGCATTTACTTTTCCGTTAAAAATCTCTTTATCTTTAAAAGTAAATATAAAATCATCTTTTTCATCAACATATTCGAACTTACACCATTTCATTATAAAAAATGTTATAGCATATCCATGTGAAAAAATCGCAATTCTTTTTCCTTTATTATTTTCTAAAATTTTGTAAAAAGCCTCCGAAAATCTTTCTCTTACATCTTTTTGACTTTCTCCACCTTCAGTTTTAAAATTCTCATCTAAATATTGACATTTAAGCCAATCACTTTTTTTCATATTGACATCTTTTCCTGGCTTTCTTTCATCAAATCTTTCGTCAATATTTACTTTTAAATTTTGCTTTTCTATAATATATTTTGCAGTTTGAAGAGTTCTTACACAATTGCTGGCATATATTACATCAAGATTTTGAAGCTCATTTTCATTGCTTAATATCTCCGCTCTTTTTTCTCCTTCAACACTTAATACAACTTTTTCATCTTTTAAATACTTGTTTTGAGAAGTATTGTATTCTTCTATATTCTCCTTGTTAAATCTAACAGAATGTCTAATTAAATATACTGTTGTTTTCATTAATATCACCTTGAATTATTCTATCATTTTTTTCTGATTAATACAAGAAAAATCCAAGATTTTTCTTTTGGATAATTACAGTTCAATCTGGTCATTTTTTATTAGAAGTATTAATTTTCTAGCTGTTCTGTAACTTTTGATATTTAATTTGAACAAAATTAATCTCCTAATTTTATTTGGATTTTTTTAAATAAATCTGTCATAATTAGCATAAAATATATTAATTTTTATAAAAAATTTCTACGCACCCCCTTTTTTGATAGTAAGCTGAGAATTGATTCTAACGCATTTTGACGATATTTTTTGTCATAAGACAAGGCCATTATGATAAAAATAACTTATTCCTGCATTTCGAAATTACTAGATGTATTATTATAGTAGGTCTCACGCACTTCGTTTGGTTAAAAAATGCTTTACAAATTTTCTTTAAAATTATACTATTTACTCATACAAATTTTTATTAAAAATTGCATTAAACTGTAATTTAAAAATAAAACAAAAAACTATTTGTTCCCGCCTACCTAAGTAAACGAGAACAAATAGTATGTTAGATTTATATGCTCTTTTCGATTCCCACACCTAAGGTCATATTTCCATTGCAACATTTTATTGCGAAAGAAGATCCATCGCCATATACAATCTCATATATAGAATTATATTTCGATTCACATATTGACTTCTCCTCAAGCAATCTTCCTAACTCTGTTGACAACGGCATTTCGTTTTCTCGATTCTCTAACAATTTCTTATTCCTCCTCTTAAAAATAGAAGGTTAACAGTTACAAGCAAACACTAAGTTCGCTTTGATAGGGCAACTACCCATATCTATAAACATTATACCACATTTTCAAGTTTTTTGCAAATATTATGTTAATCATTTTTCTTATATATTAATACATTCCGCCCATATCTGGCATTCCTGCACCTTCTCCGTGGCCACATTTACATCCATCTTTTTCAGGTGCATCTGTAACTAAACTTTCTGTTGTAATTACCATAGAAGCTATTGAAGTTGCATTTTGTAAAGCACTTCTTGTAACCTTTGTTGGATCTACAATTCCTGCTTTTTTCATATCTACATATTGTTCTTTTGATGCATCAAATCCAAATCCGGCATCTGCTTTTTTTACATTTTCTACAACTACTGCTGGCTCTAATCCTGCATTTCTAACTATTTGGCTTAATGGTTCTTCTAATGCTTTAAGTACTATAGATGCTCCTAGTTTTTCACCTTCTTCTAAAGAGTCAACTAATTTTTGAACTTTTGGAATTACATTAATTAAAGCTGTTCCTCCACCTGCAACAATTCCTTCTTCAACTGCTGCTTTTGTTGCAGATAAAGCATCTTCTATACGAAGTTTCTTTTCTTTCATTTCTATTTCTGTTGCAGCTCCAACTCCTATTACTGCAACTCCTCCAGCAATTTTTGCTAATCTTTCTTGTAGATTTTCTTTATCAAATTCACTCTTTGTTTCTTCAATTTGATTTCTTATTTGATTAACTCTTTCTGCTATTTTTGCTTTATCTCCTGATCCATCAACAATTATTGTATTTTCTTTTTGAACTTTAACTTGTTTTGCTCTTCCTAGTTGTTCTAATTTTGTATCTTTAAGTTCAAGTCCTAATTCTGATGTAATTACTTCTCCACCTGTTAAAATTGCGATATCTTGTAGCATAGCTTTTCTCTTATCTCCAAATCCTGGAGCTTTTACTGCTACAACATTTAGAACTCCTCTTAGTTTGTTAAGTACAAGTGTTGATAATGCTTCTTGCTCTACATCATCACATATAATTAGAAGTTTACCTGATTGTTGCATCAAATTTTCTAATAATGGTAATATTTCTTGAATATTACTGATTTTTTTGTCTGTTATTAATATATATGGATTATCTAAAACTGCTTCCATTTTTTCTGTATCTGTTACCATATATGGAGATACATAACCTTTATCAAATTGCATTCCTTCTACAACATTTAATTCTGTTTGAGAAGTTTTTGATTCTTCAATTGTTATTACTCCATCTTTAGAGACCTTATCCATTGCATCTGCAATTAAGTTTCCAATTTCCGTATTATTTGCAGAAATACTTGCAACTCTTGCAATATCTTCTTTTCCATTTACTGCTGAACTAATTTCTTTTAATGCTTTTACAGCTGTATCTGTTGCTTTATCCATTCCTCTTTTAACACTCATTGGGTCTGCTCCAGCTGCAACATTTTTTACTCCTTCTTTAACCATTGCTTGTGCTAAAACCGTCGCTGTTGTAGTTCCATCTCCTGCGACATCATTTGTTTTTGTAGAAACTTCTTTAACTAAACGAGCTCCCATGTTTTCAAATTTATCTTCTAATTCAATTTCCTTTGCAATTGTTACACCATCATTTGTAATTAGTGGTGAACCAAAACTCTTGTCTAATACTACATTTCTTCCTTTTGGTCCTAATGTAACCTTTACTGTATCTGCTAATTTATTTACACCTTTTAATAAACTTTTTCTGGCTTCTTCGCCATATATAATTTGTTTTGCCATTTTAAATCCTCCTCTAAATCGGGAATTTATTTTTATTTATCCCCATTTGTTATATTTATTTATACAAATCAAAAACAAGTATTGCCAGGCAAAATTTTATTTAAAAACCGGAGTGTACGAGTTGTACATGAAGATTTTTATATAAAATTCGACACCTCGCAAGACGAAGTTTTTCATTTGTTTAATCTACTATAGCTAAAATATCATCTTGCTTTACAATAATATATTCTTCGCCTTCATATTTAACTTCTGTTCCGGCATATTTGCTAACTATTACATTGTCTCCTTTTTTTACATACATTTCTTGAAGTTCACCTTTTATTTTTTCTCCTGGCCCAACTTCAATTACTTCTGCAACTTGTGGTTTCTCTTGGGCTTCTGTCGCTAAGATTATCCCACTTTTCGTTGTTTCTTCTTTTTCTTTCATTTTGATTAAAACTCTATCACTTAATGGTTTTATCATTTTTCATTCCTCCTTCTAAGTTTTAATTTTAAAAAGAATGCTCTGTGTTTTTTAGCACTCTTTATCTTTAACTGCTAACTATAATATACCCATTTTTCTAAAATGTCAATACTTATTTTTAAATTTCACATTATTTTCACATTATTTTCACATTATATTTTATTCATACAGTCATTAATTATGAGTAAAATTTTTTTTACTTATTTTAGTTATTTTTCTATATTAATTTTTTTTATTTTTTATTAATTTATACTTGACATTAATTCTAACCTATGGTATTATATTATTGCATTTAATTTAAATGCAATAAATCTTTACAATCCCTAATTTATTTAATCAATTATTAATTTCTATAATCACAATTCTATTTAAGAGGTGGAATTTATGAGACAAAGTTTAGGAGGTGAAATTTATGACAAACGATCAAAGAGACGAAATATTAATTTCTCTTTCAAAAGGACTTAATAATTTATTTATATCAAATGCCAAAAGAGATGAATTATTAATCTCTCTTTCAAAAAAAGTTGATGATTTATCTATATCAAATGTAAAAAGAGATGAATTATTAATCTCTCTTTCAAAAAAAGTTGATGATTTATCTATATCAAATGTAAAAAGAGGTGAATTGTTAAACTCTCTTTCAAAAAAAGTTGATGATTTATCTATATCAAATGTAAAAAGAGATGAATTGTTAACCTCTCTTTCAAAAAAAGTTGATGATTTATCTATATCAAATGTAAAAAGAGATGAATTAATCAATTCTCTTTCAAAAAAATTTGATAATTTACAAGAATCTTTAAACGACTTTAGAACAGAAGTTAATGACAAATTTGATTATTTTGAAAAAAAATATGATGCCAAAATTGATGTTGTTGACAAGAAAATTGGTTCAGTTAAAGTTGAACTTAATGATAAAATTGATTCTGTTGAGCAAAAGCTTAATGATAAAATCGATTCTGTTGAGCAAAAGCTTAATGATAAAATCGATTCTGTTAAAGATGATCTTAGTAATAAGATTCAACAGGTTGCAGAGAATTCAAAAAGAGACCTTAAGGAAGCTATAGAAACCAATAGTTTCGCTACAGCTGAAATAATTCATGATATATGGAAACGTGAATCAGAAATGCAAAATCAACTTAATCAACATGACTCAGATATAGATGAATTAAAAGCTAAATTAGCATAAGAAAAAAAGAATTAGACTCTAGTTTTTACTAAAATCTAATTCTTTTTTCATATTTTGCAAATTATAAAATCTATCTTTTTAACTAAAAGGCATTTTTTCTTATTTGTTACAGAAAAACATTTTATCTAAACAAATATAGTCCAATTACAATTAAACCAATTACAACTCTGTATATTGCAAATCCTTTGAAACTGCCTTTTTTCAAGTAATCCATTAAGAATTTTATAACAAAAAATCCAACTACAAAACTTGTAAAAACTCCGATAAAGAAGGATGCATCAAATACAAAGTGTTTCAAATCAAATATAACTGCTGCAAGTGTTATAGGCGTTGCTAGTAAAAATGAATATTTTGCGCTACTATTTCTATCTACACCTAAATATCTTGCTGTAGTCATTGTTATTCCTGAACGTGAAGTTCCTGGGAATGCCGCAGCTAATGCTTGAGAACATGCAATCCATAATGATTGTTTAAATGTAATGTGTTCATAGTCTGTCTTTGTTTTTGATTTTTCATCTACAAGATAAAGAACAATTCCTAATACTATTAATGCAATTGCAATCAATAACATTTCAAGATTTAAATTATCTCCAATTATTTTTCCAACTATTTTATCTAATACTAAACTTAATATTCCTGCAGGTATTGTAGATAGTACAATATACCAAAATATTTTACCTTCTGTTGATGGCTTTTTCTTTATAGTTTGATTATATCCCCCAATAATCAATCCTAACCAATCTTTCCAAAAATATATTACTATTGCAAGTAATGTTCCTATATGTAATGCTACATCAAATGAATCTGGCATTTGCTGCCACCCTAAAATCCATGGAAATAAGTTAAGGTGCCCAGAACTTGAGATTGGTAAAAATTCTGTTAATCCTTGAACTATTCCTAAAATTATTGATTGTATTATTGTCATTTTAATTCCTCCTTTTTCTTATCATACTTATTCTATAATATTTGCTCCTTTTAAAAATATTTCTGTACCGTTATTAGAGTAAAATTTTCTTTCTTCTAATTCATATAATCCGATTTCATCGTCATTAATGCAATAACAAGGAACATAATGTCTTTTTAAAATTTCATCTTCATATATTTTCATATCATATACTCTCATATTATATGCACCCATTGGAGTAGGTGTATTTCCATAATTTGAAGTTCCAAATAGTATCATACTTGAAGTTTGATTTCTTGATTTACTTGTAATATTTCTTCCTACTGTTCCATAATCTATTCTTCCATTCCCCATAATAATTGTATTTTTATTTGTTTTAATATCATCAGTAATATTAAGTGTTTCAACACTTCCGCCTGCGTAATATGACTTATCTGACCAAACAAATAAAGTATTAAATCCGACTACTAGTATCTCCAAAATTCAACCCAAAAAAATCATCTTGTTCGCTTGCTGCTGAGAAAAAAATTGCTGTGTTCCATGTGTCGTCAAGCGAAAATTCCCCATTAAAACTAAGCGTCAATTCTAACTTAGTATTTGTCTTTGGAATGTATCCAGTATCTATATACTGAGTTCCTGTACTTTCAATATATTCCACCAATTGATAATCTTTGGGTAAAATTTTTTCTAATGAAATTTTATTTATTTTATATATATTATCAATTGTAGATATTCTTACATCATATTCATCAAATTCTTCAGTAGAAAACTTATATTTTGTAATCTTATTATTCTCTTCTCCCTCTTCAAATTTCACTACATCTTTTGTTACATCTTTCCAATTGTTTTCACCAGACTTAGTATATTCAACATTAAACTTACTAATATCTGACTCTTTGGAATTATTATCGACTAATTTCAAATTCGAAATAACAACATCAGTATTATCTCCTTGTTTCAAATCAAAAGAAATTGAATTTGGTAAATTTTCTTCAACATTTATTAATCCAAAATCCTTTAAAGTATAATAGGTTTTAGAATTATATAATACACCTCCTACAAGCAACACATCACGATCAATTATATTAACTAAATAGTCAAAACTTGCATTCAAGCCTAAATTGTTCTTTAAATATTCTTCTGAAAAAAATCTATAATTATCTTTTATCGTTTGATCCGTTATTTCTACTTTTGAAAATGTATCGTTCACTTTTTGAGACAAGTCAGAATTAAGTTCATCTAATTTATCACCATAATCTAAAACATCATTATTCCCTTTTCTGTATTCTTCTTTCCATTTGTTTACATTAGATTGTATAGTTTGCATTTCTGCTTTTGCTTTATTATAATTTGTATATCTAATTGTTCCTATACCTGAATAAGTAACTATTGATGCTAAAATAATCAATACGATTATCATTATTACCAAAGATGTAAGTGTAATGCCTTTTTCATTTTTCATATTTTTCTCCTTCAAAATTCTTTAAAAAATTTCATTGCAAATATATGCAAATAAAGCTAGGTTCCTTTTTTCCTCCGTCCCAAAAATCCACTTTAACCATTTAGCATCTTTTCTAAAACTATAATAAACATTGCATGGCTCCATCCAAGTCCTAGAACCCAATTTGCTTCTAATGTTTCATTATTTACTTGTTCTCCTAAAAAGCTATGTAATCCTGCAGTTTTTACAACAAAATCAAATGTCTCTTTAGCTTTTTTGTTTTCACCCTTTTCTAAATAATATAATGTCATCCAGCAATTTGCAATAGGCCATGGATTTCCATTCATATAATGATCTTCTTCAAATCTTTTATATCCACCTGTATAAGTTCTTAAGCTCATATTTATTCTTTCAATTGTATTTTCTATTTTCTTTTCATTTGGCGTAAACACATTATATGGTACAACTGCTCCTAAAATACTTATATCCAATTTCTTGTCTTCTGGATTTCTCACATAACATTTCTTTTCATCATCATACATTTTTTCTTCAATATATAATTTTAAATCTTTTCTTAGTTTTTCAACTTCTACTTTTGACTTAGATATTTTTTCGTCTTTTAATCTATTATTTTCAAAATTAGAGACATTTTTTCCAAGAACTTTATATATTTCGAGCATCGTATTAAATGCTGAATATATACTTGCTAAACTGTAAAAATGTACTCCTTCACACATTTCCCACAAATCATAACTAACGTGAAACTTTTGTGTTCCTTCTAATAGATCTTTAACATATCTTTTCAAGAAGTCTAATGCCTTTTCGCACATTGGCAAAGTATCTTTTAAAAATTTAAAATTATTTGTATATTGATAATGTGTATACACTCCATAAATTACAGAAGCTGTTTCATCTATTTGATATCCCCAAGAAGGCGCTAGTCTCCCATCCGAGAAAAATCTTTGTTCCCACATTCCATTTTTACTTTGAGTTATTTTACAAAATATTTTATAAAATTTTTCTGTTTCTTTTTCCATTTTTAAAATATCCATTGCTCTAGTAATAAAAGCTGCATCTCTTGGCCAACAATAGCCATATCTACCACATTTTGTAAAATCTTCATCTATTTCTGGTGATGCAATAATTCCACCTGTTTCATAATTTGTAAGTAATGGAAACAATAAAATGCTTCTATAGTATATTTGTTGTAATTTCTCTTCATAGCTATTCTCTGGCTCTTTAAAATTAAGTCCATCATGTGATTTTACATATTTTCTCCAATAGCTTTTTGTTTTTGCATATTCTGAATTTATATCTATTCTTCTAATTCTTTCTATTTCTTTTTCAAAGTCTGCCATATTGCTTGGTTGTTCTTGCAAAACTACACATAATTCAAAAGTTTTCTTTTCATTTGTTTTAATACTTCCAATATCATAAGCTATACTTGAATCATTAGACATTCCTATATAGTCTTTGTCATAGATATTTGTTGACTTTATAGTATTTTTACTTCCATTTATTTGATGGTTACAAATTTTCTTTTCTTGACTTATAGTAGATACCATGAAATCATGTGCATATTGCATCATTCCATAATCTGTAATTTTGCATCCTACATGGTTATTTCTGTCTGATAAAATTTCTGAATGAACAAAAAATTTCAAACTTAAATCTAAATGATTTTCGTTTATAATAGTGTATTTTCTAATTAATACATTTTCTTTCACTGGTACAAAATCTGTTTGTAAAATTTTCAAATTAAAATATGTATTTGTTATTTCTGTGTTTAAAATATTTGTATTTACATCATAATACTGCTTATATACATTATTTATATCATCATGTAAATATATTAAATCTGAGTCGTTAACTTTGACTCCAACATTATAAAAACTTATATATTGTCTATTATCTTTTGCAGGATAATACATCCTTTGCAAATTTCCTTTTCTTGTAAATGTTACTAATATCTCTCTGTTTCCAATTAATGCTTCATTCAAGTATTTCTCCATTTTTTTCTTTCCTTTCGTTTAAATAATATCATTTAAATTATAATTACTAATCTTTTATTGATTAATATATATTTTTTGCAATATATGCGTTGGAGCAAAGCGACTTAAGTCATAAATTTAAAAATACATATTAATCATATTTTTATTTTAGTTTACAATATTTTGTTAACATAATTTGACAAATTGTTTGATTTATGCTATAATAATAATAGCATAACTATTATGCAAAAATCCATATCTTTTGTTACCCCCCATATTAAACTATGGGGGATTTTAATTGTATTCTTATAATTTTAAGAATTATTTAGTTTTCTTCAAAAAACTCTTTAAATTCCTCTGCATTTATTTTTTCTGTAGCTAAAAGTCTTTGAGCTATTGCATCTAGTTTATCATAATGTTCTCTTAAAATTGTTTGTGCATCATTATATGCAGTATCTAATAATTTTTTAATTTCTTTTCCAATTTTGTCACCCATATCTAGTCCAAACATTTCTAATTGATAGTCTCCATTTTCATCTTTTAAAGAAATTGTTCCAATTGTTTTGTTCATTCCATATTTAATTACCATATCTCTTGCAATCTGTGTTGCAACTTCTATATCATTACTTGCACCTGTAGATATTTCATTTAAAGCAACTTGTTCTGCAGCACGTCCTCCAAGTAAAGCAACAAGCTTTTCTTCCATCTCTGTTTTTGATATATATGACTTATCTTCGTCATTTTTGTACATTGTATACCCACCTGCCATACCACGAGGAACAATAGAAATTTCTTTAACTTCTGTTTGAGTTGGTAAATACCAACTTACAACAGCATGACCAGCTTCATGATAAGCTGTTATTCTTTTTTCTTTGTCTGAAATAACTCTATTTTTCTTTTCAAGTCCGACAGTTACTTTTTTTACTGCTTCTTCTACATCAAATTGCTCAATTACTTGATGTTGATTTTTTGTTGCAATTATTGCAGATTCATTTAAAATATTTGCAAGTTCAGCTCCTGTAAATCCTGCTGTATCTTCTGCTATACTTTTAAATGTAACGTCTTCTGCAAATTTCTTATCTTTTGCATGTATTTTTAAAATTTCTTCTCTTCCTTTTAAATCAGGTGTTGGGACAACTATTTGTCTATCAAATCTTCCTGGTCTTAAAAGAGCTTTATCAAGCATTTCTGGTCTATTTGTTGCTGCTAAAACAATAATTGTTTCTTCTGAAGAAAATCCATCCATTTCAACCAATAATTGGTTTAATGTTTGATTATTTTCAGATTCTGCACCACTTGCATTTGTTCTTCTTGAACCTATTGCATCTATTTCATCTATAAATACTATACAAGGCTCTAACTTTCTTGCTCTATCGAAAAGTTTTCTAACTCTTGAAGCTCCAAGCCCTGCAAACATCTCTATAAATTCAGATCCACTCATAGAAATAAATGGCACATTTGCTTCTCCTGCAATAGCCTTAGCAATTAATGTTTTTCCTGTACCAGGCTTTCCATATAAAAGAATTCCCTTTGGAATTTTTGCACCCATTTGAGTGTATTTTTTTGGATTTTTTAAAAAATCTACTATTTCTATAAGTTCACCTTTTTCTTCATTCAAACCTGCAACATCTTCAAATTTTACTTTTATTTTTCTTTCTGTATCGTCATATACTTCACCTTTTTCTGTCAAACCTTGCATTTTAAATATCATTATAAATAGTGCAAGCATTATAAATGTTGGAAGTAATGAGAAAATATATGATGGAAGTTTTGCGAGAAAACTTGGTGTTTTTTGAATTAACTCTATATCATTTCCTTTTGCGACTTCATCTTGAATTAACCCTATAAAGCTTTCTGTATTTGGAACTATTGTTGTTTTTACAAGTTTTTCTTCCATTTGAGTCTCTTCTTCGCTTTTTTGCTTTGTAAACAAATCTTTTATATTTGTTGTTTCTTCTGCTTCCTTTTCTTTATATTCCATACCATCTTTAACAACATTTCCATTTTCATCAATCTCTTTTTTTAGAGTAACTTTAACTGTTGTACTTCCTGTAGTCATCTCTACTTTTGCAATATTTTGGCCCGCTATTTGTTTTATTAAATCTGTGTATGGCAATACTTTCTCATCTTGCTTCTTGCTTGATTTTCCTGCAAATAATACTATAGCTATAAATACAATCGCCAAAACTAATATCAAAGCAACAATACCTAATCCTTTATTCTTTTTCATTGTTTAAATCATTCCTTTCTATGCTTCTCCCTCTAATGTTGGTGGAGTTCCTTCTTTATTCTCCTTTTCCTTTTCTTTTTCTTCTTTGTTATTTTGCTTTTCTTTATCCTCTTGTTTTTCTTCTTGTTTTTCTTTTTCCTCTTCTTCTTCTTTTTCTTCTTCTTGCTCTTGTTTCTTTGCTTCTATTACTCTCATTAGTTCTATTTGCTGCCTAATTACATCAGATTTTATCATAAAAATTGCAGCTGTTAAGCAAATAAATGAAATTGCTGTGTACATTATATCGAAATATTTAATATCAAATCCTGTATACATATTTACAATTATATATATAAGTTGCAAAATTGTTGAAAGAGTAATAGAATAAACTGCCATATTAAAAACCGCTCTATATCTTATTCTAATTCCAGCAATAAATGTTGTTATCATTCCAAATATTGATAAAATTAGTACATCTAACAATGTTTTTATAAAATATCCTATAAAAAGATATATTATTCCCATTATTAAAAATACTATATAAATTTTTGGTCCATTTAGCTGTTCATTTACAAAACTAATTACTTTAGCTTTGTCAAAACTTTTTATTTCAAAACCATCTAAAATGTCTTTATAATATAGCCTTGCTGTTCCCTCGTTATATTTTACAAGTACACATTCTTTTAGCCAAATTATCTCTACATCTGTTAAAGATTTCTTATTTTCTAATTCCTTTATCTGCTCTTCTGTTAGTTCTTCTGTGTTTACTATAACATTTCCCCACTCTGTTGTTGCACTTTTTTTTACTGAGTCTAAATTTAAAACTCCTTCAGAATAAGTTATTTCATTAAAATTTTTATCTAAAAAATCTACACCTTTTTTTGTAATTCCAACAATTTTTATCATAAAGCCAACCGAAAGAATTATAGAAAATATAAACATAAACCACATAAGATATCTAAAAGCTCTTCCAACTCCTTCTGTAGCCATTTCTGGATATCTTTCAAATTTTGTAATTGAATACCAAACCTTTTTATGTTTTGGTATATATACAATTTCTTCTTCCATTATTAATCCTCTTTTCTTTGAAAAAATCTCTTTAATATATATATTTCAAAAAAACTACCTGTATTCTCTTCTAATACTGCTATCTACATACATTGGGCTTACATTAAATAAAACTTCATCATTTATATTTACATCTTTTCCTGTTATATCAGCAGAAACATGATACATTCCAATTCTTCCTAAAACTTTGCACTTTTGTCCATTTATTTCTACATATAAATCTTGTTTTTTGAAATAATCTTTCATATCTCTTACTATATATCTTATTTTATCTATAGTTCTAAACATATCTCTACCTACAGATACATTATATCCATCAGCATAACCACAAGGAATAATTGCAAGTTTTGTTTGAGCTTTTGTTGTATATGAGTTAGAATATCCAACATTATATCCTTTTTCTAATGTTTTTATTTCTGCCACATTAGATTTTAAAAATCCTATTTTTTTAAGTCCATAAATATTTGGAATAGCAAGTCTCCCTAAAAATGCCGACCCAACTCTTACAGCATTAAGCCTCATTTCTTTATACTTTAAAAATGCAGAAGAATTGCATATATGTAGTATTCCTGTTTCTATTCCATTTTGTTTTAAAAATTCTATGCAATCTATAAATCTTCCAAATTGTTTTTTTGAAAATTTGTCTTTTTCATAAAATGCTAGTGAAAAATGTGAGAAAGTTCCTGTTATTTTTACGTTTGCTGTGTTATTTGTTTTATTAGTTTTTTCTGCTTTATCTGTGTTGCTAGCTTTATCTGTTATAGTAGTCTCTTTTAATGCTTGAACCATTTCTTCTTTTTTATCATAGCAAAAGCCATATCTTCCAAAACCTGTATCAATTTTCAAATGTGCTTCTATAGTTTTGTTTAATTTATTTGCAACATTTTTAGCTGTTTGCAAAGCATCTTTTGAACCTATAGAAATAATTATATTGTTGCTAACCAAAAGCTCAACTTCTTTTTCTATAGCAGTTGAAGAAAGCATTAAAATTTTCGTAGTAACACCTGCTTCTCTTAATTTAATAGCTTCTTCTGTGCTTGATACAGCTAAAAAATTAATCCCATTATCTATTAAAAAATTAGCATATTGCACAAGTCCTAAACCATATCCATTTCCTTTAACTACTGCAATGATTTGTAATGGCTTATGATTATCGCTTCTTCCATTTTTTTCTGCTATTTCTTTTATAACTCTAATATTATGTTTTAAGTCTTGCCTGTTTACTAATAAAGATTTCATTTTAATCCTTTCTAAAGTTAATTTTGAGGCGATGTCCCCAAATTCCACCTTACTTTTTAAATTTTAACTTTAATGCTCTTACATTTCTAAATACTTTTTCTGCAAATTTGTATGTTCTATATCTTAAAGGCTTAAATTCCATATATACTTCTCCAATGAATTCTGTATATTCAGCTCCAAATCCTTTTTTAAATCTGTATAGTCCATTACTATTATCTGCAATTCCTGGAACTCCACGTAAATCGTATATATCACTTTTGTTTTCAAGTGCAATTTTTATCATTTCCCATTGTAACAAATAATTTGGCATTAAATTTCTGTGTTCATTGCTACTTGCGCCATATAAATACCAAGTTTTATTTCCATACATAATTACAATAACACCTGAAATAGGCTTGTCCTCAAAATATGCCATTAAAAGCTTCATGTGTTTTGTGCCTAAACAATCATACATTTTTTCAAAATAGCTTAAAGGTCTTGTTATAAAACCATCTCTTATTCCTGTTGTAACCATTATTTTGTGAAAATCTTTTAAATCTTCTCTTGTTCCTTCTTTAATAGTTACACCTTTTTTTGTTGCCAACCTTACATTATATCTTGTTTTTGAATGTAAGTTGCTAAATAGCTCCTCTTCAGTCTTACCTTTTGTATCTAGCCTAAATACATATCTTGGTTGAATTTCTTCTCTAAAGTTTTTTGCGTCATCTTTTATTTGATAACCTAAATCTAACATTATATTTCTAAAACTTTGATCATCACTTTTTATATCTGGTTCAATTCTAATTACTATTGCATTATATTTTTTTGCTAATTCTTGAACACCTTCGTTTATTTGTTTTAAAACTTCCATATTGTGAACATCACAAACAGGTCCTCTTGCAGAATACATAATATTTCCGAAAATAGGAATTTTTCTAATCCACACCATAAGTGCACCTATTATTTTTCCACTACTATCTTCTGCTAATATTACTTCATGTTTCCAACTTGTTTTTACTTTTGACCATTCTATAGATTGTTGAAAATTACATCTTTCGTGTGATTCTAAAAAACTTGTATATTCTGCTTCTGACTTCTCGTCTGTTACAAATCTCATTTTGTTTTTCTTCCTTTCAAATTCTTATTCTTTCTAATTTCGTTTACATTATACTATAACTAATTTTTTATTTCAACAATTTTTGAGAAATTTTTATTTACAACAAATGATAAATAAAATAATTTTGATTATTTAATGTAACTAAATAATTCTTTACTCAAATTAAGTATAAAATTAAGCAATTTTAAAGAGGCCTCCTTTATGGAAACCTCTTTTTAACAAGCATTTAATTTTGCTTTTAATGTGTCAATTCTTTTTTGTTTTATTTTTATTTCTTCTTCTAATAAGGTACACATCTTTTTCATTGTTTCTGGAGGTAATGAATACAAATCAACCTTATCTTTTTTTGCATTTTCATATAATTCTAAAAATTCTTTTTTATGTATTTCATATTTTTCTATATTATTATTCATCTTGTATTTCCCCCTAAATCTTCTATCTGTTTCCTTACTTCTTCATTTTCTTTTGCTATAGCTCTATATTTATCCATAAGTATTCTTCTTTCACTATCCAATTCTTCGCTTCTTCTTCTTAACTTTAGAAACATTTCTACATCTGTTACATTCTCAGGTATAGTTAAATCTATAAATTTTCTTAATGGACCATTAAAAATTAAACCTTTCATTGTGTTAGAAGAAGTCAATCCTTCACCAAAAGAATCAGCAGATAAATTATAAATAAAATTGTTGCCAAATGGTATCCCACCAAAATACGCTTTCTCATATACAGCTATAAATTTATTCTCGCCTATCTGTTCTGCAAAAGCTACCATAGGTAAACATAATTCAAAATCAATATTTTTCCCCTCTTTGTCTTGTCGTACCACATATCTATTACCATTACTATCTACATATTCATCTAAATACTCCACTTCTTCTAGTCGACCAACATCATTATCTGCAATTTTCCTATATTTAAATTTGGGATATTTATCTTTTTTTGAAAGCTTTAACTCACCTGTTAAATATTTTTGTTCTAGCTCTTTTTGCCTCTCTATTATTGTTTTTTGTGGAACATATCTTCCTTCTATACGCCATATTCCATTTTCAACTTCTTGAACACTAAATCCGTTCTTACGAATTTCATCAATTGAAGAAAATACAAGAGTTTGACGAGCACCATAATCAGTTCTACATGGAAATAAACTAGACATAGATACACGACTTGGAGGATTGGTTATTTTTCCATATCTATTATATTCGTCTGTTACCACTTCAATAATACTACCATCGCTTTCTCTATATCCTCCATCTTTTTCAAAAACTTCTGTTCCTTTTGCAGGTTTGTCTATATAATCCATAACTTTTAACGTAAAATATTGCTCTTCTGTTAATAATCCCACATAAATCATTGTATAATTCAACTCCTTTTTTTATATTATGTGAATTATACTATATTTTTACTTTAAAGTCAAGCATTATGTAGATTTATGCTATTCCTGATTTTTTTCTGCTTGACAATTCCTCTTTTTATTTGTATAATTTGTTTTGAAAATTTTTTAACTCAAATGAAAGGATGAAATAAAAATGTCAACTTTACCTATATTTTTAAAATACATATTAACAGGATTAATTGGAATGGTTCCAATTATTGAGCTTAGAGGCGCTATACCAATTGGAGTTGGAGTTTTTAATTTAAATTATGTTGAAGCATTTTTATGTAGTTTTATTGGAAATATAATCCCTGTGTATTTTATAGTAAAATATATTAGACCTTTATTTGATTTTTTTGGAAAATGGAAACCTTTCAAAAAAATAATTGATTTTGCTTCTGAAAAAGCAAATAAACAAATTGCAGAAAACAAAAAATTGCAAACAGCAGTTAATTTCGCTCTATTTGCATTTGTTGCAATTCCACTTCCTGGAACAGGTGCATGGGTTGGCTCTTTAATTGCAAATTTCTTAGATTTAAAACCTAAAAAAGCAATCCCACCAATTATTGTAGGTGTCTTTACAGCCGGAGTTATAGTTTTAACTGCAACTGCTGTAGCAAAAGGTGGAATCGAATATTTGGTACAACATAATTAGTTGTACCAATTTTTTTATACATTGGAAAAATCTTAATCACTATTCTTACCATTATCTTAAAACTGAATAAATAGTCTCTTTAATAAATTTCGCAGATGTGACAGGTGCTACTTTTCCAGGTAATGCTAATGCCCAAACAAATTTCAAATTAAGTTTTTGAGCATCTTCTGAATTTATTCCCCCTGGAGTTGAAGCTAAATCAATTAATAGTACATTTTTCTTCATATACTGCATTTCTTCTTTATCTATAATCATTTGAGGTACTGTGTTTATAATAATATCAAAATTTTTCAAGTCATCTCCTAAGTCATTTATATTTACCGCTTCATACCCCAAAGCTTCTATCCATGCTAAATCTGTATCTTTTCTTGCTGCACAAGTAACTTTTGCTGAAATTCCATTGAATTTTTTTGCAACAACTTTAGCAACTCTTCCAAATCCTAAAATTAATACTTTGCTTCCATGTATTATTATATCTGTATTTTGAATTGCAACATCTATAGCACCCTCTGCTGTAGCAATTGTATTTAGCACAACTAATTGTTCTTCTTTCATTATATCTATAACTTTTTCAAACCTCATCTCAAGTCTTTCCTTTACATTACTTGAGATATTTCCTGCAATAAATGTTTTGTTTGAAATACCTTCTGACATTGAAGTTTTTTTATTGTAATTTTTCTTATTTTGTATAGACAAAGCTGACTTTAATTGAAAATTTGTTAAATCTTCAATTTTTATAGTTTTATCACTAAAAGTCGCATACATTTCTTCATTGTTTCTTGAAAATGGTATGGAGCCTATAATAACTTGTGACTTATTAATAGCTGTTTCAAGTGTATTGCATTTAATTATTCTTTTGTCTTCTTCAATTTCATCGGATTTTTCCATTCCAAAAACAAAAACTTCACATTTATCATCTGCAAACTGTTTTGCCAAATTAACTAATCTTAAATCTCCTCCTATAACTGAAAAATTCAAACTATTCGCCTCCTATCTTAAATCTTTGTATATCTAATGCACAATTTTATAATTTACGCATAGGGTACTTTATTATATTTTATTACCAATTTTTTTTATTATACTCTTAACTTTTATTAACAAGTTTTGTATATATTCTGTATTATACTATCTTTTTCCTTATTTACTTTTATGTGTCGTTATCATGAAATTGTAAAAATCGATAACCCTTAATCTTGTAATTCTAAAAAATTCAACAAAATTCCTAAAACAATAAAAATGTAGAAATCATTAAAACTCCTACATTTTTAGAATATTATTTTTCACCATTAAATTATTAAAAATTCATATATTGTGTTGGATCTAAATACTGATTATCTTTTAACAGTTCAAAATGTAAATGATATTCATCTTCTATTTCAAATGATGCAGAATTTCCAACTGTCCCAATGCTTTGTCCAATTTCTACTTTTTCTCCTTTTACAACAAACTCTGCTGTAAGGAGATTTGAATATATTGTTTGATATCCATTATCATGATTTATTATAACAGTTAACCCATATCTAGGATCATTTTTTATCGCAGACACTGTTCCATTTGCTGCAGATTTTACAACACTTGTTTTATCAGCTTTGATATCAACCCCATTATGTGTAACCCATTCTTGCAAAGTATTTGAGAATACTAAAGAATCTTTTGCAAATTCCCTTAAAATTTCTCCTTTTATTGGTGCATCTAGCTCAATTTTTTTCTCATTTTCCAGTGTCTTTTCAATGTTTTCAGCATTTGTTTCTACAATATTATTCTTCTCTTCATCTTCAACTTTCTCATTTTTTTTCTCATTTTTTTTCTCTTTTTTATTATTGTCTTTAAGTGCACCATTTTCTGACGATTTTGGCTTCGAACTTTTATTACTATCACTTTCTACCTCAGTTGCTATTGGAACCTCAAATCCATTTGGATCGTCTTCTTCTTCAACTTGCTCTATAGTTTTTCCAATTTGAGTACTTGCCGTATCAGTTTCACTTAAATCCTCACTTAATTTTGACATTTGTTCTGCAAATTTATTTTGCCTATTGTTTTTTATTCCTCTTGAAATTAATAATCCTATTAATAAAGATATAATAATAACCGCAAACGTAAGTATTACAAATCTAAAACTATTTCTTTCATTTCTCATAATATAATAACCTCCCAATATTTGCTTCATTAGCTTTTAAACTTTTTCTTTATGTAAGTATATAAAACTAAATTGAAGCTTAATTTAAAATTATTATTTACTTTTTGTAAAAATTTATACTTATGTTAGAAAATATTTTCTAAATTTACAGAATACTTGTCATTTATATGTTGTAAAACAAATATTGTCTTCTCTATTTCTGACAATGCATCTTCATATTTTGCATTTTCAATAAAACTTTTACCTGTAACATAATTAGTTTCAACTTTTTCAAGCTCATTGTGTTCTATATAAAATGCCAACTTTTTATGATAATTTAACCATTTATCATAATTATTACTTGCTTGTTTTAAAACTTTCTCATTTTCCACCGACTCTTGCTTCATAGCTTGTTTTATTGTAATTAAGTCCTGTATAGCTTCATTTATCACATTGTCTGTATATTTTTGAGTAATATAATCAAGCACAAAAATAGAAATTACAATTATAGCTGAAATAACTAATTCTTTATACATATTTTACACTTCCTTTTTTTGACAAAAAATTTGTCCTTTTCCATCAATAGTAACTACAAGTGCCTCTTCAGGATTAAATTTAAATTTATTAACCTCTTTTTTAAGCCAATTATAGTCTTTTCCAATCTCTTTTAAATTTTGATACATTACTTTTCCATCAACAACTAAATCATACGGAATTCCTTCATATTCAGGCATTATTCCCAAGTCCTCTGGAATAACTTGTCTTTTGTTTGGCTTTTCTATTACTGTAATTTGTCCACTTGTTTCCAAAATTGCATATTCTACATCACCTAAATTTACTACATTTTGGCTTCTAATTCTTTCTTGAAGTTCATTTATAGTAAATCTTTCCTTAATCATTGCTTTTTCTTGTATTTTTCCCCTATAAATCAATATTCTAGGCTTTCCACAAATTATTTCTCTAAGTTTTATGCTTTTTAAATTTATTAATGAAATTAATAGATGCATTACAAGAAGCCCCAAAATTGGTATAATTCCATTTCCTATTGGAATTCCTGTATCTGTCATTGGAATTGTTGCTAAATCTGCAATCATTATAGAAATCGCAAGCTCAAATGGTTGAAGTTGACCTATCTCACGTTTTCCCATCATCCTCATAACAATTAAAACTATTATATATAGAATAATTGATCTAAAAAAATTGATTAACATATTTGCCTCCGAAAATTTTTAATAATAATACCCAATTTTTTTGAAAAATATTCAATTTTTGTGAATAAAAAAAATTTTATTGTAAATAATATTTGCATAACCTGATTTTAAAGGAGGTTGAATTTCATGGCAGAATCAAGAAGTGAAACTAGTCAAAATACAGGTAGTGGCGTTTGGCAAGTAGTTGGAAGACTAATTGCTGCAGCCGTTGTTTTAGCTATAACTGCATTTTTCACACCTGGATTCACTATAAATAATATTTGGGCATTAGCAATTGCCACAATAGTTTTAGCTGTTATGGATTACTTAATTGCAAAATTTACAGGAATTCAAAGTAGTCCTTTTGGTAAAGGATTTGTTGGATTCGCATTAGCTGCAATCACTTTATATGTTACACAATTCTTCGTTGCAGGATATAGTATTTCTTGGATGGCAGCAATTATTGGTGCATTAGTTTATGGTGTAGTTGATTACTTTATTCCAGGAACAACACAAATGTAGTTGTGCTTAATTTAAAATAACCCAAATTATTAGTTTTTTCTAATAATTTGGGTTTGTTTTTATATTTAATAATTCTTTCTAGTTAATTGAATATATATAATAAACTTTTCCTTAGACATATCAATCGATGCTATTACAACTCCATCAATTTCACCTTTTTTACAAGTATTTCATTAATTTTGTCCGATTATCAGTATTCTATTATACTAAAATTACCATCTGTTTTTTTTTCAAGATACACATCTGATTTTAAGCATACAACTGGTCTTAAACCACAACGTCTTCCATAAATATCATTATACGAAAGCATATCATTGGAATATCCCACATAGAATAAATAGCAATCGCTCCAAGATTGGTTTTTAAATGTTGGATTAGGAGTCGCTAAAAGATATGTTCCCGATCCAAATACTGGATTTGAAACAAAGGTTGTACCTCCACTTTTATAATATTCTGTTCTCCATGTACTTCCTGCATCTACACTAAAATTATATCCTTCTTCAGAAACAGCTTTAGTTTGTAATATGTTTGTATTATTTTTCTTATTATATGATTTGCATAATAAATCTAGGGATGGTCCACCAATTGCATATTGGGCATATTTTCCAGCAAATAATCCCCAAACATTTTCACTTGTATCCAGCATATACGCGGTTGCCTTTAAGCGTTTACTAGAACTTTCATAATTATTAGTAATAAAATAATCTTCATTTAGCTTTTGCAAATTAATATCTGTTATATCTTCAGAGCCATTATAATCAGCTATAATACTACTGCATTTTATCGCATAATTAGGTGCACTAGAATCTTCACTTCCTGTTCTAATGACTTCTGTACCATTTCTTCCAGTAGGTACATAGTTAAATAATATTGGTTGGCTTGCAATAATATAAATATTTTCTTCATCTGCATATAATAATTGCCATTTTTTGTCTATATCTGTATCTATTCCATCATTATTTTTGCAATCATAATTAATAACAAAAGCTCCAATATATGAAGTATCTTCTTGATTATACAATTCTTTTGCAGTAATAGGTGTAGGAATTGTATAATTTTCTCCTAAATCAACAATACTTCCATCAGCATCTATTTTATAAAATCTTTTACTTTTAATAAATTCTATATAAATTTTTGAACCTACATTTGAAATATTAGTTTTATTTTTGGCAACATTGTTTAGAACTTTTTCTAATTCATCTTTTTCAACATTTCCATATTTACTTTTTCCAATAGCAACTACTGTAGCTTGTTCTAATATTTCTTTTTCCTCTGCAATGTCTGTTTGTTTTTTTGCATTTCCTGCTTGGTTTATAATGCTATTATTTCCAGATACCATTCCTATACTTATTCCGAGCTAATATAAGTAAAACAATCACAGTAACTACTAACGAAATTAAAGTTATTCCTTTGTTCTTCATATAATTTTTCCTCCTCATATGTTTCTTTAAGCATATGACTTAAAGACATTTTTTATATAACTATGATAGCAATAAAATATTTGACTGTCAACAATTTTTAGTGAAAAATTTTGATTAATTAGAATTTAATAAAAATTATAAATAAACCCTATAGATATTGTTTCTACAATATTTATAGGGCTTATTTATGTTTCTTTAAGTCATATGCTTAACGACATTTTTTATTTTATAATCACTTTCCTATAAGTTACTACATTATTAAATCTAAAAAGCAAAAGAGGTATAACACTGAATTTTGCCATTAAATAGCAATTCAATGATATACCTTTCCTGTAAAACTTCTAAACTACCTCCTGAAAATTATAATAAATTTTATTATCTGTTGTTTTGAACCATTTATCTCCATAATCTAAAATAACATACCCAATATCTTTAAATGAAACAAATTCACCATCATTATTATATTCTGCTTCATATAGTTTATTTTCCAAAGAAACATAGCATAATCCACTCAAATATAATATAGATTTTACATCACTTGCTATTTTGGTGGTTTCCTGAGTATCAAATAACTCATTGTTCTTATTTATATAATAAGCCCCTTCATCCCAATATATTACATTTTCTGCTATCTTTTGATTAGGTAGCGAAAATAACTCTCCGTTATTATTTAAATATCTCTTTGTATATGGATTAAATATTACAACATTTTCTGCCTTTTTTTTCAATTCTTTCGTTGAAGAATCTATACTGTACAAATCATCATTTTTTGTTATTATATAATCTTTATTCCTATCATAAAAAATAACTTCTTCATCTAATGTAATTGGATTACCATGGTTTGCAAGTACTGTAGTTCCATCATATTTAGAATATGAATCATATCCTAAATATTCTTTTACATTATCCTCTTCTTTTACAAACTCTTCTTTTCCTGTCTGGCTATTCCATGTTCTCACATAAAGCTCATGATTTTTTGAAATATATGTCATTCCGTCATTTGTATATATCTTTTCAACATTACTAGCAACTTTTTCATTTATATATTCACTATTGTCATAGTCATAATCTATTGAATATAGATCACCATTTTTCTTTAAATAATATAAATCATTTATTTCTTTTACATTACTATCAAGATGTACCTTTTTTGATATATCAATCTCAATTAACCCCTCTTTTGATCTGTCAAAATTTAAATATGATAGTTCTCCACTTTTGGTTAATATAAATATTCTGTCATTAAAATGCGTCATATCTTGTATAGCATACATTTTATCTTTTAGAGTTGAATCATCAATTTTAGCTACTTTCCCATTATCAACATTATAATTATGATTTGTATCTTTAAACAAAACATTTAAAGTATCATCGTCATTTGTAGAAACATCAGTTTTTCCATCTCCAACAGAACTATCCAATTCTATTTGCAATTCACCATCTGTTACATTATTACCTAATTTTTTTATAGCAGCAGAAACATATGCTAATTCAACCTGTTCTTTTTCTTGTCCAACTATTGTATAATCTTTTGCATCCCCTGCTCTTTTAAGTATTCCATTATCTCCATTTAGCATTGATATTGAAATCCCTGCTAAAATTAATAATACTATTATTGTTATAACTAGTGCAATTAATGTTATTCCTTTGTTTTTCATATAATTCTTCCTCCTCATATGTTTCTTTAAGTATTAGACTTAAAGATAAAATTTTATATAAATATAATAACAATAAAGCATATAATTGTCAATGATTTTTCAACAAAAAATATTGACCGATTTGAATATTTTTATTTAAAATAAAAAATATAGAATAATGCCCTATAAACTGACTGCTTAGCGCTTATAGGGTCTTTTCATATTTCTTTAAGTCAGATACTTAACGATATTTTACATATAAAAAAGATTTAGTATACTTTTTTATTTGTTCTATTTTTTATATGACATTTATATAAACATTATCATAAATAGGGGATAATGTTCTATTCCTAAATTATCAATATATATATTAGTATCTCTCTCAAGCTTTATATATCTTGAAACCGTTTTATAATTATTAACAATGGAATTTAAAGATTTTGATTGTTTATTGTTTCCAGATTTTACTTCAACAGCTGTTACAATTCCATCTATATTCAATATAAAGTCAATCTCTAACTGACTTTTCTTTTCATAATACATAATATTATCATATCGAGTTTGTATTTCTTCAGCACAAACATTTTCAAGGATAGCGCCTTCATTTATATAAAAGTCTTCATTTAATATATCTTTTTGAATTCCACTTTCATACATTGATATTAAAAGCCCAGTATCTCTCATATAAATTTTAAAGCAATCCAGTCTTACATTTGATTTTAGTGGCGCTGCAGGTTCTGTAAGATTATAACAGTAATTGATTATTCCTGCATTTTTAAGCCATTCAATACTACTGCTATATTTCCTTTCGCCAACATTTTTTTCATTTTCTAAAATGTTTACATATGAAAATTTTTTATTCTTTCTAGCAAGTTGTGCTGGGATACTATCAAATGTATTTAATACTTTTTGTCTAACTGTAGTTTCAGCATATTTTACAACATCCAATTTGTAATCTTCAATTATAGATTTTTGCAAAGACATAACTTTACCTAAACTTTTGTTATTAACATATTCATCAACAATCCTTGGCATCCCACCAACAATTAAAAACATTTTAAATTGTTGATTTAATTGTTTTAGTATATATTCATCAATAGGTGTTTTATCTTCAAAATTCTTTTTTACCATTGAAATTAAGTTTTCTTTAATTCCAATAGCCCATAAAAATTCTTCAAAGTCTAATGGGTACATATCTACTATTCTTTCATATCCTACTGGATATGAAGTTATTTCTTTATAGTATAATCCCAATAGTGAACCAGAAGCTATAACATCTATTCTTTTGTCCATTGCAAAACTTTTTAATGATACTCTAGCATTTGGACAACTTTGTATCTCATCTAAAAATAATACTGTTTTTCCTGGTTTTATTTCTATTTCTGGAAAAGTAACTTCTAGTTTCATAATTAAAGTATTCGCATCTAAATCACCATTAAATATGTCTTTTAAAGCAGGTGTTAAATCAAAGTTTATATAAATATAACTTTCATAATTTCTTTTACAAAAATCTTCTATTATAAATGTTTTCCCCACTTGCCTTGCACCTCTAATTAACAAGCATTGTTTATTTTCTTCGCTTTTCCATTCTTCTAAAATTTTAGTTATTTTTCTTTTTAACATTTTTCTACCACCTCTTACATATATTATACAATTATTTTTAAAAATATGCAAGTTTTTACTGCAACTTTTATGCTTATGTGCAATTTTTTACTACGACTTTTGATGGTGATATGCAATTTTTTTACTATACCTTGCTACTGTGTACTATGTCTAGAAAGTAGACACGAAAAAACATAAAAAATCATCGTTAAGTAAAAAACTTAACGACATTTTTTATTTTGATGTAAAATATCCAGGATTTGATGATCCTCCATCTATGTGTGCATAAGTATAATCTTCATGATTAGAATCAAAAGTTGTTCCATTTCCTCCTATAAGAGAACTGCATCCACCAAATATACTTTTTTCCAATTCTCCAAAAGCTCCACTATTCTCAATAACAATAGAGTTTGTATCCCAATTGTTACCATATATTGTAGTTAATTTACTACACTTTGCAAACATATCTGATATAGTTTTTACTTTGCTCGTATCAAAACCACTTAAATCAAGTTCTGTTATATTGCAAAAGCGAAACATATAGGACATATCAGTAACTTTTGTTGTATCAAAGCTATTTAACCCTATTATTTCGTTTAAACGAGGTGAATCAAAACAGTCATCATCCATATAAAACAGCCACGCCATATTTGTTACATTACTTGTGTCAAAATTACTTACATCTATACTAGTTAAACCTGCACAGTCCATAAACATACGAGACATATCTGTAACATTTTCTGTGTTTAAGTTTTTTATATTTTCTATAGAAGTTACATTATATAGCTCAGCAAACCAATATGATGTACTTGTAGGTATAATTTCATTTAGTATATCTACTTTAATGATATTTTCAGAATCATTTTCTCCCCATTCAGTAAAACCATCATAATTAGTATTTTTTATATTTCCATAACTTTTAGATACTTTTGTTAAATCAATATCATTTTCATTATTGCTAAATACTAGAGTTCCATCATTATATAAAGCAACAAATATATCTTTTGAAACTTCCTCAATTTCACCATCTGCTACTCTTTTAACATTTCCTTGATTCACACTATAATTATGTTTTGTATCATAAAAATGTACTTTAAAATTACTTGTTCCGGTCACTTTAGTTTTTGTTGCACCAACAGAACTATTTAATTCTATTTGCAATTCATCTGCTGTTACATCAGCACCTAATTTTTTTACTGCTGCTGACACATATGCCATCTCAACCTGTTCTTTTTCTTGTCCTTCTATAGTATAATCTCTTGCATCTCCTGCTCTTTTAAGTATTCCATTATCTCCATTTAGCATTGATATTGAAATCCCTGTTAATATTAATAATACTATTATTGTTATAACTAGTGCAATTAATGTGTTATTCCTTTGTTCTTCATATATTTTTTTCCTCCTCATATGTTTCTTTAAGTTTAATACTTTAAGAAGTTTTTATAACTTCTCGAGGTATTTCTTTTTTGTTTTATAAGAAGAATGAACATATTTATTTAGAGTTATTTCTACACTTGCATGTCCTAAAATTTCACTTAAAGATTTTATATCCATTCCAACTTCTATGCAATTCGTTGCAAAAGTATGTCTTGTAATATGAAATTTATATTTGCGCTTTATTTTGCTTTTCCTTAATAAATCTTTAAAAGTATTTTCATAATTTCTCGGTTCTATGTATTTTTCTGAACTTCCTGTCAAGAAGAAACAATCATCTTTATATTTCTTTTTTAATGGTACTAAAATTTCATATAATTTATTTGAAATAGGTATATTTCTTACAGATTTTTTAGATTTAGGTGAGTCTATGATTATCATAGTTTTTTTCTTTTCATCATTATAAATTCTTTGTAAAGTTTTTTTTACACTTATTTCTCTTTTTTCCAAATCTATATTTTTCCATTTTAAAGCACATAATTCTCCTATTCTTAATCCTGTATTTAAGGCTATAATTATTCCTAAACATTTTAATGTATTTTCTTTTAAACATTTTTTCTCTAATTTTTCCTTTTCCCACTTACTTAAAATCACTAGTGGTTCAGAGTCTAATTTAGGTCCAACCATTTTATTAGTTTTTACTTTTAAATCATATTCATCTTGCGCATAATATAAAATTGATTTCAATTTTACTAAAATATCTCTTACTGTCTTTGGTGCATAATACTGATTTAATTCATCAATAAATTCTGAATAATCATAATTTTCTAATTCTTTAATTGTAAAATTCTTAAACTTTGAACACAGATATTTATTAATTGAATATCTATAATTAGAAATAGAAGATTTCTTTAATGATAGTTAAAACACAAAAAAGTTCACATAGTATATATCTTAGTATACCTGTGAACTTTCTAATAATAAATCTTTATAATGATTAACTTAGAAGCAAAGTCACTAAGTTAGTCATTTTTTATTTATTCAATTCCTTATATCTTTTTATTTTCATAGTAGAAGTCTTCTCAAACTCTCCTTCTTTTATTTCCATGTCTTTTATGGCTTTGTATGAAGTCAATTGTTTGTTTACTTCTTTTATTTTTTGCCAGATAATCTTTTTAATTTCTTCATCATTTAAATCACCATGTAATTCTTTTATTTTATCATAATCTGGCAAGACTCTAGCAGTTATAATTAGTTCTTTATCATCTTTTTTACTTCCAGTTTCTGGCTTTTTACCATAAATTAGAGATTCTTTAACTTCATCTACTTTGTTTAATAATCCTTCAATTTCTTCTGGATATATATTTTTCCCGTTTTGAGTAACAATTACATTTTTGCTTCTTCCTGTTAAATAAATAAATCCATTTTCATCAATATAGCCAATATCTCCCGAGTGGAAAAATCCTTCTTCATCTATTACCTTTTTAGTTTCTTCTTCATCTTCATAATAACCAATCATTAAAGTTGGAGTTTTTATTAAAACTTCTCCTTCTCCGTTTTCATTTGGATCTTTTATTTTAACTTCTGCTTGAACTATTGGCTTTCCGCATGAGCCTACATTCATAGCATAATCAGGTGTTAAAGCTGAAATAGGTGCTGTTTCTGTAAGTCCATATCCTTGCAAAAATAGTATTCCTATATTTTCTAACCATTCTCCTACTCCTTTTTCTATTGGCGCTGCTGCAGAAACTATTATTCTAAGATTTCCACCTAAGTTTTCGTAAATCTCTTTAAATACTCTTCTTTTTATATCAATTCCTGTTGTTTTAAGTAAATTAGTTACTGTAATCATTGCATTAACCATTTTATCTTTTTTGCTTTTTACTATTTTTTCGTTTATTTTTTTGTATAAACTTTCTACTAAAAGTGGAACAGTTAAAATTGCAGTTGGATGACACTCTTGTAAATTCGGAACAATATATCTTAACCCTTCACATATAGCAACAGATGCTCCTTGTGACATTGGATATAGAAATCCTATTGTTGACTCATAGCAATGATGCAATGGAAGTACAGAAAATAATCTATCTGATGGATATAATTTAACATAAGCTGTAACAGCATTTATGTTTTCTGCCAAATTTCTATTATTTAACATTACTCCTTTTGAATTTGAAGTTGTTCCAGATGTGAAAAATAATATTTTAAACTCTTCTGGATCAATTTCAATCTTTTCGAAAGAATTATCTCCTTTCGAAATTATTCTTTTACCTTCTTCAATTAAATATTGTAAACCAATATCTTTTCCTTCGATTGGTTTATCTGACTTCATTTCAATAAAATATTCAACATCATCTATTGTTTCTTTTATTTTCTTTATATCATCTGCTTTTTTAGGTGAATAAATTATTGCTGAAGCTCTAGATCTTTTAACTATATTTTCTAACTCATTTAAAGGTAACTCTCTATCTGTAGGTACCGCAATTCCTACACCACAAAGCATTGCCATATATGATACATACCAACCATATTGAGTTTCTCCAATTATTATAACTCTTTTATCTTTTAAATTTATTTTTTTTGTTAAAGCTGTTCCAAGCGCCATAACATCTTCGCCAAATTCTTTATATGTAGTAACTTTGTAAGGTTCTTTATGATTTGGCTTTTCTAAAATACAAGACTCATTTGGATATTTTTCTACAGCTCTTGTAAAAAATTCTTTTACTGTTTTGTAATTTGTTTTGTCTTCATAAGGTGTTGTTCTTTTTTTATGATCCTTTTTTTCTAGTTTTTCGTAATCAATTTTTTCTAGTTCTTCTAAGTTCATTTTCATTTTTTTAAATTTAAATTTTGGGATTTTTAAATCTCTAAGTGACATATTTATTTCCTCTTTTCTTTTTATATGCATTTTTTAATAAATGCATTATAGCACATTTTTTTAATTTAAACAACTCTCGATTTATACTGGTCAGTACAAATTGTATTGATATTACTTAATTCCCTTTATGACAGATTCAGTTGTTTTGTCTTTATCAAATTTATTAAAAATGTATATAAACAACAAAACCACAACTAGAATTACTCCATAAAGTAATGCTCCTTTTTTCCAATCTCCAACAGCTATATTTGCTCCTGCTATTGTTGATGTAACAATAGATGGAATTCTTGCAATTGTAGATATAACAACAAATCTTCTAAGTTTAATTGGAAGAAGCCCTGATAAATATGTAAGCAAATCTTTTGGAGTTCCAGGAACTAAAAACAATATAAAAATTATTAATTCAATTTTCTTAGGATTTTGAAAAACTTTGTTATTTTCAAATTTTTTTATTTTCTCTTCATCACTAAAGTCATACACAAATTCTCTTCCTATTTTTCTTACCAACAAAAAAATCAATGTAGCTATTATCGCACTCGAAACCAAAATAAATAGAGTTCCCCAAAACCAGCCATAACACATTCCTGCTAATATTTCTATTGGCTCTCCTGGAAGTATAAATAAAAAAATCTGTGCAACTTGTATAATAAAAAGTAATATTAAACCATATATTCCGGAATTTGTAACTTTTTCTTTAAATGCAATCTGCCCTTCTTTGTTAGATAAATTTTTCATTACAGGAAATAAGTAAATAGTTATAATTGTTAGAATTATTATTGCAATTATAAATAAAGATATTTTAAATATTTTTAATTTCATTTTTTTATTCATTTTTTACTACAGTCCCTTTCAAAAAATTAAATCATTATTAGAAAATGAATTCATATATTCTCATTTCATCCTTCAAAAAAGTATTTTTATCTCGTAATATCATCCATATTATAAAATCCATTTGTTTTTCCATTTATAAATTTAGCTGCTTTTAATGCTCCTTCTGCAAAAACGTTTCTTGAATATGAAGTATGTCTAATTTCAAATGTTTCGAACTCTCCAAAAAATTGAACAACATGCTCTCCAACTATATTTCCGCCTCTTATTGAATTCATTCCAATTTCATATTTGTCCCTTTTTTCATGTTTATCATGTCTATTATATTCACAATGATATTTGTTACCAAGTGATTCGTTTATACTATCTGCAAACATTTGCGCAGTTCCACTTGGGCTATCTATTTTTCTGTTATGGTGTATTTCTGTAATCTCTATATCTGTCCCTTCTAATTTTGGAGCAACTTGTTTAAGTAAATTTTTCATCATAGTAACATCAAAAGACATATTAGCAGATTTAAAAATTGCAACTTTTTTTGACATCTCTTCTATCTTTTTATTTTCCTCATCTGTAAATCCCGTTGTTGCAATAACTATTGGTGTATTTGTTTTTAAAGCAAAATTTAAAATATTAAATGTAGCCTTAGGTATTGAAAAATCAATTATTACATCAGACTTTACATCTATCTCATCTATATTTGTAAATATGGGATAATCTTCATCTCTTTTTGAAATATCAAATCCTCCAACTATCTCGAACTCTTCATCTTTTCTTGCAAGTTCTGATACAACTTGTCCCATTTTTCCATTGCATCCATTTATTAGAATTTTTATCATATTCATTCCTCCTAATATTTATTTATGTATGTTTTATTCATTTTGTTCATTTAAAATCTTTTTTAAGCATTTTTGTTTAATCAACATACTGTTGCACCTATTTAAAAGAGCAGAGATTTTATCCCTGCTGCTCTTTTGTTTTAAGTTTAAGATTCGTCTGTCTTAGATTCTTCAGATGTTGGATTCTCTGGTGTTGGATTTTCTGGCGTTGGATCCTCCGTCTTTGGTTCCTCTGTCTTTGGTTCCTCTGTCTTTGGTTCCTCTGTCTTTGGCTCTTCTGTCTTTTGCTCTTCTGTCTTTGGCTCTTCTGTCTTTGGCTCTTCAGGCTTTGGTTCCTCCGTCTTTGGCTCCTCTGTTTTCACTTCTTCTTCCTTAACATACATTATGTCCAAATCAGCATTTCCACTAATACCACCAACTTTTCCAGCACTAGAATATTGCCAAATAGTAAATGTATCTTCATAGTTTACACTTGAACTACTTGTGTAATGTGCTATCCAGCATATATATTTTGTTCTTAAATCTTTTTCTAAATATGTATCAAACCAATATTTATTAGCATAAATTCCTGGTTTATATCCTGCTTTAGCAATAATATTATTATATTCTACACACATTTTAGACAATTCTTTCTTTCCAACATGAGTTATTGAACTATCTTCCATATCTATAAATACTGGTAAATCTAAACTTTTTCCATTTAATTTTTTTATTGTCCAATTCGCGCCTTCTTTTATATGTTTAACAGAATTCGAATAACAATATACATATACTCCTACAGGAATATTCAATCTTTTACATTCACTATAGTTTCTTTCAAAATATGTATCCATTTTATGATTATCCTTGTTGCCAATCCAACCAAGTCTTAAAATCGCAAAATCGACTCCCATTTTTTTCACTTTATCCCAATCAATTTTTTCTTGATGTTGAGATACATCGATTCCTGCTTTATATTTATCTGTTGAATTTGTTTTATGAGAAATAATTGAAGATTTATCAGAATAGTATTTTTTTCCATTTAAAGTACTATATGCTTTTACATACATTTTATAGAATTTTGCTGCTCTTAAACCACTAATACTCATAGATGTACTTGTTGTAGTTTTATGTAATACAAATGATTGATAGCTTTCTCTATATACATAAACTGCATATCCTGTTGCTTCTTTTACTTTATTCCATTTAATCTCTAAAGAATTTGTTGTAGCTTTATCTATTTTTAATCCTGTTACTTTATTTGGACCTGTTCCAGCAATTAATACATTTGAGTATGCCCCATATTTCTTTTCACTATTAATTTTAATATATGCTCTTACTTTAAACTTATATTCTGAAGCAGGATTTAATCCTGAAACTTTAAAATAAGTATTTTTTGTTTCTCCTTGATAATCATAAGATTTACTACTTGTGTTATATTTATATACTCTATATGTTGCTTCACTTGAAATCTTGTCCCACGATAAACTAACTGAGTTAAGAGAATAATCATATTCTTTAACACCTGTAACTTTTGATGGAGTGGTTTTAGCATCTATTATTTGTGAATATGCTCCATAGTATTTTTTGTTATCTAATTTTTTGTATGCTCTTACTTTGATTTTATAATTTCTAGCAGGATTCATTCCTGTTAATTTAATCGAATTCTTTGACGATGATTGCTTAAAATCGTACTTTTTAGTAGATTTATTATATACATACACTTTATATGAAGTTGCTCTTTTAACCTTATCCCATTTTAGAGAAATTGTTGAATCAGATTGATCTTTAACTCTTAACTTTTTCACTTGAGAAGGTGATGTTGCTGAAGTTACTGAAGAAGAATAATCTCCATAGTAGCTTTTTCCATTCTTCTTTTTGTATGCTCTAACTCTAAATTTATATTTTTTTGCTGATTTAAGGTTCTTCACTTTTATGTTTGTTTTAGAAGTTGTTGCATATAACTCATATTTATTTTTTGAGTAGTTATATACATATACTTTGTATCCTTTTACTCCTTTTACCTTTTTCCACTTAACTTTAACTTGTGAAGATGTTGTAGAACTTACCCAAATTTTGCTTACCTTTTTTACAGATACTTTTGCAGCATTTGAAAAATTTGGAATCATTGCTATAAATAATAAAACTATTATTAGTATAATTTTGTAACTTATTTTTTTCATTTTATTTTTCTCCTTTAACACTTTCTTTATAATCTCCTTCTATCTTTCTTTCTGAATATGCAAAATATTTATCTACATAAGTCATTAAAAATGTCTCTTTATATCTTGGAAAAACTAGAGTTACAGGCCACATATGTTTAAGAATTATATCTTTTTCTTTTTTATTTAAATTAAATATTGTTTTTGCATTTTCATAGGCTGTCCTAGCATGAGTATATGCATGAAGACCTTTTCTGCCTTCTTGCCTCTTTCGCCAATCATATAAAAACAAATCATGCACAAGTCCTGCACGGGCTGCTGAAACATAATCTAGTTTATATTTTTTGCATAATAAATATAAATTATATGAAACATATAGACAATGATCAAAACAACTCACATTAAAATGTTGCCTATATTGTTTCATTTGTTGAACCATTTCATTATCTAATATATCTTTTACAATATTTATATAATCTTTATCATTATATATTATGTTTTTATCTTTTATCATTTTTATTTCAATTCCTTTCTTGTTTTACTATAATTGCATAAATTAGGAATAAAAATTATACAGTATTCTAACTAACTTTGTTATATTAATTTTTTTAATATTTCTTTTCCTTCTTCTGACATTTCTATTAATGGAAGTCTTGGAACTCCAAAATTATATCCAATCATATTTAAAGCTGATTTTACTGGTATTGGATTCACTTCTGAAAATAGTGCTTTTATCAATGGAATTGCATCTATTTGCATTTTAGCTGCTTCTTTTACATTTCCTCTAAAAAATTCTTCACACATATCGTGTGTATATTTCGGTTTAATATTTGAAAGTACTGAAATTACTCCCATTCCTCCTAATGAAAGAATTGGAATTATTTGATCATCATTTCCAGAATAAATTGTAAGATTTTCTCTACATAAATTTGCAATCATTGCAATTTGTGATAAATCTCCACTAGCTTCTTTTATAGCAACTATATTTTCTATTTTTGAAAGTTCTAAACATGTATCTGGCTTAATATTAACACCTGTTCTACTTGGTACATTATAAAGAATTATAGGTAAAGATGTATTTTCGGCTATAATTTTATAATGCTCTATTAATCCTTTTTGGGTTGTTTTGTTATAATATGGAGTTACAATTAATACCCCATCTACTCCAAGTTTTTCTACTTTTTTGTTCATCTCTATAACTGCTTTTGTATTATTTGAACCAGTACCTGCAATAATTGGTACTCTTCCACTTGAAGTTTTTACTGCACATTCTATTGTTTGTAATCTTTCTTCTTCAGTCATTGTAGCCGACTCGCCTGTTGTACCACAAACAACAATTGCATCTACTTGATTCTTAATTTGCTCTTCAACTAACTTAGCAAATTCTTTTAAATTAACCCCTTCGTCATTAAAAGGTGTTGAAATAGCTGTCCCACAGCCTTTGAATAAAATTTTTTTCATAATATAAAGACTCCTTTTATATTTAAAAATGCAAATTATACTTATAACCATGCATATATTAAACACTTATGCTAATTTTTTAATTGTATTCATACCAAAGTCCTTGTTTTTGCAAGTTTTTAATAAGATTTTGATGTTCAGCATAAGTTGATGTAAAATAAATCTTTCCATTTGAATCTGCAACAAAATATAAATAATTTGATTTTGTTGGATTTAACGCTGCTTTTATAGACTCTTCTGAAGGATTTCCTATTGGTCCTACCGGAATCTTCCCTCCCATATTTGGGCCTCGTGTATTATATGGATTAGCTGTTTTTATCTCACTTGAATATAAATTTCTTTCTCCCATATCTACCTGCATTGCGTAGTAAGTTGTAACATCGCTTCCAAGTGACATATTTGTTCTTAATCTATTGTATATAACACTAGAAATTCCCTGTCTTGCTTCTTCATCATTTCCTTCTAATTCTATAATTGATGCTATAGTAAGTATTTCGTTTACACTTCTTCCACTTTGCTCAATTTGTGATTGATAGTTTTTTAATACTTTATCTGTGTTATTAAGTATTATATTAAAAATATTTTTTACTGACACATCTTTATTCTCAAAAATATATGTATCTGGATATAAATATCCTTCTAATGGATAATAAATGTTTTCATTTGTAATATCATCTGTTAAAAACCAATATTTTTCTATTAGTGAATTTATGTATTCTGTATCTTTTAATAGTGAAAATACATCTTCTTCAGTATTGTTTGTATGTTCTGCAATTGTTTGAGCTATCCATCTCATATTTTTGCCCTCTTTAAATGTTATTTTTATACTCTCATTATATACATCACCTGAAGATATTTTTTCTAATATTTCTTTAGCTGACATGTTTTGTGAAAGTTGATATTTTCCTGCTTGAAGTCCTTTTATTTTATTTAATTTTATGTAGGCTGCAACTGCAAATTTATTTTTAATTAATCCTTCATTCTTTAATAATTCAAGTATGCCTTCTGTTCTTGTTTTTTCTTCTATTTCTATCACTTTAGTCTCTGCATTGTCTTTTTTTACAGCTCCTAATCCTGTATTATACCATACTATTCCAATTATAAAAATTAATGCAATAATTCCTATTACTGTTCCTGCTATAATTAATGTTTTGTTTTTCATCATTTCCTCCTATTTTTGCTAATTTTCAAATACAGGTGTAACTCCACACTCTCTAAGCATAGCAGATGCCTCCAATTCAAACTTTTTAAAAGCCTCTACTTCTGTATTTTTGTTAATTATTTTAATGCTATTATACTTCTTTTTTACAACTTCTTCAATAATTTTTTCAATAATTTTTTTTCTATTTTTATATTTTTT
>Ga0310691_10001329_pt1 | contig 38053 bp, 46 predicted proteins | sample 176DNAGHGlowgp2_FD_203887 | JGI IMG/M metagenome (GOLD analysis project Ga0310691, IMG submission 203887) | Sheep rumen microbial communities from Palmerston North, Manawatu-Wanganui, New Zealand - 1766 DNA GHGlow gp2 (v2) (version 2) | ecosystem: Host-associated > Mammals > Digestive system >... | reverse complement strand
ATATTCGTCTGCATGTTTATTAATTAAATCTCATTGAGCTTCAACATAACCTAAACCTAAACCACCTGTAACTTGGTCATTTAGACTTTTGAATATTTTATTTATAGTATTTAAATATTCATCTTCAAGATTTTCAATAGCTTCTTCTACAGTTCCTTGCCATTCTTTAACTGCATTTAATCAATTTTCTTTTGCAGTTTCTCATTCCTCAGAACCTTCTTCTAAAGTATCCATTTGTTGTCTTCAGAAATCTACTTGCATTCTTTGGAATTCTAATTGACGATTATAATTATCTTCTTGTTCTTGATAATATAATTCTAATCTATCAAAAGCATCTTCTCCATATACTAATTCAACCATTTTCATATCATGTTCTAATATGTCTGAAATAGTTTCATAGTATTCCATTTGTTCATCCATTTGATCTGCTACATCTTCTAAAGTTTCATTTATAGCATCATGGATTTCATCTATTAAATCTTTTACATTTTGTAAATCATCAAAAGTTTGTTCATAATATTGACGTAAATGCTCCATCATAGAAGCTTCATCATTACCATATCAATCAGATCAACCAGTTTCATTATACTGATCAATTTGTTTCATTAAATCAGTTAAATAATTAGCTTCTTTTTGAACTATACCATTTCCAGCTTCATTATAATAATCTGCAAATCTTTCTAAATTTTCTAATGCATTTCCTAAAATATCATCATCTTTTAATCCCTTAATAATATTTTTTCTAAATTCATTCCATTTATCTTGTGCAGCTTTTATATCTAAAGATAATTCAATTTCCATATCGAATTCTTTAATTTTTAATTCAATTTGTTCATCTAAAGCATCTCGAATATCATTTTCTAATCCTGGAATAGTAGATCCTATAAGCTGATCGTATTCTGAAACAGCTTCTTTAAATCTATTTCATTTTTTCTCTGCTGCTTCAAGTGTCTCTTCAAAACCTTTTTGTGCATCAGCAGACATATTATTATATTGATTATAAAGATTATTAAGTACAGCTTGTTGTGTAGCAAACACTTGAGCATAATTACTCATTACTCCATCAGCATCAAAAGTAACTCCATAAGAAGCTAACTCTCGTTGTAATTCTGCTTGCTCACCTCTAGCAATTTGCATTTTTTCATTTGTTTTATCTATCTTTTTATTTAATAATTCTAATTGTTTATTTAAATTATCAATTAACTTTTGACCTATTAATTTTTTTTCTTGACTTTGAATTTTCTTTAATTGATCTTCAATTAATTCTAATTGAACATTAACTTTTTCATATCTATCTACTTTATCTTCATTTAAATCTTTTTTAGATGGCTCAGATTTACTTCCGCCTCCAGATTTTCCTCCACCTGGCGAACCGCCACCTTTGTTTTTAGATGAATAATTATTAAATGAACCTCCAGGTTTTCTAGTTATACCTTTAATTCCTTTATAATTATTTTCTCCACTTGCAGATAGACTTGGGACTTGTATCGTTCTTGTAACTGGTTCTACACCATCTTGATAAGAACGACTTTTCATTTTTAAAGGAAATACAGATGTAATTTCAGATTCTGTAACAGTAACTGGAACATTATCTGTTACTGTTTCTTCTTTTACATCAAAATTAGGTTCAAATCCCATCTGAGCAAAGAATGCATTTGCTTCTTCAGCTGTCATATGAGCATTTTGAACAATGTCCATCATTTTATCAAGAAATGCTTTAGTATCATCATCAAATTTAGTAAAATCAATAGATGAACCTACTTCTATATTAGGTATTTCAAGACCTTGAACTTGATCAATTAAACTTTGAACTTGACTTTCATCTAAATTATTATCTACTGCAATATGAGCTACCATATCAACAGCTAATGCCTTATGAAGTCTATCTATAGCCTCTGCATCACCTTCTGCTGCCTTTTGAATATCTTCTAAATGTTCTTGTACAAAGGTATCTGAAACAAATTTTTTATCAGTATCTAAAATATCCGCTAAAGCATCTTGCATATTAGTTAATGCTTCATAATATTCTTCACTAGTTTTAGAACTATTTTTAAGAACATCTATTCATTCTTCTTGACCTTTAGCTAACTTCTCAATACCTTGATTCATTCTCATAATAGCTTTAGTAACTATTATTGCGGCATCGGCATCTTCGGCCATTGCATCTGCCATTTCATCAGAAGCATCTGCAACATCCATTAAATGTTCAGCGTATCCAGCAAATTCTTTTTCATCTAAACCATTTTCTTTTAAATCTAGACCTTCTTTTTTATTCATAGCAGATCTTACTGCTGCTCCTGGATCCCATTCATAATTTTTTGCTGCTTCTGCAAATTTTTCTGCTCAAGCGTTTCCAGATTCTAAACCAAGAGTTTTCATTTCCTCATCAGTTAAATTTAAAGCTTTTTTCCAATCTTCTCCAGTTCAATTTGCAACCTTTGCCATCTCTGTAGGGCTCAAATCTGCAAATAAAGGTTGCATAATTTCATCAGTTAATTTACCTCCAGAAGCAACAGAACTTAAAACAGCAGATTGAAAATCAGCCCCATATTTTTGTCCAGCTTCTTTAGCATCTAAACTTGTAACTGCATTAATAATTTTTTGTTTGCCATTTTTATCGTAATCTTTTAAATTTTTTTGAACATCACTATTAACTAAATAAGCTCTTGCAGTATCATCTTCGACAGTATGCTCTTCTCCCTTTTCATCTACATAAACAGCTTTATCTCCTAATTTATCAGCAGATAAAGTTCAACCTTTTCGTTTAGCATATTCTGCATGAACTGCATCTTCATTTCCTCCACCAAAAGCTGCATCTTGATACCATTTTTCTTTAGCTTGTCTACGAAGTTCATCTTCATCGGCTGCATCTAAGCCTTTTCCATATAGTGCAGCAACAGCCTTCTTTTGGTCATCATCTAATTTAGCATAATCTTTATCTGTTTCTAATGAATCTTCCAAACTTTGTTGTAATAATAATTTATTAGTTTCATTTAATTGATCTGTCGATCTAACTAATTCTTGAAGAGCATCTTTTTCATTTATTAATGCTTCTATTTCATCTTCATTTAAAAAAGATAATTTTTCTAAACTTTCTCTTAGTACATTATTAGAACTAAAAACTTTTTCTCCACCATCAGCAATAATTTGCGCAGTAACTTTTTCTAACTCATCATCTGAAATAGAATCTGATAAGGCTACCATAGAAGCTGCTAATGGAGCTGTATAAGGTGCTACTCCACTAACTATTGCCGCAGTTATAGCTTTTTCATCAAAACTTAATCCTGCACTTCTTAAAAAGTTAGTTCTTTCAGATTTTAATTGTGCATTGTTAGCATTTATTTGAGCAACATTAGAAATTGCTGCAGATTCATACATTTTTGTTCTTGCTCGATTAGAAATCTCTTCATCAGACATTTCTTCTCCCTTATCATTAAGGAAAACAATTCGACCGTTTCTTTTTTCTGCATGCTTAGCTAACTCACCGTCAGACTTAATTAAGTCTAAAGCTGCATCATTAGCCTCTCTTAATGCCTTTTTATATTCTTCCGTATTTTCTTTTAAGGTTTTTAAAGTTTCTGCTGCATTTCTATATTTCTCTAGTGTGTTTCCTAATTCTTCATAGGCATTTTTTGCTTCTTCAGCTTCTGCAGCAGCTTGTTTAGCTTGCTCATTAGCTTCTTTTGCAGCATCGGCATCTGCATTTCAAACTTTTACTAATCCATATATAGCTAATCCTAATCCCGCAATTGCTAAAATAATTGGAGCTATAGGCCATAAAATTTCAGTCCACATTACTGAAGCTGCTGCCCCAACAGTTTGTTCTGCCGCAGCCATACTTGCAAAAGTCGGTACAAAAGCCGCAGCCATTGCAGGTAATGCTTTTATAATTCCACCTATACCACTAACTACCATAGGTAATGTCATTGCTACAGTTTCAACTGTTTTAATTAATTTTTCTCCACCAGAAAGTTCTTTACTGTTTCAAATGTCTATTAAACTTGTTATAGAAGTAATTGCTGTCGCAACTTGTCCTAAACTTCCAGCAAAATCTAAAACTCCTTTTATTTGAGCTTCTAAACGCATTTTTTCAGTTGCTGTATTCCATGCGTTTTCTGCTGATTTTGCATTTTCAGTTGCAGCTCGACCTACTCCATTAATAGAGTTGTCAATTGTTTGTTTTACTTCTTGAGTTTTTTGTTCAATATGAGAAACTGCTTTATCATATGCATCAATTAAATTTTGTCCTAAGTTAGTGGCTACTGTTGGATCAATACCCTTACCATTAACTTGCTGCATATAATTTTCAACAGCAGTTTTCAATTCTTCTTGTTGTTCTTTTGTTAATCGAGTATCTTTAGTTAATGCTCGAGTTTCTTTAACAACTTTTTTCAAAGATTCTCTTAAAGCATCTTCTGCTTTTGTTTCTTCTTCAGTTTTTGAAATTGCCTCATCATGAATTTTATTAACTGTTTCAATTTGAGATGCATAACTTTTTAACTCTTTATGGACTTTTTTTAATGAATTTTCTTGCTTTTCTAAAGCATCTGTATAAACATTATAGTCTGTATCTCCAAACTTAACATCTTCTTTTTCATTTTCATTAGCTTCGTTGTAAAAATTAATAGAACCTTTACCCTCGCTATCTCTTGAAAAAGTTCGTGCTTGATTTATTGAATCATCAGTTTGACTTAATATATCTAAATACTCAGTAGCTTCTTGTTGAGCTTGCTCAATAGCATCTTTCTCATTAAGAATCTCATTATATCTTTTAATTGCGGCATTAGCTTCTTGTTGTTCTTCTGCAGATAAAGCTTCTCCAAAACGAAGAACCTCTTCTTTCATTTCTAGAAGTTTCTTATACCCTTTATCATTAATTTCTATACCTTTAAAATCATTTAATAATGCGGTTTCCGCCTTTGTTTGAGCAAGGTTTTGATTCATAGTTTGAATATTTGTGATTGTCGTAGCTATTGATCCAGCTAATTGCTGACTAAATACTCTCATTCCAACAGAACCTAAATTTAATAATAATCCTGCTCCTCCGCCAAGACCATCAATTAAATCTGCCAATCTATTAGCCATAAAGCCAAGTGCATCCGCACCTGCATTAATAGATTTAGGATCTAAAATAGAACTATATAAATTTTCAAATGAAGCTGTCATTTTAGTTAAATGAGCTTCAGTACTTTCCATATAAGTGTCTTGTTCTTTTTGTAATTCTCCAACAGATGTTTTTGACATGTTTAAAGCTTCTGTGTACATGTCTCAATTTTCAAATAATGCAATTAAACGAGAATATTGCATTTTTCCAGCCATTGCTACTGCGGCAGCTTGTTTTTGAGCTTGAGTCCATGTATCCCATTTTGCGGCGGTATCTTCAATAATATCACCCATGTCACGCATATTTCCTTTTTCATCAAGAATTTCAATTCCTAACTCGTGTAATTTTCCTGAAACGTTTCCTAAAGTTACACCATATTCATCTTGTCCATTTAATTTTAAATCTCCTAAACGAGCATAAATAGTTTTAAAAGCTGAACCTATTGTTTCTGGCGCTTCACGAGTTACTGAAATAACTGTTGCTAATGTAGCGTTTAATTGGTCTATATCAACACCTGCTGTGTTTGCGGCAGATGCCACTTTACTCATACCTGTAGATAACTCTTCTAGGTCTGCAGCTGTTCCTGCGGCTACTTTTGCAAGTTTATCTATATATAACTCAGTTTCATTTGCTTGAACTCTATAACCATTCCATACTGCTGTTAATGCTTCTGAGGCTTCGCTTCCTGACATTCCTGTAACATTAGAAACCTTTACAGTTGTTTCTGCTCTTGCTTTTACTTGGTCATCAGATAAACCTTGTTGATAATAAATTAATGCAGCATCTGTATATGCAGTTGTTTGAGCTCCTAATTCTTGTGCGGCTTTGTTTGCTTGTTTAGCAAATTTTTCCATATCTGCAGAGCTTTTATTAGTAACTATCATTATATTATTTAATGAAGTATCTAATTTTTTAACATAACCATATGCTTTAGAAACAGATCCTGTAAAACTATTCATTGCACTAGATGCAATACTCCATTTTACAGTGTTAGCCATAGTATTAGCCATATCTTGGATAATATTATGAGTTTCTTTCATTCTTTTATTAGTTGTCAATAACTCAGTAGCAAGTCCTCTTAATGCAGTTTCACCCTGTTTCCCTGCGGCAGAAAAAGTAGCAGCAATTTGTTTTAAATCTAAATTAGTCTTTCCTAATTCTGCATTAAACTTAGCAATATTAACACTTCCTAAGTCTTGGTTAAAAGAACTTATTAAAGCTTGTTTTATTGTTGTTGCTGTTTGTCGAATATCTTTTAATTTTTGATTAGCTTGATCTAAATTAAGAGTCTTATCTAAGTTCATTAAATCTGCACCTGTCATTTTTTGTAAATCAGATAGCGCATTTTTAATCTCATTTATACTAGTTTTATCAACATCAAAACCAATAGAAAAATTAATTTGATTTCTTCCATTAACAGCTTTGTTAAGTTGTTTTGCCATATATCCTTTTTCCTCCTTTTTCGAGTTTTTTTCATTTTAAAAACCCTCTATTATTATTATATAATAATAGAGGGTTTTCTATTAATTTAATTTGGCCTGCTTATTGAATATCTCTTCCACCGTTAGCAGCTTTTGCAAAATCTTGAACTAATTGAAATTTTTCTGGATCAAAATTATTTAAAACGTCTACAGCTTCTTGAGCTTTATCAGGTAAAGTTTCAATAATATTAGAAATCATTGCACTTGAACTTTTTTTGTATTCAAAAGTTAAATCCATTAATTCATTCATATATTCAAATAATTTATTATATTCTTCTTCAGGAATATTTTTTATTACTTCAGTAATTAAACCATTACTTTCTAATACATCATATAATTTACTTTCATCTTCTTTTTGTTTGTCTGTAAATGTAATATCTGTATACATATATACTAAATATAAATGAAAATACATATCTTTTTTAATTGGATTATAAACTCCATCTTCTAAACTTTTTTGTAATGTAACCATAACTAAATCATATTTATCTTCAATAGGTAAATATTGTAGAATTTCTATTTTATTTCCATTAAAATCTATCTCTTTTGGATTTGTTTGTACTTTCATTTTCATGCTTGCATATATAGTTTTTGCCATTTTTATATCTCTCCTTTTCTCTCTTTATTATATTATATCACAAAAATTTGAAACTGTCAAATTTTATTTTAAAAATTTTGGATTTAAAGATGCTGTTACTTTTTGTGCGTGAACATCTAATAACAACCCTGAAATTCTTTGTTGCGGTGAACTTTGATTCCAAACATTAGCAAATTTTATTTTTTCATTAAAAGTTTTTCCATTAAATTGAATACCTTGTATATTTTCTTTAGAAACGTTTTCTAATAGTGTATACATATCTATAACACGAACCTTTCCAGTTGCCGCATCATTTACTACAAATAAATTTGCAGAACTTCTTCCATTGGTATCACCAGTCATAGCTTTATATAATAAAATTAATTTAACTTCTTGTAAAATTGCACTTTTTCTTGCATTTAATTGTAAATCATATGGAGCTGAACTAGAACCATCTCTATTTTTTCCATGTTGAGCATATAAGTTTAAAAAATGATTTACAAAATCTGCATTTATATCTTGAAGCATATATAATAAAGACGAGCCAGATAAAACATGAATATAATGAAAATTATTCATATTTACGTTTTTTGCAGAAATTCCTATATCTTTTCCATTCCACTGTATCATAACGTCAATTTTACCTTGAGATACAGTTGTTTTTTCTAAAACTTCTGATGTAATTTGCTCTGTTAAAAATTGAGATGCAAAATTACTAGAATTAAAAGAAACATCTTCAACAACATCTCCTATTACTTGCCCTATTGCTTCTTCTGCTCTAGATTGAGCAACATAAGGAGCATATGCAATTAAATTTTCAAAAAAAGTCCCTTTTTGTAAATTAACTGCGGGATATGCTGCATATTCTTTAATTAATTCATTTATATATTTTCTTTTTTCTCTTAATGTTGTTGCTTCTCTAGCCATAATTGCTTTTGAACTGTCTAAGCCATTAGCCTCTTTAGCTTGTGCCAATTCTCTTGCCAAATCTTTATAATATTTTTGCAATTCTTTAATTCTTGTTTTCAAACCTCTTGGAATAGGTTCTTTTTGGCTTTCTTGTCTAATAATATCTTCTAATTTATTTAATTTTTTTATAACAGTTTCAATTTGATTTGTAGATTTTACTCTACCAATTACCGCGTTTTTATTCTTGCTCATGGTAACATCGCCTGTTGTTCAATTTATATCTTGAAGACTTTCTCCAAATAACTCTACCATAAGATTTTGAATTTCATTATGTATATCTGAAAAATTTTCTTGAGAATCTTCTCCAATCAAAGAATTTAAAACATCTTCTAAATCTCTTTGCTCTGCTAAAGTTAAAGAGCCTTTTTGATTAGTTTTTAATTTTCTAAAAACTTCTTGTTTTTGCGATTGCCAATCTTTAAAAGTCCCAGATGGGGTTGTTCCATGTTCTAAATATCCACGCGATGTGTAGTGAATGTAATCTCCTATTGCACTCATTTTATCATCCCCTTATATCAAAAAAAGAGGGAGAACTAAGTCTCCCTCTCTAGTTTTATCTATTAATAAGATTAGATAGATTCTTCTCCATTATTTGCAGGTACTGAATCATTTAAGTTTTCAGCGATTTCGATACCAGCTAAATGTTTCATAACTGTATTTGTATCTTTTTCAGCTGCAGAACTATCATCAACAATTTGCATTACCATTAATACTTTATGAGTGTTATCAAACATAGTGTATCCTGGGAATGCATCCATTGTGAATGTAAATGTTGATGGATCTCCAGTAGATGCCATTGAGAATGTGAAGTTTGATTGAATTTTTACGTTTGGTAAAGTGATTTCAGCAGGCATATCCATACCAGTAGATTCTTTTCTGAATAATGTAGATGCTTCAACATAATAAGAACCTGCAAAGTTTTCTGCATCAATTTGTAATTCAGATACATTAGCAGCATCTTTAACTACATAAAAATCTACAAATACTGGTGTAGCAGCATGATCTGCTCCTTCTAATTTTTTACCATCTTCGCTTACTGTTAATTCATCAATCATTTCTCCTGTAATAGAACCATCGTCTTCTGCTACCATAGCAAAGATTGGTGCTAATTCATCGATTTCTTCATTAGCTCCTAATGCATCAGTTAAATCGATTTTTCCGTCTGATCCTAAATAAGCTGTTGCTGTAGTATGAACATGAACTTTATCTTCTTCGTTCTTACCATTAAATAATCCAGCACCAGATAATACTGAGAATCCAATTGGAGATAATAATGCATCCTCAACAGTGAATGTTAATGTTTTTTCACCTTCCCAAGCAATTAATCTTGTATTACCTTTTCCACCTTGAGCATATACAGTTGTAGCTGCACCCTCAACAGTAGAAGTTTTTGCGCTATCGATATATAAAACTGGTTGACCTTTTTTGAAAGTTGTTTTACCAATTTTAACTGTATCTTTAGCTTTGAAAACTACGTCACATATTTCACGTACTCCAAATTTCATATTAACATATCCTCCTTTAATTTTTTCTAAAGTTTTTAAGATTTAGAATGAACATCTTTCATTCAATCTTCCGGATCCTTTATATCCTTGGCTCCAGCCAATCTTGCCTGAATATTATTATCATAACTATCTTTTAAAACATATCTATTTAATTGATCAAATAATTGATAAGGAGTCATTTCTATAACATCTCTTATATTTAATGATAATCCTATTGCTAAAACAGATGTATATCGACTATAAATATCAACTTTGGTTTGATTATGTACCTCTGCTAATTTTTCATGTCTTTTTTTTAGTTTTTTTGCTATTTTTTCAGCTAAATGTCCATTAGGATTGAAATCATCTTCATTATCATCTGGACCAAAACTAAACATTTGTTTTATAATATTTTGAAAAATATCAAAATTTTCTCTGTTAATAAAATATGTTTCTTCAGTTCCTTCTTTTTTCAATGCAATACTGTCTTTTTTTAAGGATATTGCATAAGAAGGAAATAATAAAGCCAGAACCATTAAAATGCAATTCCTATTTTTTTGCATTACCGCATTACGCTCTTTTAGTATTGCTATTAATATATCAAAATTGCTTATGTCTTCTAAATTAACTTTGTCCTCTTCCGATAAGAAGTTTTTAGAAACATTAAGCATTTGATAACCATTTAAAAAATTTTCTTCTCCAACATAAGCTATTTCTTTTAATGTTGGATTATGGATTATTAAATTAGCTTCTATAAAAGGTATATCATTACCAGATAATAATAATAAACTATCTAACATTATTCTCTAGGAAGTCTATCATCGTTACCATGGACAGCTCGATAAATTAATGTATATCCAGCTAAATCCTCATTTAATACAAGTTCACTACATCCTAAAAAGTTAAAAGTACCGATTCCAGATAACTTTGCTTCATTTAAAATTCCATCTATATATCCTGCTATTTTTAAAGGTCTTATTCTATAATTTCCTAAATCTCAATAATCCAAATGACAAATTATATCAAAACTTACTGTACAATCTCTATAATAAGTATTTGTATCATTTGGAGTAAAATTATCACAAGACATAATAATATATGCCTTAACCTCTTCGTGTTCTGGCATAGCAATTTTTGGTTCAAGCTTTATATAACCTTCCTGTCTTAATTTTGCTAATGTCATTTTTTCTAACTTTTCTTTTATCGCAGGACTATCTGCATTATCTAAACAATCTTTTGTATTAATTACTAACAATCTTTTTAGAACTTCACTATAAGGATTACTTTCTATAAAAAGTTTTCTTAAAATAGTTTCTATATCTTTTTCAAAAGCTAAAAATGAAGAATTAAAATTATTTGTTATAACATCTCTTTTCATTTTTATACACTCCTTTTATCTCTATAAAGAACCTATTGTAATTGGTAATACAATATCTTCCTTGTCTTGAATTTTATATTTTAATGTAAATGAACCACTTTTTCCAGTAACAATACCCAATTTTATATGTTCTGCATCTTGAGATGCAATTTCAAAACCTGAACCTTCAGCAACAAATTCGCCACCCGCCGCATTCTTAATATAATAAGTAACTACGTCATATGGATAAACGGTCTCAGGTCCTTTTATATATGGTTGAGTTAAATCAACATATATATCAACTTTTTCTTTTTCAACTGCCTTTTCAACACTATTTTCATAAGTTTCTTTTAAGGCTACTATAATAATACCATCTTGACTAATTGAGTCAACAGCTTGAACTTCCCAAGGTCTTTCATTTATCTCAACTCTTGTGAACCTATGGAAAAAAGCTTCTGTATTTTTATCTTTTGTAATATACATTGTAAGAGAATAGTTTAAATCATTCCATTCAATCTTTTTTACTTTATTCCAAATAATAGCTGATTCATCTGGGCCACCAATGTATACTTTATATTTTTTATCATTAACCTCAATTTCGTAATCACATTTTCTGATTTCCGCCCTAAAATAAGCTGTTTCTTCATACCTTCTTAAGTATACTAACCAATCAGTATTATTTTCTTTCCATGTAAATACATCTCCAGGCTTCATACCAATTTCTTCTTCACCTTTTGAAGTTTTTTGAAATTTTGTACTTTCCTTAAGCTCAGGATTAAGCTGTATATCAAAAAATGGAATAGAAATAATTTTTTCATCATATCTTGTTTTTAATTTATCAGGATTTATTAAACATCTAAATTCTCTACCATCAGTTAATCGTGCGGTTGCTGCTTGGTAAGAATATAAAAGAGCCTTTTTTAATGTACGTAGTTTATCTACATTCATTCTAGACTCTTGTTCTTTTCCGCCGTTATAATTAATTCTTTCTTTCATTGTTTCTAAACTCATACCTTATTCCCCCTCTATACTATCTTTTAAGACTTGTATTAGATTAAGACATTCAAATATAGTTCTTCTATATTGAAAGAAATCATCTTCTCCTGTTAGACTATGCAAACCTTCAAGTTTACATAATAGCGGAAATATATTTTCTTGCTGTCTTGGCATTAATCTACTCATTCCCGCAAACTCTTCTACTATTGTACTTAATGGAGTTTGCCAATCTATATTTTCTTCTCTATTTGGCAATAATTTATATATTTGATTTGTTAATCTTTTTAAATTATAGGCTATAGCTTCGTTACTTATTTCAATATTATTCGATAAAATCACGAGTGCTAACCTCCATAATAGATCCGAATGTAGAACGCATAATGCCATTTTCATCTTTTAATCTTCTCTTATATAATCTTTGTAGGTGAAATCCTTCTCTTTCATAATCACTTTTTAAATTTAATAATTTACTCATGTGATTAGCTTGTGAAGTAAATTTAAAATCAGAACCACTATATTTCATTCTTGTGTTTTCAACACTAGCTAATTGTTGTCCTAACCATTCTACTATCATATAAGTTGATATAATATTTATTTCTTCTGGAGTTAACGCACTATTAAAGCAACCGCCGCCATAAATAAGTGCTTTAGCGCAACAGCAATCGCTCTCAACTCCACAATATGTACCTTCATCTTCTACATAACTTTCCTCAAAATCAGTAATATCAAAACGTGGAAACTCAAATTTGTGTGTAGCTGTTATTAATAGCTCTTGTAACATTCTGAATGTATCTAACTCAGTTAGTTCCATATACATATCATCAGTTATTTTTGATAGAAAGCTATCGTAGATCATAGAAAAAGGTGTAGTAGTTCTTTCCATAATACACCTCCGAAATTTTCTTATTTAACTACATTGTATCTACTTGTAGTAGTTCTTCTAGTTTTTGTATCACTGTCATCTTTTATTGATGCAGCTCTTCTCTTTGATTTTGTTTCAGTCTCATCAGAGTCGTCTTCTACACTAGCTTCATTTGCGTTAATTGCGTTTGTAACATTAAATCCTGTTGCCGCAAGTAATGCTTTTCTCTTTGCCATATCATTTAATTTCATTTCAACAGATAATTTCTTTAATAAATTAATTGTTCCTCTTGGTGCAAAATCTAAACAATCTTCAAATTGTTCTAATGAACCTTCAGTAATTAATTTTTTAATATCTTCTTCAGTATAATAATATTCAGGTTCAACTTCACCTATTAATTCTTCTACTGCTTCTTTATTATCTATAATTAATAAATTCTTTAATATGCTAAGTCCGCCAGGTAAATAAGATAGCTTTCTTAATTCTCCCATAGTAACTTCTTTAGTTTCTCCAGGTTGGAAAGTTCTGTGTAAGTTTCCTAAATCTGGGATTGTATATCCAACGCTTCCATTATCTCTGTTTGATACTGTTATTACAGTTTTATCTTCTAACATATTTTCTCTCCTTTTCTCTCCTATATACTAAAAAAACGGGAGAAGACCTTTAATTGATATAGTCTTCCTTATATATCATAGTCTTCTCCCTAATTTCTATCTTCCTAATTTAAAATTAGATTGATGGTGTTAAAGCTTCATTTACGTAAACACAAATGTTGTTAGTAACTAAAGTAGCAACACCTAATTTTTTGTAAACTTGAACTTCTCTTGAACGATCTTTGTTAACATATTCATCAACAATAGTATTTCCTTCAAAAGCAATTTTAACAGGTTTATCTGCTCCTACTGGAATGATATAAGCATAAGATGGGTCAATAACTTTTTTAGTGTTAGTTTCATCAACGAATGATTGATCTAATACGATTACGTTATGTCCTTTATAGTTTGCTAAATATCCATTATTCCATTTTTGATTTCTCATATCATCAGAAACCCATCCTTCTGCAGGAACCATAGTTGCAGCAAATTCATAAGTACAATAAATTGTAGATTTTCCATATGAGTCTGCGATAGCAATTAAGTTATCCATTGCAGTTTCATTGAATCCTGATTCAGATGCTTTATTAGTATCTTGTAAACTATCGATTGTTGCTTTTAATGCTTTTTCGATTTCAATGTAGATAGCTTCATCTAAACCTTCCATAATAACGTCTAATACGTCTGCGAAATCAACTCTACCATCTAAGAATTCTTCGAATCCGATTTGAGCTGCTCCACCGAATGCTTCAGTAGGTACTTCTAATGTTTTTCCATCTAATTTGAATACTTCATAAATACCTGCTAAACCAACTTTAGTAACAAATCTTTTAGCTCTTCTTTTAGCACTTGCAGTAATTCTTTGAGTGAAGATTGGTTTGTCACCTTGAGCATAAGTTTTGATTTCAGCGAATGATGCGTATTGTTCCATAACTTTTTTAGGTAATACATCATCGATTGTTTCTTCAATTATACTGAAGATTGTGTTTTTATTTTCTCTGTATAAGCTATATGTACCAGCTAATTCTCTTAATTCAGTTCTTAAAGTTTCATTTAAATCTGCATAACTGAATTTTTCTTCTCCAAATGAATAAGCAACTTGAGAAGTAGGATTTGCGCTAGCAACTGTTTTAGCTAATTTTACTAATTCACTTTTATTTAATGCCATTCTTATTTCCTCCTCTCAATTATTTAACCCTCATGATTTTGATAGCTGGTTGTCCATCTGCTAAAGTATAAACCATAGCAACTTCCCAACACATGTCATCGTCATCTAAGCTTCCACCTGTAGTTAAGATTCCGTCATCTCCAACTTTTAGTAAAGCTCCTTCAACATATTCTTTTGTGCTATCAACCATGTTAGTGGTATAAATATCTCCTATATTAGTTTTAAATACTCTTGGTACGATTTCACCATTTACGCATTCTTCTTTTTTCATTGCGAAGTCTCTGTACATTTGTTTTCTGTCATCATATAATTTGATTTCATTGAAAACTAACATCCATTCACCTTTACCAGTTAAATTGACTGCTTTATTAGCATAATCATATTTTACGAATTGACCATTTTCTAATACACCGTCAATAGCTTCAACAAAATCGTCTCCGCATGGTAATTGAGCATAGATTTGTGCAGTTCTTTGAGCTGATAAATGATTTGGTTCAACTTGTCCGTAACCAATTCTTTCAATTTTTGCCATTGTCTTTCCTCCTTAATATTATTTTCTACTATCTCTAGTATTCTTTAGTGCAGCGATCCACGCTGGTGTAGAACTACCTTCGTTATCATTTACTGTGTAAGTCATAACGTCTTTGTCTACTTCTTCTTCTTCTTTAGAAGTGTCCTCTAAATCAAAATTTACTTTCTTTCTTACGCAAATAACAGAAAGTTTAGATTCGATTTCATCTAATGAATAATTTGATTTATTCTCGATAACATCTGCCTTATCTTCGTCAGACAACATATAGAAACTATTGATTAAAGCATCTTTCTTTTCATCATCGATTTGTTTTTTAAACTCAACAAGAACTTGATATTTTTGTTCAAGGTCTGTGTAAGCTGCTTTAGTTTCTGCTAATTCAGACTCTAATAAAGCATAAGATTTTTTCTTATCTTCATCATCTTCAGAATCTTCTTCTTCAGCATCTGCGTCTTTAGATTCTTCTTCTTCGTCCTCATCTTTGTCATCTGCTTTAGTAAAGTTTTCTTGACTAGATTGATCTTCTATAGAATTATCATTTTCTGCTAAAACAGATTGATCTTCTGTGTCCTTATTTTCTGAAGTTTCTTCTTCTTCAACAGCAGGTTCTTCTTCTGTTGCGATTTCTTCTTCAGCAGCTTCAGGTTCAGTAATAACTTCTTCAGCAGTAGCTTCAGCTTCAGTTTCAACAACTTCAGGTTCTGTTACTTTTGTTTCAGCTTCATCTATAATCATCTTTTGTCCTCCTTCTAATGCAAATTTTAGATCTTGCATCATAGTGTACAATGTTTTCTTAAAATTATCATCTATTTTTGTGAATGAAGTACTTACTTCTGGTGCGGTAATGCTTGAGCCCTCGAAGCAAGGTTCTACATCGTCACCTAAAATACATAATTTAGAAAATATCGCATCATTTATAATGAAAAAATCCATGCCTGATTTGCTATCAGTTGACCAGTGTCCATCTAAAGTTTCTTCATCTAATTCCATTGATTGAGGTTTACCTTTATCAATGACAGATTTTACTTCTTCAAATTGACCTGTCCATAAATAACCAGTAGTCATTAAATACTCTCTAGTTACTATATTACCAAATTCATCAGTATCTTCAAATTTTTGGAACCAAACTTTTGCGTCTGGTGCGACAAATCCATAAGGTTTTGTCATGCATTCAAATTTGACACCTTCATCATCGAAGATGATTTTTTCACCATGGTCTGCAAAATCCTCTTTCTCTTCTTTGTAGTATCCAACAATTGGAGCTCCTCTTAGAGTCTTCGCCATTTCAGTAGCTACGTCTTTGGTTATATAACTATGATTTCTGTTTTGACCAAGATATAATACCTTGATTTCACAGCTACTCATTAGCGGATTAATTTCTAGCGGTTGCAAATTAATAAACTCAGGAGAATCAATTGTCGCAATTGATTGATGCATCATATATCATCTTTCCTTTCTTAATAATTTTCTTCCACTTATAATAATATAAAATAACGTGGTTTCTTATTATTAGTTTTTGTCCTATTTTCTAATTCTGACTTTCTTTATTTTGGATAGTTTTATCCGAAACAGTCTCTCCTTGAGACTCTTTAGTAGGTCTACCGCCTTCAGGATTTTCTCCTTCTCCGCCTATAGCCTTCTTAGCCTCTTTATTTCCTGTCATAGCAAGAGCTTCCGCATTCATTGTACTAGACATTAATGGTGGGATAAATACGTTAATTAAATCTAAGACATCATTTTCCCAATAAGCATTTGCTAAGATAGAACTTTGAGATTGTCCTAATGCAATTTGAGGTAACATTTTACTGAAACCTATTTGCATTTGTTCTTTATATAATTTAGCCATTTCTTTATAATTATAAATAGTTGTTGTTAATATTTGACATCTATAATAGAATTTCTTAGGTTGTTTGTTAAATTTATCAATTATAACATTTAAGAATTGCTCAAATTGTGTAATTAAATTATATAAAGATGCTTCATCGTTTAATATAGATTTTTCAAGAGCAATATTTCCATCAGTATTAAACTGCATTTGAGATACACCTGCTTCATTATAAACAGTTCTTTCAACTCTCTCTAAATCGTCTCTTGACGCACTAGACCTATCGCTATCCATGTCTTCAACATCAACGTCTGCAAATGTAGTTAAGACATCTACACCAATAGCCTTACTTAACATATTAACTGCATTATTATGTAATTGTGCGGCTTCATCAACATCAAATACTAGGTCGCCATTTTTATCTAATGGCATTTTTTGAATTATGATTTTTAATAATTCTTGAGCCATTTTTTTACGGTCTAATTCTTTTGCCTCATCTAAGTCTATAATTGCTGGAATTACAGAAATAAAGGCTGGAAAATCTTCCCCATTAATATTGAATTTAAAAGCAAATTCTGGATCAAGTAAATACCAACCGCTTGTATCTCCTGCGAATTGAGGTGGTAATTTACCTTCTTTATACATAATGTAACCTTTTTTAAATTCTTTTGGGAATAAATTTAACATTTTAATTTTTTGAGTTGTATCTCTAAAATAATCATCAAAAAACTTCATATTAAATTCTATTGCTGGACGATTATTAACCATAAATCTAGAACGACAATAGTTAGCAGGTAGTTCTTGAACATTCATTCTTTTTACTCCAGGAATTAAATATCCATAATAACATCCATATCTAATAACCTTTAAAGCAACTTCTCCAAAGAATTTTTTTACTTCAAAATTATCAAGATATAATAATACATCATAAAATTTATCCAATACTTTATCTTCTGTTTTTGCATCTTCCGCATTTATATATGGAGTAACCATCCAATCATATCTATATAAATATGCCATATAACGACAAAGTCTTGAATATATACCACTTGTTTTATAAAAGAAATTTGATACTTCTCTTAATTTAGCATAATCGCAAGTATGCATAGCTCTTAATATTTCTTTTTTATCTGCTAATGTTTTATCTATTCTCTTTAGATCTCCTAAGGTATAAATTGCATCGTCTAAAGTTTTTGCGCCAACTTTAATTTTTGAAAAGTCAACGTTTTCAAAAGGACTTTGAGTTGCTCTGGTGTCACTCGCAAGAGCGATAGAGAAACCTTTTTTCTTAATTTCTTCTTTTCTATTTATCAAAATCGACACCTTACCTTTCTTCCTTTTTCTTTTATAGTATATCATAAATATTGAATCTTGTCAAGTTTATTAGTAACCGCCCAGTTCATAATAAGCATTCATAATATAATCATATGTTATGCGACCTTCGTCTGTATAAGGTATTGCTATAAGAATTATATTATGTTTTCTACAATATTCACGCTTTTTCATATCATTTAATTGTTGTTTGCGCAAACCTGTATAACCACCAAATTTACTTTTTGCTTGATAATGTTGAATACCTTGATACTCTATTAAAAATTCAAGTTCTCCTTCATCATCAAAAATAGCAAAATCAAATCTAAGTGGATGACCAGTTGAGCTTAGCAAATCTGGAAAAGAATATTCCTCTTGAAAAGGGATACCCGCTTGCTGTAATATTTCTTCTATTTTTATTTCTCCGCGACTTGCACGCATATTTTCGCCTCCTATCTTAAAGATATGACGATATACTAAAAAATATTTCTTTAAAAATATTTCTAATATAATATTAATTTCTTCATATCTGAATGAGCTAAAGTTGCCCAACAAAAGACAACTTTAACTACTAAAGAACATCATATCCGCAATATTTCTTTTTTTCCTTTTCTTTTTTCTATCTTCGTCTTGTTTAATATAATACAAGCCATATTCAAAAGCAGAAAATTTATCTTTTTTGATACTTCTTGAAGCCTGTTTTAAGATAATATTAACACCTTCATTTTCTTCAACCAAATTAAGCATTTGTTCTCTTAAAATTGTTGTTAAAGTAAAAGGTTTTAAATATTCTGCTCTTTTATCATTATCCATATTTTGTCCTAACTTTGTACTCATTAATTTTACTTTTGCTTGGTTTTCATCTATTAAAAATTTTATTTTCCCACTAGATAATTGAGTTTGAACATAAGTATGAGCCTCTGTATTTATTGGCGCATTGGCTTTTATTAAATACATAGCATCAGGTTCAGTATCAGCAGTTTTAAATTTTTTATAAAAACCTTCATCATCATTTTCAACACCAAAGTTTGGTAATAACTCTCCTGTTTCTGGATCTATTTGGTCTTTTACCATAAAGTCTACAAGACCTATACCTAAACCGTTGGCATCGATAACCGCAGTACGGCATTTGTATTTATAATATAATCTTTTAATATTTATTGCTTGAGCTTCGAAATGCTCTTCATCCCAAGTATATAAATTAACAAGAGTCTTCAAGGAAGTTCCTTGTGCTTGCGGCGTTACCTTAAATACGCAAACTTCGGTAGTACAGCCCTTACGACCAACGTCTATACCAAGTATATAATATGCACTTTTACTACTTCTTCCACTAAATTCATATTCAGGTTGTAATAAAACTCTGTGTTTATCAAAACGTTCTGCAGAGAAGAAAGCATTTTCCGCATCTCCGCTCCATTCAGACTCATATTCACGCGCAAATGAAGCATCATTATATGTTCCATCTAGTTTTAATTCTTCAATAAATGATTTTCTTAATAATTTTTCCATAACAGGAACTCGCCATGTTCCTCCAAGAACTATTGCTTGACCAGGTTCTGTAATTTGTTGAATTAAAATTTGTATCAATTTTTCATAAGCAAATGAATTTTTCCAACCAGCTGTTGTTACATAAATTTGACTTTTGTTAATAACTTCATCTTCTTGTCTCGATCCATCCGAAAGACGACGGTCTACGTTCATGGTAGGAATTATAACTTCGTTTAATAGTGTTTGGTCAATAAGGATACATTCCTCCATTAGACCTCCAGTAGCACGCTTACCACGAGAACTTTGTTGAGCAGCCATAATATCTAATTTACTACCATTTTTAAATATATATTCAACCATATTTTTAGATGCTTTTGTTGCACCTCTTGACCAGTCAATTTCATTTCTCATTCCTGGAATTAATTTGCAGATTTCTTCTGCTTTTTCTCTAGCGATTCCCGCAGCTTGTTCTTTTCCACCTGTTGTAACGAATAAATGTGAACCAGGGTAAAGAACACATCTTAACATTAATACCAATACTGATAAAAATGATTTAGAATAAGCACGAGGGAAAGTTGCATAAGCATACCTATGACGCATTACCGCCCTTAAAAACATTCTTTGATAAAAGAATAAATGGAAATTTTCTGGGTTGCTACCACATAAAAAATCTACAAACATATCAGGGTATTCACGCCAATACGCTATATATTTTCTTAAGATTTCCTTTTGTGCTTTTATTCTTTCTTCTGATAATCCTACTTTTTTAGTATGAGCATTTAAGGATAATTCCATTAAATCTGCTAATGCCATTATTCCTCATCTCCAAGCGCACTGTCTTGTTCCTTTTGCTCATTAACGCTATTGTAAAATTCTTCATAATCTTGATCTATTAGAGTAGTAGGATCGTCATCCTCTAATATATCCTCAACATTTTCATTCATTTCTTTTTGAATTTGAATTTTCTTTAATGCATCTTCTATTTGTTGCCCAAATCCTAAATCTTGAGTAACTAATTTATATAAATAATTCTCCATATCTTTTAAAGTCAAATCTACTTTGTCTTGAGGTATATCTGTTTCAAATCTAGGAATAAATCCATCTTTTTCACACATTGCTACTAACTCACCAACACAATCTACATAATCATTTTTTTGTTCTTTATTTTGTGCTGCTGTAAACTTTGCAGATTTTCTTAAAGATTCAGATACTTTTGATAATTTTTGATAACCTTCAATATCTCCCGCATCTAGTGCCTGGTTCATTTTAAGATTCGTTTTACAAATTAATATTAAAGTATTAATTGTATCAGCATCTTGAATATCGAATGAATTCATCATATTATTATAATCTTTTTCTAATTCAATCCATTCTTCAGGTCTATATAAAGCTCCTCATTTCATAGCTAATACTTTTTTATCTTCTTGTGTTAATTCGGAAATTAAGCTATCCATTTGCTCTTGAACTATTTCACTATTTTCACTGAAATATTTATCTTGTGGAAACTCTGGTGGAGCTACTGGACGCGACATATAATCTTTATTCTGCGTTTCCGCGCTTATCATAGTTTTATATTCTGCTTCTCCAATTTCTCCTGCTTCAAACTGCTTCTTGATTTCCTCTTCAAATTTTTCTCTTTCTTCTTTTTGTACTGCTCTTCTTTCATCATTAAGAGCATTTAACTTCTCTGTATCTGCCCATCCATATTGTTTATATTGTTTTAATTTCATTTTAGATAGATATTTACCAAATACAGACATTCCATTTAAATTTGGATTTTTTGCGTAAGCTCTTTCTCTTAATACATTCCATTCTTCAGGAATATAAGGTACATCCATTTTTTCTAATAGCCATAAGTAAGTGCTTTCGTCAAAATTGTCAATGTGCATAGTAAGACATTTTTTACACATTTCTGTTTTTGTACCATCTTTATAAGTATAAAATTGAGTATCTTCATCAAGCATTTTTCCACATTTTTGACATAATTTATTAGCCATTTCCGCACCTCCTTCTACTTAGTTTTATTTTTACGCATTTCTGCACTCTTTTCATTCCTACATTGTTTGCAGATGCTATACCATCCATCTTTAGAAGTACTATTTTTAGAAAAGAATCTATTTGTAGCTAATTTAGTTTTTCCACATCTAGTACATTTTTTTCATTTTCCTTTTTCTTTATATGTAAAATGCCAGTCTAAATATTGTTCTTTAGCTGTCTCTGCAATCATTTTTGGAATTTTATTACGTCATAAAGAAGAAAGATATTCTACTGAATGAGTCATACCAAATTCTTTTTCTAATAACTCTTGAATTTCTACATTTTGTTTTCCATCTATTTTATAAATTAACAACTTATAATAAAGTTGATACTTATCATTATTTAAAGTAGCTTCTACTAGATTGTCTAAATCTAACATAGCATACCACATATCACTATTAAACTTTCCTCAACAATCTTCTTTTAAAGCACTGTAATTACATAATAAAGCAGAAATGTGATTTCAATTAAAAAAGTTTACTAACCCATCACTTACTGGTTCTCCAGTTTCATCAATAGTAATATTCTCACTTAAATCAGCATAAGTCAAATTTTTAACAGCATTTCCGCCACTGCCATTAGGACTTAAACTAGTTTGTTTAAATGTATTTTTAATTATATATTGCTCTTGATGCATTTCTATAAGCTGTTTCTTTAAAAGAAATTTTCTTTTTCCTGTTGCAACTTTTACCATTTTTTCTACTGCTTCAATACTATCTCTTAATGTTTTTAAAGCAGGTATTTCCGCAATATCTTTTTCTGTGATAGATACCTTAGGAGTTAATAAGACATTCTTATCTTCTATCATAAGGTTATATATTCCATCTTCTCCATTTTCAAATTTACTTACTAATCCTTGATATGATGTTTCTCTTTTATTTATTGTTACCATTCTATTGTCTGTTAATATTTCTTTATTTTTCTTTTCTTCTTTAGTCATTGCTGAAATAATATAATCCGCTAATATTTCAATATATTTCTTACTTTTTAATTGTTCCTTAGGTAGCTGCGCAACAAATTCGACTCTTTCTTTAGCTGTTTTTAATGTATAGTCTAATTTAACGGGACCTTTAGTCTCTTGATCCATGTCTCCGCGCTCCTTTCTTATTTTGTTAAACTAATTAAAATATTTAATCATTCTTGACCTTTTCTAAATATATTTTACCATAAAATTTTTGTTTTGTCAAGGGAGATTTAAGATCTTCTGTTGACTTTAATCAAAAAATATAATATAATATATATAGATAAGAAAAATAAATAAAAAGAAGGTGTCTTTATGAATAAAGTAAATTATTATCAAGTTATAGAAGGAAGTGAAATGTACTATCCATGGTATGTTCACAAGTTAGAAAATGATATAAAAGTATTAAGAAAAATATTAGAATGAGCAGATGAATGCGATGCTTTTGATACTATTAGTGAATGAGATGAAAATCCAAATTGGTATGATTTAGAAGAAGAAATGGAAGATAAAAATTGATTAGATTGTATAATTCTTTATGCAGAGAGGTGGATGGATAAAAATGAACCAGGTTGAAGATCGTAGAGCGGCCATTTCCGCAAGAGTAAAAGAACATTATAATTATTTGGTTGCTGCAGGGTATGATGTGGTATTTACTGCATTGCAAGGTAGTCAAAACTATGGATTAGACATTTATACAGAAGAATATCAATCAGATGTTGATACTAAATCAATAGTATTACCATCTCTTGAAGACTTTATTAATAACAAGAGTCCAATATCAACAGTAGAAGTTATGGATAATAATGAACACGCAGAAGTAAAAGATATTAGAGTAATGTTTGATATGTTTAAAAAAATGAATTTAAGTTATATAGAATTATTATATAGTAAAGTGTGGATTGTAAATCCTAAATATGAGGATTTAATTGCGGAAATGTTTAAAAATCGTGAATTAATAGCAAATTATAACCGCAACCAATTTTTAAGGTGTATTGCAGGAATGGCTTATGAAAAAAGAAAAGCACTATGTCATCCATATCCAGGAATTATTGATAAGATTGAAAAATATGGATATGATGGAAAACAATTAAGTCATTGTGCAAGATTATCTGATTTTATTGATTTATATGTTAAAGGAAATCCGCTAGAAGTTTGTTATGAAGCTATCAGACCTTCTTATTTAATAAACTTAAAACAAGAGAAAGATGAAAATGGAAATCCGCTTTCAGTTGAAGATGCTATTGCATTATGTGATTTCTATTGTAATCATGTTAAAGAAGTCAAAGATGAAAACTTAGACCCAGAAGATAAGATCGATGAGCAAGGTCTCCGCACACTTAATAAAATTAGATATGAAATATTAAAAAGAAAACTTAAGGAGGAATTGGACAATGGAAGATAAGATTTTTAAAATAGCAACAATAATATCAACAATAGGGGTTGTGTTACTTGGAGAGTTCATAGTATTTATGACTAATTATGGGTTAATGCCAAAAAATACTATTTGGGTTATATTAGAAACAATAGGTGTATTGCTTGCGGCATTTGGCTTTTATGTCGCGGTGACATCGTTCTATGCGTATTGTGACGAGATTGAAGTGGAAATGGAGGATAAATAATGAAATTTCATTGGTTTGGAAAGAAAACTGTTAAAGAATTAAATTTTAATGAAAGAAAAGAATTGCGAAAAGCTTATTTTAGACAAGCCCGCGAAATATGCGGAAGTGTTGATTATAATGGTTTTTATTCTCTTGATGATGAAAAGAGTTTCCGCTATGGTGCGCTAGGAGACGGTGCATTAAAAAAGTTAAATGATTTAATTGCAGATTTAACAAAAATTAGAGATAGAATTATTGAACTAGAGGAGAAAGATGAAAATGATGGATGTGATTTATAATATATTCACGATAATTGGAAGTATTTGTATTGTTCGTTGTATAATGTGGACATGAGAAACAGATTTAAGCTTTAGTGAAATGAGATGATATCAAAAGGGTAAGGTGATTGCGGCAAAGGTCACTATATGGAGCATGACTCTGTTCTTTGTATGCGTGTTTGCGGAGATTATAAAATTATTAATATGGAGGTAAAATATGGAGAGAATAGATTTAAAACGTGGAAATTATTTTAAAGTAATGAGTAGAGTGACTGGTAGAACTGTAACTGTTACTGGATTATGTATAGATGAAGATAAGGTATTAGAGTATCATATTTGTGGAGAAGGTTGGTGGGATGCTGATCGTTTTAGAAAATTAGATAAGAGTATTACTGCTGATGAATTTTATTTACTTGAAAAACGAGTAAAACGATTAGAGACTATACTTGCCGGACTTCGTCTTTATGAATTGAAAAAAGATTTGGAGATTTTTTAGACGAGGCAAACCTGTTTTTAGAGAACTATAAAAATTTTTTCCCAAAAATCACCCCCCTATTCTATTGTAAAGAATCTTAGTACCTGAAGCTAGATAAAAATTTACAGCCGCTTCAAATACGTGGGGATAGGCTAATAAAGCAAGTTTAACTTGAATTCTATTGATAAATGATTTTTCATTTTTAAAATGATTTAAGAAAATAATTAAGAATAAAAATCTAAATAATCAAACATTTAAAGATTTAAAATGAATTAAATTATTTATAAAAAACATTGTATTAATCGTCATGTCGTAGGCTCATCGGCGGACGTGATGAGCCGATTTTTATGTAAAGTAAGTGTCAAGTAATTTTACGTTTGAAATGTCAACTTGTAAAAAAAATAAAAAAGTTTCCCAAAACTATTGACTTTCTTTTTATAGTATGAGATAATTATAATGTAAGAGAAAGAGGTTGATTAAAATGAAAAGAAATAAAAAAAGATATTTAAAGACTGGTGTTGAGAACTTTTTAACAAGTGTTGTTATGTTAAACATTGCATTCGTTGCTATGACAATAGAGAGCATTGGCAACAACATTTATAACATTATACTAATTGTTATAATGATAACAAATGTAATAATAATGAAGATTTTAACTAAATTTGGTAAAAGTTTTCAAGAATAAAATAAAATAAAATAATAAAAAAGTATTGACAATAAATAGTTATTATAGTATAATTATAATGTAAGATAAAAGTGAAAGGAATGATTGAAATGTTTAAATGTTATGATTATGTTGTTGGAGAAATAATAGAAGCTTATGAAAAAAGTGTTTTATTAGAAGAAATTAATGAAAGGTTTATTAACTACAATAATAACACAAAGAACTTTGTTAAGTGTTTATGTGTTAAAGGTGTTTACTACATTACAACAATGTAGTAAACACACACAATAACAATAAAGCAATAAAACAAAAAGAATAAAATAAAATAAAATAATTAAATAAAAACTATTGACAAATAATAAACTTTATGAGATAATAATAATGTAAAGAAATAGAAGAAAAGAGTTGATTTTAATGAAAAGATTATTTATTGATTTAGATGGAACAGTTGCAAAGTTTAATGTAAGAAATGCTTTAGAAAGATTTGATAAAGAAGAAGGTTTTTTTGCAAAACTTGGTGCTTATGTAAACATTGAAGTTATAAATGAATTAGCAAAAACAAATAAAGTATTTGTAATTTCTGCAAGTCCAAATGAGCAAGCAGACAAAGATAAACTTGTATGGTTGAATAAGTTCTTACCTAATGTCAATAGTGCTAATATAACTCTTTGTCGATTAGGTGAAAATAAAGCAAAAATAATTGAAAATAAATATCAAATTACTATTGATAATAATTGTTATTTATTAGATGATTATTCAAAAAACCTTTTCGAGTGGTGTGCTTGTGGAGGTAGAGGTATTAAAAGACTTACTTCTTTAGCCGATAATTCAAGAGGTCTTTGGAAAGGTTGGGCTATTAAAAATTTAATAGAACTTCAAGACTTCTTTGCTTAATGTCAACAAGTGTCAATTTGACACTTTTTTACGTTGGCGCGCGGGCGGTCGTCGCGTGCCATTTTTTATATTATAACACGCTTAGGAGATTTTGTCAAGGGTTTTTTGTATTTTTTTTTAAAACTTTACATTTCCCGATACACCAGGAGGCGTTGTCTAAATAAATGTCAAGTGTAAAAAAATTATTTTTTTTTACAAAAAACTATTGACTTTTATTTGTATAGGGTGTATAATAAGTATGTAAGATAAAGAAAGAGAGTTGATAAAAATGAAAAAAATATTATTTTATGGAATTTGTATTTTAGGAATTGTAGGTTGTTTTAAATTATTAGAATTGCAAGACCAACACGAAAGAGAAAGAGCAATTACTCGTTGTGGTGGTGCTAATAACATTGTAGAACATTATACAAAAGAAGGCGACTTATACTTCTCTTGTAAAGTTGAAAAAAAATAAAAAACTTTTAAAAAAGTATTGACATTAAAAAGCAAGTATGTTATAATAATAATGTAATAAAGGAAGGGAGTTGATTATTATGGCAAAAAAAATGACACCTGCTAAAAGACATCAAATTAGAGCAAAATACGAGGCTCAAGACCAAGCTCGTAAAAATGAAAGATTAGGTTTAAGACCAAAACTTTCAAACAAAAAAGGAAAGAGAAAATAATTTCTCTTTCCTAATAAAAAAGTATTGACAACCATTTGAAAAGGTGGTATAATAATAATGTAATCAATAAGGAAAGGGTATGATTTATAAATGATTAAAAAAGTTGATTTAAAAAAAGAAAGATATTTAATGTTTATTGATACTGAAACAATAGGAACATTAAATGTAAAAGAAAGTATTTTACCATTTGAAATTGGTATGAAAGTATTAGATTTAGAAACCTTAAAAGTTGTAAAAGAAAAAAGTTATTTAGTTAGAAAATTCTTTAACAATAAATACATAATGTTATCAACATTTAGTGCTACTAAATATCCAAACTATTTTGAAAAGTTAGAAAACGACAAGAGATACAAAACAATGAGTGTTAATGATATCTCAAAAGACATTGAAAAAATTATTTCAAGATACGCAATAAAAATAATGGTTGCACACAATGGCAATTTTGATAAAACTGCTATGGCAAGATTATTTGAAGATTTTGGAGTTAATAACCCATTTGAAAATATTGATTTACTTGATACTATGGAATTATCAAAGATTATCACTTTTTCAAAAGATTATGCAAATTATTGTGTAGAAAATAAAGATAGACTAAACTCTATGAAAGATAGTTGCTTTATTACTAATAGTGGTAGAGTTAGAACTACTGCACAAGCAATTTATTGCTACATTTCAAACAATAGTCAATTTGAAGAAGCCCACACTGGACTTGAAGATATTGATATTGAAATTGAAATCTTTAAATATTCTTTAAACTTATTAGGAAATACAATAGTAAGTTTAAACACTTCTCCAAGTTGGAGAGATTATTCAAAAGTAGTTGAAGAAGATTAAATCTTCTTTAACTACAAAAAAAATAAAAAAGTTTAAAAAAACTATTGACAAATAATTATTAATGTAGTATAATTATTATAGAAATAAGGAAAGGAATGATTTAAATGAAAAAGATTTATTTAGTAAAATACAATAATGGAGAGGAATATCCTGAAGATTATGAAGAATTCACTTTTAAATATTGTTATTCTTCAAAAGAACAAGCACTTCAAGCAATTGAGGAACTTAAAAAAGACCAAGACTTTTTAGAAAATGTTAGCGAACTTGTTGAGCCTACTAAAATTAAGTTTTGGGTTGAAAGTATTGAGTTAGTTAACTAACTCAATACTAAAAAAATTAAAAAATAATTAAAAAAGTATTGACATTGCAAAGCACTTATGATATAATTAAAATGTAATAAGAAAGGAAATGATAAAATGAATAAAATGGAAATATTAAAAAACGCTTTTGAACAAATAGGTTTTAAAACTAAAGTAGAACCTTATTATGAAGATTATATTTTATACATAGAGGGAACTCACGATGGCGATGGCTACAAATATCATTTTACTTTTAATCAAAATTTTGAACCTACTCTATTTGATTGGGACACTCAAGACAATATTTTACTTAATGATTATTATAAAAAAATAGAAAAAAGTATTGACAATGAAGAATAAAAGTGATATAATAATATTGTAATAAAGGAAAGGGAAAGGTGATTACAATGGCTAAAAGAAATTCAGTTGTAAACAAAATCGTAGTTGACAAAAATGCAGCACAATTTATGAGAACTGCAGAAAACCTTGCTAAAAAGGGTAAAACAAACAAAAAATTACACGGTCGCAATGCTAACCCTAAAGCACAAAAATACGCAATTTAGCGTATTTTTAATTTTTTAAAAATGAAACACCTGGCGGCGTTGCTGTGCGTCGCGTGGTGGAACGTCACGCGACGTTTTTTGCTTGGTGTAGCCCCTTTGAAAAATCTGATCTGCAACGCACCCAGGCGTATCGAAAAAATTTTTTTCCTAAAACTTAAAAAAATTATTGACTTTTTAAAAAAATAATAGTATAATTATTATAGAAAGTTAAGGAAAGGGAAATAAAAAAAATAAAAAATATTTTAAAAAAATGCTTGACTTTTAAATAATAAAATGTTATAATAATAATGTAATAAGAAAGGTTATAACATAACTAATAAAAAAGTTAAAAAAATTAAAAAAAATATTGACTTTATAAATTAGTTATGATATAATATAAATGTAATAAGAAAAGAGTTAAAACTTATTACACCATAATAAAATTAAAAGAAAGGTAGGTAGATATTATGGAAAACAAAAAATTAACTAAAAGAGAGGTATTCTCAAAAATGCTAGAAGTTGAGGCAATCGCTTCAAATGAATTATTCGTAGAGTTTATTAACCACGAATTAGAATTACTTGATAGAAAATCAAGCAAATCAACTCAAACTAAAACACAAGTTGAAAATGAAGGCATTAAAAATGCTATTGTTGAAAGTTTAAAAAGAGTTGCTAAAGCAGTAACTATTACTGAATTACAAGAATTAGATAGTGAAATGGCAAACTATTCTAATCAAAAATTATCAGCACTTTTAAAACAACTAGTTGAAGAAAACAGAGTTGTAAAAACTGTTGATAAGAAAAAATCTTATTTCTCTATATAAGATTTTCAACTAAGGGGCAACCCCTTAGTTTTTTGTTTTTTTTCAAAAAAATACTTGACAAAATTGCGGAAATGTGCTATAATGCTGCGAGCGCTCCGCGATCCGCCGCCGCGGAGCGCTTTACATGTCAATTTACATGTCAAGTATTTTACACTTGACATGTCAAGTTTACGTAAATTGACGTAAAATCCCAAAACTAAAAAAAATAAAAAAGTTTTTAAAAAATGCTTGACTTATTTTTTTATTTATAGTATAATTATAATGTAAGAAAGGAAAGGTGATAAAAATGGAAGAAAAAAAAGAGTTTGTTGTTTACATCACTGAAACTTTACAAAAAAAGGTTGTAGTTAAAGCAAATAATGAAATTGAAGCAATTAATGAAATTGCCGACAAATACTACAATGAAGAAATTATACTTGATAATACTGATTATTTAGGCGTTGACTTTGACGCTAAAGAAAAATAAAAAAGAATGAAAAAAACTATTGACTTTTTAAAAATAAAATGTTATAATTATTATAGAAAAGTTAAGAAAAGAGTTTTAAAAAATAAAAAAAATTAAAAAAAATGCTTGACTTTTAAAAAATAAAATGTTATAATAAATATGTAAGATAAAGAAAAAAGGTTATCACATAATCATTTAAAAAAAAATTAAAAAGTTAAAAAAAACTATTGACAATTTAAAATGATTATGTTATAATAAATATGTAAGATAAAGAAAAAAAGAAATCTTACAAGTCATTAAAAAATAATATAGAAAAAAGAAAGGTAGGTAGATATTATGGAAAAAATGACAAAAAGAGAAATGTTTGAAATGATTAAAGGAGTTTGTGCTAATGACACAAGAATAGTAGAGTTCTGTGAACACGAAATCGAATTATTAAATCGTAAGAGTTCAAAAAATACTCAAACTAAAACTCAAATCGAAAATGAAAATATTAAAGGTGCTATTGTAAATGCACTAACTGAAATTGCTAAACCAGTTACAATAACTGAAATGCAAGAATTAAGTACTGAAATGGCTAATTATAGCAACCAAAAATTAAGTGCTTTACTAAAACAATTAGTTGAAAGCAACCAAGTTGTAAAGACAGTTGACAAAAAGAAATCTTACTTTACAGTTGCCTAGTCAAATTGAGTGTCAAATGTCAACTTGACACTCCCCAAAACTTTATCCAAGTGTAAACCTGACAAATGGTTTACACTTTTTTTACACCCCTCGGCTCCACTGCGGTCGCCTTCACCCCGCTATTTCTATTATACCACACCTTTGAGTTTTTGTCAAGCCTTTTTTACAAAAAAATTTTTTATTTTTTTTTCACAAAACTATTGACTTATTTTTTAAATGGTGGTATACTTATAATGTAAGAAAGGAAGGGTGGTTAAAATGAAAGACTACAAATTAAATGGTAAAGTTTATGAACTAACACTTGAAACTGGAAAGGTTGTAAAAGTTGGTGCCGAATGGGTAGAAAAGACTATTAAAGCACTAGATACTGACCTAGAAGATGTTTTGTTAATGTGGTTAGAAGATGAGGGCTATCTTGTAAATGAAGAACAAGAAGAACTTGTAGAAAAATCTAAACAAAATAAAGTTAAGTTAGTTGCAACTGATACAACTAAAAAGAAAACTCAAAAAGAAAGGGTAGTCAAAGAAAACCCTACCAAAGAGTTAATTATTCAAACTATTGCAAATGCACTTCAAAATCTTGAAATAACTGACTTAAAAATAGAAAATAAAGCAAAATTGATTACATTTTCTTTCAAAAATGAAGATTTTAAGGTTGATTTAGTGCAAAAACGCAAGAAAAAAGAAGAAAAATAGAAGATTTTCTTCTTTTTTTGTGTAAAAATGTGTAAAAATTGCATTTTTTTGCAAAAAATGCTTGACTTTTAGGCGGAAATAGTGTAAAATCGGCTCGCGGGTGAGCGTGCGATGCCGTTTTCCGCTCGCAAGACCCCATATGCGATTTTTCATATAGTTTCCAGGCACAGCTTCCACGCCTAATATTTCCCATAACTGAACCTTAGATCTTAGATCCCGGTCTATATATCTTTGATCTATATTTTTCAGCGCGAACGCAACTTAAGATTTTTGCTTGACAAAATAAATAAAATATGATACAATATAAAAAAACGACATTTTTAGCGCGCGATTACTCTATCACTCAATGATCTTGAATCGGGGTCTCCGAAAAAAAAAAAAAAAAAGACAACACTTTCCCATTATATTATAATATATTTTTTAAATAAAATCAAATAATATAAATTAAGCACCGTCTAAATCGTAAAAAAGACGCGGTCGGTTTCCGCATCCTATTATTATTATTCTCTCCCATTATAATTATATCAAATTTTTTAATAAAAATCAAGAGAAGCAAAATAAGCCTCGAAAAATTAATTATTTTTATTGGTTCTTAACATTTTTACATTAAAAGTATAAAGTCAATAATAGAAGTCAAATTACAAGTCAAGAGCCTAACAAAAAAGAGTTCAAAGAACTCCTCTTTTTTATATATAACAAAAACGATAACGATAAGGATGAAATAAGAAGCTCATATATCGGGACCCGAGGCACCACCATCTCTCCATCCCAGTCATTTCCGCTTCATATCCGCTATAATCAATAGCGAAATGTACTTATATTTATCTTTATCACTAAACTTTATCTTCTATTATCGTTTCCAGGTAAAATAAGATATAGAACTATCATTATTAACATGAATAGTATATTCATCTTCTTTTATCTGTGCCTTTCTTAATAATTTATCAAACTCTTCCATACCTTCATAACAATCCTCTATTATTGCTTTTAATTTTCTAACATTCTTATCTTTACTATCAATATATTCTTTACATGCGGCAGCTATTTCATTCTTATATCCATCCACTACATAATTAATTTCATCAATAGTCAAATCTAATTTATCTACTTCTACCATATGCGGCAATACCTCACTTTCTATCTCCTCATATCGGATCAGCCCAGCCTTAAAAAAGAGCGAAGCTCTTTTTTCTTTTCAGAATTTGTCTGAATTCTGAAAATTCTCTTATATTTATATTAGTTTTTCAGAATACTCCGAAAAGACTCTTTTTTGAATCGGAAAAGACTCTGAAAAAGACTCTTTTTCCGACAAATTCATTAACTTTTCAGACAAATCTAGCATTTTATTTAGACATTTTTGTCTTAAAACTTGTCTTAAAAGACTCTTATAAGATTCCGAAAAGATTCTTTTTCAGACAAAATCATATACTTTTCAGACAACTCGTCGGAAAAACCATTTGTCGACTTTTCAGACATTTACAGAATTTTTCAGCCGAAAATTCCAAAAAGTAATTCTTAATTTTTGGCAAATTACATTTACTAGATGCGGAAGCACCCCCTAAAAGATCTTTAATCGAAAACTACCGCCCCTAAAAAGTAAAGTCTTTTTTACTTGTAGGAGTTTCATCTACGTCCCCTAAAAAGTTGGGATCTTTTCTATTTATCCAACCCTTATTACTATATAGACCTTTTAGATTAACTTCGCCCCCATATTTCTCTTCAAGAGCATTAGCTACTTCTCTTCCTGTTTTAAATTGTTGACATAATTGCCAAACTTCAACAGCATCATATTTTTGCGGTCTTCCATTATCTTTACTACCGCCGCCCTCAAATTTTTGTTTATAATTAGTTATTCTATCTATATTAGGATAGATTAAATTTAAGGACATCTTAACTGTTTTATTTTCAGGGTTTATTTTTTCATCATATAGCCCGTACATAACAATTCCATATATATATTCTTTAAGTTCTTCTTTGTCAAGTAAATCAAGAGCACTATCAATCCATTCTTGACGAACTGTAATTTTCTTATCTTCCAATGCGGGCACCCCCTTTAATGTGCGCAAAGTCTAGATGAAAGGTTTCATCAACTTCGAATACCCAACACATAAAGCTAGGCTTCTTTGGATTAGGAAGTATTTCAACGACTTTATGCCCTTTATTTTTTAATTCCATTGCGTACTTCATATTGTACACTGTAAAGTACTTTGTCTTTGTATCCATCTTACTTATCTCCTTTACTTTCTTTGTATTCTCTTCTCATTTTCTCTAGATAAGTTTCTTTATCTTCATCTTGTTCTTCATACTCTATTTCGTAATCATCTACGCCCCATTTAGTAAGAATGATACCTTTCTTTTTCAACGTTTCTTGGGTTCTTTTAAAGTTTTTATAGATAGTGCTTTCACTTTTCCCAAGTTGTTGAGCGACTTCTCTTAAAGTCATATTTGTATCTCTCCTTTCTAATCATATATCAATATTTTGTTGATAAAATTAACTATGATTGTCCACAGTGAGTTGAATGTATTCGTTTTTCTTTGTCTTAAAACCCCTCTTAAAAAGACAACTATTTTTAAGACACAATAGCAAAAAAGAAGAGCCCTTATTTAGATATATCAGACTCTTCCTCTTCTTCAAAATCGTCCTCTGTGAAAATATCATCTGTATCGAAAAATTCACTATATGGTCTTATAATGACCGTTTGAGGCTTTTTTACTTCGTGAACTATGACAGTTCCAAAGATTATTTTCAATAGGATAAGTATCCCAAGCAACACTTCTAGCACTTTTATTCCTCCTCGACTTTATATGAGTTACCAACCACTTTAATTACATTTAAATCCATATCTGCTAATAACATAAAATTAAATGGTGCGGAAACTCGCTTCAACCAGAAATCAGTCCCGTCAAATGTAACTTCATAGTATTGGTTTGTTTTTAAGTTTAATACAATATCGTTCTCAAAAATTTTTATTCCAAAACAATCATATAATCCTGAACTAAATCCCACCGAACTAAGGTCTACTTTATGATAATTAGTGTCATATATAATATCATCGCCGATCAAACTACCGTAGACCCATTTATTAGGAGTATCTTTTTGTTGTCCTCGAAATTCAAATCTCATTATGTAATCTCCTTTCTTTATATAGAAAAGAAATTATTTCCAGTATCGTTCACAAATTGTTGATATGTAATTTTCATTAGGTTCTAGTTGATAGCATTGGTGGTCAATATACATTCCAATAGTTACATTGATTACCATTAAAACAAATATAACTATGATAATTATTGCTACTATTGTTAGTATCTTTAACAGTTGCTTTTTCTTCATAATGCAGTCCCTCTAATTTTATTCTCCTTTTTTCTTTCTCTTTTGAACAAGGTCTAATTTGAATTCATCATCTCCAATATTAAAAGTGATTAACTTAGCCTTGTTTTCTATTTTGATATTAGTTGCAAAAGCTGGAAGTATTTTTGCTATTTCTGAGATAACCATTTCTTTTGTTGGATTGTCTTTTACAACTTTTTCTTTCTTGTTTTTTAATACGATAGGTGCTTTTCTCTCGCCCCTAGTTTTTACTTTATTCTCTTTTGCTTTTCTGCAAAGTGCTTCTTGCTCTTCATTGATTAAGTATCCTTCGTCTTCTAACCATAGTTGAACAGCTTCATCTTGGTCTAATTTCATAGTAGACATTAATCTTTGGATATCCTCATCTGGAATTCTAATTTCCTTTGTTTCATTTAATTTGTATCTCATAACAATCACCCTTCCCTTTCATAAGAATTTTTATTATTTTTTCATTTTCTATATATATTATAACATATTTTTTTAAAAATGTCAATAGATTTTTAACCTATTTTTTAAAAAAGTCGGTGCGGAAATGGGTTGAAAAGAAAAAGAGGGGATCTAGCCCCTCATATTATCTTAGTCAGCGTTTACTGAGAAGTAAGATTTTTTCTTGTCGATAGTTTTAACTATTCTACCAGCATTTACTAACATTCTTAATAATGCAGATAATTTTTGGTTTGAGTAGTTAGCCATATCTTCATTTGCTTCTTGTAACTCAGTAACAGTTACAGGTTTAGCAACAGCAACTAATGCTTCATATACTCCTTCTACTAAAACTTCGTTTTCTTTTTGAGTTTTTGTTTTAGTATTTGATTTCTTTGATAACAATTCAACTTGTCTATCGATAAATTCTATGATTTCATCTCTGTTATCAACATTAGCTCCTTCTACGATTTTTTTGATTTCTCCAAAATATTCTTTCTTAGTCATTTTTTCCATTTTTCCTCAATTCCTTTCTTTCTATATATATTTTTACGAGTGGGTTTAAGTCAACTCGCGGTAACTACGCCCTCTTATATAGCGTCGGTCGCTCTACGCTTTTTATATTATCGTTTAGGGATAAGGTTTATACCAAACCCCTAAACGGTTATTAGGTTAAAATCGTTTCGCCACTAATAAAACCTTTTCAGGAAGAAACTTTATCGGCCTCGTCACCAAGTATTCTTGGTAGATTGTTTCAACTATTTTTCTTTCTTTCTATATATATTATATAATAATTTTTAATTATTATCAAGTAATCTTTTAAGAATTGGCTGATATATTTCGCTACTCAGTAGCACGGTATATACTTAGCTCCTTCTACCAACAGGGAGTACCAAACCATATATTTATCTTTTTTCTTTTCTTTACATATATATTATATAATATTTTTTATAAATTATCAAATACTATGCAAAGTTACTAATTATTTTAAATTTAGGGTTTGGATCTTCGTTATGTGCTGTGCAGTTATATAAATATATTTCATGATTTACTATATTAGCAACAGTAAATAAATCATCATAGTCCCCTATTAAATACCAAGTATTTGCTGGAATAACTAATGTTCCATCTTCAGTTACTATATCTTTTTCTGCATATCTATAAACTTTCCACATAACAATCACTTTCCTTTCTTATTTACATATATATTATATAATAATTTTTTATAAAAATCAAAGGGTTATTTTTTACTCAGTTATAAAACTTTTCAACCGTAACCAACGGATATCTACACTTTCGCTAGCAGCAGATTGCATTATACATATGCAATTTTTCCGACCTCCAACCCGAGATTGCATATAACTCGAACAGTTCCATTCCACTTTCATATGGCGGTTAGGGATACCCACTGATAAGATTACCTAACTATCCAATCGGCATACAAGGAGGTATACCTATGAGATAAATAATTACTTATTTAGCTCATAGCTATATCTTCTTATAAGATATAGACTATTAAATTTTTATTAACAATTCCTCATTGTAGGGAGAATTATTTGGTAAACTTACAAACCGTTCATCCTAACACCTAGCTTGCTTTCAGGTTCCCCTAAAGCCGTTCAACACCTGACGGGATTATCAGCCATTCCATTAAAACTCTACTACACCCACCATTATCCTGTCCTGTAGCCAACAGTCCTATATGTTTCTACTCCTTTATTCGCTAGCAAGTTATGCATATTAACTAGAACGCAGACATCCATAGATTTATTTGAGTGAGACTCAGGATACCCTTTTTATTCTCATTCGCATATGCCCCTGATTACTCTTTATATATCAAACTACCTCCAATTTTATCCACAGTCTCTGGCACATACCGAACTTAATCAGTATGGAGGGATCGGGCCCCCGTGCGTAGTTCTCATATGAGTTGACGCAGGTAGTTTTTAGTATAGGAAGGGAGCTAAAACATTCTTTCAATTACATAGCTCCATATAAGTGGGCTTATTGCCGTAGTTTTTGTTTATGGGAGAACCTCTGTTTAAGCATTACCCTGCTCACTTAGTGGGTTTCACAAACTCCCGAATAATTACATTATTCTTTCATCATCTTTATATTCATATTCTAAATCTGCAACTAATCTTTTTAATGTATTTAATGTTGCATGATAGGTTGCGATATTTAATGCTTTCATAAATGCAAGTATAGCCTCATCACAAGTAATATCTTCATTTAATGTAATTACTGTTTCAATATCATATGATTGACTTCCTGAGTGTGGATAATTATAAGGCTCTTGTTTTACAACTATTTTTATCATAAATATCTCTCCTTTACTTTTTCTATATATATTATATAATAATTTTTATAAATTATCAAGTGATTTTATTTTAATTGCAATCTTCTTCATCAAATAACTCAATAGCATAATCTAAAATTTCTTCATTTATAAAACCTCTAATATAATCTTTTTCAAAATAATAATCTATTACTTGGTCTAATTTTTTATCATCTTCTTCTGTTATTTCTTGTAGCCCTACATTCCAAGCAGTTAATGCTTTATAAATTTCATTTATATCTCCTTGAGATAATTCTTTATTGATACTATCTAATAATTCATTTGCAGTAAATTTTG
>Ga0310691_10001327_pt1 | contig 38064 bp, 67 predicted proteins | sample 176DNAGHGlowgp2_FD_203887 | JGI IMG/M metagenome (GOLD analysis project Ga0310691, IMG submission 203887) | Sheep rumen microbial communities from Palmerston North, Manawatu-Wanganui, New Zealand - 1766 DNA GHGlow gp2 (v2) (version 2) | ecosystem: Host-associated > Mammals > Digestive system >... | reverse complement strand
GTTTCTATTTAAAAATGCAAGTGTAATTAATTCATGAATATCTCTTGCATCTATTTTTGTTTTATCCCAAGATATAAATTCTGTATTTATCTTTTGTTCTGCTTCATCCTCTGTGAGTTTATCTGTATTAATAAGAGCCTATTTTGCATATTTTGCAAATTCATCTCTATCAATAAACATTCTTGCATTAAATTTTGGCTAACCATTCCATGCCATGATTCCATATTGATCTAAGTATTGACAAGGCGTAAGATATTCAGAACCATAACTATATTCATCATCAATTGTAGAAGTTTTTTTAGAGGATGCTTTAATTGTCACCTTTTCATTAATAGCATCTTCAACCCTTTTTACAGTTTCTTCTTTACTTAAACTATGATGTCCGTCATATTTTAAATTTATTAGATCTTCTTTTGTATGTATACCTTTCATTAAAATAAATGTACACAACTAACTTCTTGTAAATTCAAGAATATTTTCACCAAACTTTATTTTATATTTACAGTTATCACTTTTCATATTATTTACAATTTTCAACTATCACGCCTTCTTGTAATGTTTCACCAATATTGCGATCAATAAAACTATTTGCTACTTGTGTTATTTGTGCATCTGGATCAAACCCAATACCTAATTTAGTTTTTGTATTTCTTATTAATGAAGATAAATTCTCTATTATTGCAAATGGTTTAGTAGCATTTTTATACAAATCAGACAAATTTAGATTGTCAAAGATTGTACTTGATGTTACAGCTTTATCTACAGGCACAAAAATATCAGATATAGTTATATTTTTATTCCTTGATAAATGCTCAGAATACATATATGCAAAAAATTCTTCTAAATAATACAATTCTTTTTCATCATCTGATAATTGCTAAACTATTTTTAATTGTGAATATCTTTCTTTAAGAGATTGATATCTTTGTAATCCTTTTATATTTTCAGGCTACTATAACAAGTCATATAATTTAAATAATAATTCATTATAACTATTTGGGTCTTTAACTCTTAAAATACCAACCAATAAATGTGCATATTCATGTAATAGTGTTCCATAATTTGCAAATGATGCATTCAAATAAATAATTCCACCATCATGAAATCCACGTCCCTATACACCGAATTTTTTTATATAATCCTCATTACTAAGTATTTGTACCTAAATTCCGTGTTCGCTGAAGGTTTTTGCTATCGACTATAATGTTAAAAAAGAAGTATGAAGTGGCTCTATTTTTTTAGAAGGTGTTTCATCATTGATATTATTTGATAATCTGGTAACAAACATAGTTGATTCATGTGTTTTTCTATTATAGCTCTATGTGTTGATTGTATATAATATTTCTGATGCACTATCTATTCCATTTAAAATTTCTACAACATCATTTTTATACAAATCGTATAATGTTCTATTCAAATAGAAAGATGGATGTTTGGCAAAATATGAATAAAATATAGAAGCCTTATCAATGCTATTCATTTTTTCTAAAATATCCTATGATAAATCTGGATCAAAAGTATTATTCACAAATTCTTCAAACTAACCCATTGTATAACCATAAGGTAAATGATATTGTCCTTTAGTATAATCTATAGTTGCAATAATATCTCCAGTCTAATAATATCCTTTTACTGTAATTTTTGATATATCGTCACTTGCTTGTTCTAAATCAGTATGATCAAAAATGTACATAGGTATTCTATCGTATATATTATTCACGTATTGTATTACATCATTTTTTTCTAGAAATACACGAGCCTTTACATTTCTTGAAAAAGGCTTATCAGAAGCAAAATATTTTTTTGCACCTTTGTCTTCAAATGAATAAATATAAAATCCTTTATAACGATCTTCCAACTATGGTAATAATTCTGTATTAGTCATGAAATCGTATAGATCTACTAAAGAATGATATTTCCTTTTAAAAAATAAAAGCTTTTTATTTGTGTCTAATGATTCTAAATAATAATTAGCTGATTTCTATTCATAGAAAAACTTAATTTTTTCTTTGATAGAATTATTATCTGTATTAATTCCTTGGTCTTTGAGAATTTGTCTAACTTCTGAGAAACTAAGAACTTTTAATTCTCCATATGGTTTCATCGCAGTTTCCATAGTTAACACGAGTCTATCGTTAGTTGTTGTATTGTAATTCCAACCTAATAATGCTCTAATTTCTCTTACTACACTATAATATGTATCAGAAGACAAATAAGTATTCCAGTCGTTGACGTGTGTTATAAAATGATTTAAAAAATCTCGTAAATTATCAACATTAGGTAAATTTTTTTCTTCTCTAATATTTTTCTACTGAAGTAACAATTTATTTACTTCTTCGTCACGATAGCTTTCACTTTCAATGTTTTGTATTCTTGTATCTAATTCTTCTTCTTTTGATTTAATAATCTGTTCTAATTTGGCAATTTCATCGTTCCAGTGCTAAATAAGATCGTTTAATTTTTGTTTTTGTGCTTTACGTGAATATCCTTGTTTTTCTGCTTCTATTAACTATTCAAGCCTTTTTTTATCTGGTTCTAAAAACTATATTTTAATTTGATTAACTCTACGCTTTTCTCGTATTGTATCTTTTTCTTTTTGATATTTATTTTTTAGTTTTTCTTTATATGCTTTAATTTTGTCATCTAATATTTTTACATCATTATCTAGCTCTTCCTTAATTTTGCTATCATATAATTTTTGTAATTGCTCTAATTCTTTAGAATCAAGATCTAATTTTTTTATTAAATTTTTTAATCTGATATGCATAACAAATCCCTTTATATTTGATTTTGGAACAATATATACTTCATTTGAACCCTAGACGACTCTGTGCATTCCCCAAAAATTTTCAGATCTAATATTTTTTTTATCATTTACTAAAATAACAGATGGAATATCAGAATCCGTTCCCCAATCCTCATCTGGAAATTCAATTAACAAATCGTCTTTTGTATGTGTTGGAATATACACTTCATTGGGATTATAATCAACTATTTCTGATTTTATGAGAGCGTCTCCAATCTATTTGATTAACGCCTCTTTAGTTGCATCATCAATAGATTGGAGACTGTTTGCTATAGTCTATAAACCATCGAAATCACTCTCTTGTTCAAAATTAGTTGCAATCTCAATTGTGCCATTTTTTGTATTAAATATAATTTTACACGCCATGACAATCAATTCTAATTTTTAATATTCTATCACGCTATAATTGATCTAGTATTTGTCTAATAAGATCAGCATCGTCTCCTTTAAGTATTTCTTTTAGATACTTTGGCATTCCTATATATGGAGCATATAATACAGCATCAGACATAAAATTATACAATCTATCAGATTTTTTTTCTTGAGAACCTTCCTGTAAAAATGGTAAACCATTATATTCATCATATCCAGTACCAGCTGTAGCATATGGATTGTCACGAGTTTCATAATGAGATCCATTACGATCTGAAACAATTATAAATTTTTCCTAAGCTCTGCGTTTTGTATATTTTGAATATATAGGCGCCATCTTAAATTGGGCCGTATCAGTAGTAAATCCAAGCTCATTTTGTAAGTAATCTTCAAGAGATCCTTCCATTAAAGCAAATTTAACTTTATAATCTTCTTCACCAAGATATTTAACATAATCAGATATTAAATTGGAACCTTTCATTAATGATGTGCCAAACAACTATGTCATTCTATCATTTCCAGGTTTGTTTTTATATACCAATAAGCTATATAACATTACATAATCTGCTATCTTATAAGGAGTTGAATTGAAATCATCTAGCCTACGCAAAGCTAGCATGGCTTTCTGATATTTAGCAGCAGCACTATTGTCTTTTTCAATATTACTCATCCTAAAAGACATCTTCTTAATAGGATAACCAGATTCAGTTCCGTCAATAATATATTGAGTTAAATCATATAATGTAGAATCTACTTTAATTTGTTCTCCGTTAATATAAACGATACCGTTTGCTATTTGTGGAAGTAAATAGTTTTCAAACCATTTTTTAAAGCTTGCTACATCATAATATGTTTTTAAACTCTACATTTCTCCGATTTGTTTTTTCTATATATCCATATTTTCTGTATAGTATTCTTGACCCTTATTTATCGGGAATTTAATATCTCTATCATATAAAAACTTGGATATCAATAACTCATCAGAATAATTAATAAGTTTTTTAATTTTATCTTCATCGAAGAATACTCTTTGTTTCTTAAGTAATATACGCATTTCGTCTACAATTGCAGCTTTTACAGATGAAATTCTTAGAATCTAATATGCTGTGTCATATGCCTAGAATGCAACAAAATGATTTGGTATTCTTGTTATAACATCAAAAATATTATGAGTATCTTTGATTATATTATAAAAATCAATAGCTAACTCTCTATACTATTTATCTATCATAAATCTATGAAAATCAAATGCAGAACTAATCTTTTCTTTAGAAATATTTTCAAGCATTGTTTGTATATTAATACTGGTTGGTATTGATTTCTATGATGCTTGAAGTTTTTCAATAGTTTTATCAATATCTAATTCATTTGAATCCTATTTATATACCATATATTTATCTGCCTATCCTTCCATCATATGCTCAAACATATGAATTTTATGTAACAATTCAGAAAAACTTGTAGGCATACCTCTATTCCATCCTAGTAATGTACCAAGATTAGTAGTTTCCTAAGACCTTTCATATATCTTTTCAAATTCATCAATATCTTTTTCTAAACCGCCTTCATCATCTAAGCTTATGTACTACTATTTTGTATTTTCTATTTCGTTCTACAATATAGAATACTATTCACATAATCTTATAAATTTGAGCCATATGTTTTTATCATCTGAAAGCTGTATCTTTAGTGCTTCTAATTTTTCTGGATTCATTTTCCAATACCAATCAAATATAGCTTTAAATAATCCATCATTTGTTGCTGTATTATAGTTTTTCAAAAAATTCTATAAGATAGGATCCTTAAATCCAGAAAATTGCTACAAAAATTTGTTTGCAACCTTTCTTAATTCGTATGTGGAAATATATTTATAAATATTAATTTCACCTTTTGCTTTTGCTATAGCATCTTTGACTCTTGTGAAATTATCGTATTCATTAAACATATTTACTTCCAGTAATTTAGAAATTAATTCAACTGCCGGACTTGTCATAAACGAAACAATGTCAGCTAAGTCATATCCTTCAATTAATAAATGTAAGTATACTCTTGCTAAATCTTTCCCAGCATTAATTTTGTTTAAAATTAATTCCTTTGCATTATCAGTAGCCGCACTTAATAATTGCGATATTAATAAATCTGCTTGAGTATGATTTTCAATCTATTCATAAGTCTATAAAGCGAGATCTTCATTAGATATATATGGATTGTTTTCTTTAATTGTTTTCTAGATTGCTGCAATGTCGTTAAATTTTGCTTTTAATTCATCAGCATTCTCAATACCATACCAATTAGTATCAGCAATTGTTGTCTTTGTTATTGCAATAGGCGTTTGTTTAGAACGATTCTAAATTCTAGTTGTAGTTGAAGTAAATCTAACTCTTTCAGTCCATTTATCATCATTTGTTCGAATGGCTTCGTTTTTGTAATAACTTAAATACATAAACACCTTTTCTCCAACTGCAGAAATTCCAATTACCGCTTTACCATCCATATTTTGTTTTTGCATGATAAATTTTGTGGCAGGATTCATTCCAGTTAATCCATAAATCAAATTACCTTTAGAAGACCTCTCTGACTATTTTCTTAGATCACTAATTGTTATTGGAGAATATGCTAATGGCATATTTTTAGGATTAGAACTGACAATCTATGTTCTTGCAGAAACAGCATTTTTATAAATATCTTCCCTGTAATCTGGATTTATTTTTGATAAAAATTCTTCGTGAGATCGTATTTTATCAAAAATTGGGCGTAAAGTATTTTCAATTGTTCTAACTGTTGTAGTATTATCTATTGCAGCTTCATCAATTTTTTTAATTACTTCAGCATATTTATCTATCATTTCTGCTTTTCTTCCAGATTGTTCTAAATAATAAATTTCTTGTAAATCATTATTTATATCAAGTATTGCTATATCATTCTCTGAAACTTGTATTCCTGCTGATGTTGGTAATCTTAATGACGCATTTAATGTTTCTTGGGATGAGAAATCAAACAACGGAGACCATTTTAGGAATCTTCCATTTTTATCAAATGAATATCCCATAATATAAGCTTTATCAATATCATAGTCGGAACCTTGTAATAATGTCTATATATGCGAAACCATACATTCGTTTTCTCCGATAGGTATAAAACCTACAAGTTTCATTTTCATATATGATTGTAATGATTGAGCTGGAATTCTAGCAACAGTAAAATATCTAGATAGAATAAATGACTATTTAACCTACTATTTTAATTTTTCGTACAACTACGTTACTGCATCACTATACGTCATAGCTATGCCGTCTTCTTCAATTCTATATGGATTTCGATACAAATTTAATTCTTTTTGAGACGAATCACTGATAGCATTAATAAATTTATATGCAATTTCTGTTGATTTGTCATATATATCATCTATATTTGTATGATACTGAAGTATATTCTTTAATAACTTTAAATTTTCACTTTTTAATAATCCATTTAGTTGTACTGTAACACAATCAGAATCAAGAGCTATTCTATATAATGTATTACCAATATATTCCTATATTAATTTATCAGAATCCTATGTTGATTGATCAGAATAATATTTCTTTATAGCTTCTTGATCAAAATAATAGTAAGATTGATTTTTTTCTCTTCTACCAAAGTTTACAACTCCATAATACTTCTTTACAAAGTATATATTTTGATATACTTTTCCATCTTTGTAAAATAACTCTTTTCCAGTTTTGTTTTCAACAAAGATATCTCCTTTGATTATTCCTTCGACTACTTCTCCATCAGATTGTATAAACTACTAATGTTGTAAATCGTATTGATAATCTGGAGATTCTATCTATATTCCAATCTAATAAATAGGTTCCTATATTTCTTTATCTTTTGATAAAGCCATTATTTTATTACCAATAATCTTATGCCGAATATTTTTGGTTGTTAGTTTTATAGATGGTTTTTTAAAACATATACCTATCTATTTTTTACCACCAACTAAAACTAAATCAGAATATGGAATATTAAATGGCTCAAATTTACGCGGAACAAATGATTTTATAGATTTTGCTAATGTATTATTCCCTTGGTCAAATGTTGTTTTATAGATATTAGACATCATTAATTCTGCTTCTTGTACATCTATTGATTCTTCATCAATCTATACGTTTTCTTGCAGTACAACAGTTCCAAGATTTTCATCATATGTATATAATGATCCTACATGTTTATCTACTAAATCGTTTATAGCCTACTATATAGCTTTTCTATCTCTCTATCCATAATATAATGCATCTCTAACTGGTTTTAAATTATATAAATTATTAACTTTTCCTCCTACTGTGAACTATATTCTTTGAGGACGCAAACTTCTTGGTTTTGTTAAATCTTCTTTAAACTTAATCTATTTTGATCGTAATATTATATATTCATTATCAAGTTGATCCATAATGGATTGTGTTGACAATGCTTCTTCTAATGCATCTTCTTGATTAATAACAATATTTTGAATCTTATAATTTTCAATAATTTGCTATATATATTCATTTAATATAGTATCTAATTGTTCAATGTAAGCTTCTGCTGATATAGATTTATCTTTTCTGTGTTTTGCTATAAAATAGTTCCAATCTCTATCTATAAAATGATAATAATCCATTATATCTTCTAAATCAAAGTAAATATTTGGATGTCCATCTATTACAGCAATATCAACAGGTTGAAATTCATCTATTTCTTTGTAATTAGATTTTTCCTAAATATCGTCTAAATATGCTTTTACTATTAATTTATTCTCTTGAATCTATGATACTTTATTGGATGTGTATACATTAATTTCCTATTCATTTCCGTCTATATCAGTAACGTTTATAGTATTTGATGTGAAGCCAAAATCTTGTAAGTTATTAATTTCAAGATGCCCGCTTAATGTTGTATCATCATCAATTGCGATATTGGAACCTATTGGCAAAAAATCATTTAATGCTAAATATAATCTGGCTCTTTCTAAGTGTGTTAATTCTCTATTTGTTGATATACCAGACTCTGTATCTAATTTATAATGAATAAAATATAATTTAGGATCATCATTAGACTAAACAATTTCAAATCCAATTTGATGCTAATATCTTTCAGTATCTTGTAGAGATTCATTAAATCTCCATGTATTATCACCGCTTAATTTAAAAAACCAAGCATTATTTTTTGTACCATCTGGAGCTGTTTTAATATATCTTGTTGTTTTTGCATTTGAAACAATCCTATTAATTGCATTTGATGTAATAGTTCTTGTTATTCCACGGCCAAATGTTTCAGTATATTGTATAGTGGACGCATTGTCTAATACATCATCAAACAACAAATCATCTTTTCCTATATGATATACTTGAGCTTTTTTATATCCTGGAACCATAATAGTACCAAGACCTGCATATTTTCTCTTTAATGATTTTTTGTTTAATCTACTAGTAAAATTTGCAATTATATCATTAAAAATATTTGGATCAGAAATAGGTAATTTAAAATTATCAAACTAATGTCCATCACCTCTAATAAAGTTAGCTTTAAGAGCATTAATAATATTAGTACTTAAGTCTGTTATATTTCTAGCTATATATGTATTAATAAATGCTCTTGCAAATGTATCATAGATATCAGATGCTAATTGCTATTTTTCTTCTTTAGTTGCGTCTTTGTTAATAATATTAATAAGCTACTCAACTTCTACTCTTAATCCTTCTGCTGCAACACGCCCTAGATCCTGAAATGCCATTTTAGCAAATTCATGAGTATATCCACCAGCGTCAAGAGATGCGATAACCTAAGTAGGCTCACTTAATTCTGCCTGATCTGCTTCATGATCACCATTTTGCTAAATCCCTAAACCAGCGTTACTAAGGACAGTATATAATAGAGGAGTATTATCAGTATAGACACTACTACTATTAACATTAAATTGACCTCTTTTAACAGCGGTTGTATTGGCTGCATATCCTATATGATAATCTTTTAATGTCTAATGCCAATTATCCTAATTTAAATTTGTATCATTTGAATCATTTTTAATCCATTTAGTTACATTATTCATAAAAGCAACAACTGCATAGTTTGAGTTTTCAGACCATGTATATCCGTCGTTGTTTTTTTCTACAGAGTCAATTCCGCCCATAGACGTATGTAATTCAAATAAAGAATTAATAGTATGTAATTGCTCGTTATTGTCAATATAAATCTTAATTCTCTATTTAAAGTCAGTCTAACTTTCTCCTTCTTCTTGTTCTATTTTTACTATATTAGAATCTTGGTCAAATAACTATGCAACTAGATGATATTGCTATTGACTACTAGCATTTGGACCATTGATATATTTTTCTTTTGTAAAATATACGTCTAGATCATTATCGTATTCTAAATCTATAATCTATTTAATAATATTTCGTTTACTATAATAAAGTGAATTTCCTTTAACTTTAGACAAAATATCTGATCCGAAATCTAATGAACCATTTGGATTTGCTTTATTTATTTTATGTGCAGATGATTTTGTTAAATCAAAAAACTCCTGCCACTATAAATTAGTCATTTTTTTAAATAATTTATAATGAGAATCTTCTGAATTTATTGATATTCTCATCTATCCGTTGCTTAATGTAAATGTAGCAAATTTTAATAATACAGACGTTCCTGTGGATGGATCATAATGATACCATATTGGTTTTTTATTATTATATCCAGCCTCGTTTGGTCCAAGACTATAATTTTCCATAATAGCCTAAAATGGATTAATCCAAGCAGATCCATCATCAGCATCTTCTGTTCCCTTATCACCATTTGGTGTAAAATAAGGTGCCTGTATATCTGATAAAATAGCAACTTTTGATGTTTTACCAACACCAGTAAATGAATTCATCTAAACATCTGTACGAGTAGCTGGAATAATAACATTTCTTTTATATTGTGTTCCTTCACTTGTAGCTATTACTCTATACATTAAAGACTAATACTTCTGGTTTAAATAATTTATTTTAAGTGCTGTTATTTTATCTTCTTTTTTAAATTTGTTTAATAACTCTGTAACAAGAGCAACCGCCTAATTGTAATCATATGTATCTGGTTTGAATCGATCAACGTAGAAATTTTCTAATGCTTTCTCATTCCCTGGCTATAATAAACTTTGATATAATTCTTGTTCATCAAAAGAATATCTCATTTCATTACCATACTAATTAATAATATGTGATAATGAAACCAAATCAGTATGCTATAATTCTGTGATTTCTTCTTCTGAGAAAAGATTTAATGCATCTAATTCTGTTTGATCTTTATTGGATCCATCTGAATTTTTAGAAATTGGATTAAAATCTTTTGTAAAATCAAGATTTGCAGCTTTTAAAGGATCTGCAATTTCATTTCCAAGAATTGCATATTTTATGTTTCCAGATACAATATTATCAACATAAAAGTATTTCTATAACAATGGATTAAGTTCAATCTAATTTATGTCAACACCTATAAGATCGCTTGAATAGAATAATTCTTTTCCTTTATATTTTGCAATTATCAAACGACCGTTTTTAACCCATTCTTTTTCATATTCTTTACTTTCATCAGAACTTTGAAATAATTTAATTCCATCTTCTGAACCTCTTCTAATAATATTTTTGAATACTGTTTCATCTGTCAAAACAGATTCAGTATAAAATCTGACATTGTTATCAATTAAAGCCTTAATAAAATTAAATTTTTCTTGCTAAAATCTTTCTTTAATTGTATCTTGTTGATTTGGACGACTAAATACATCGTAATAATATGTAGATATCTCATTTAAACATAGTCTTCCAGTTGTTTTATTTATTCGATAATGAATATCTTCCCCAATATTTAATTGCTAATCTTGATGATTTTTGTTCCATTCCCTTATATTTTGTTCTAACTCATATTTAGTTGTTTGTTTTAATTTGTTATTAACATCAATTTCTAATTCCTAATATGTTTTATTTGTGTCTAAGCCAAATAATATAGCTAAATCGTTTAGAATGTTTTCATGCTATTTTACTAAATAAGAGCCAACAGTATTAGTGTATAATTGAATATATTGTTCCTCATTTAATGTTAGTAATGTTTGGTTATTCATTCCAAATTTATCAAGTACAGATTTCATGCTAACAACAAATAACGCAAAACTAATTTTATCAGAATATACTGTTGGCATTATTTGTACTTGTTTAGATGTAAGCAATTTATTAAAAAAGTCATGAGCTATTGCATTATATAATAATTCTCCTGTATTAGAATTTTTTACCATTTGCTCATGTTTATCCCAACTTCCTAATTCTGTACCATAAACTACATCTTCAATTAAAAATGGATTTTGTACAAATAATGTAGATTTAGCTGGACTGTTATCTTCTTTCTGTAATTTATATAAATTATACTAAGTCTACTATAAAGATCCTAAAGAAGATGGTCTATAGTTTGGTCTGGCATTTCCATCTAAACCACGTGTGGATGAATCGATTGCTCTTCCACTTAAAATATTCTACGCAATACACCATGGATCAATCCAATCTTCTTTACTTGCTGCAACAAAAAATACTTTACCATTACGTCTTTTAATTGCTGTTCTCTTATTGTTTATTAATAGAGTATAAGCATTGTTATCGTGATCTTCTAGATATTTAGTAAAACTCGATTCTTTATCTTGTACATCAAAATCAGACAAAAATCTCTATTTATATGCAATCTATAATGCGTGTATAAACATATTCCTTACAGAACCACCATTTATTTTAAAGTATCCGAGTGTCTATAATCCTTCAGGTGTTAATAAATGTAGTCTTAAAAAATCATCTATAAACTATAATAATTCGCTAGTTTCTTTATATTGTGGATCTTTTGATAATATATTTTTTTGTATTTCACTTCCAAATGACTTGTTTAATATAGATGAATAATTATATTGTAAAACATTTAAAATATTATTAATCATCTATTTATCATATTCACTTTTAAGACTTTTAGTAATATTTTCGAGTAACTAGATAATCTAATTTTTCTTGTTCTAATCCTTAAACGGATCTTCGATTGCTAAATCTAATAATGATTCTTGATCAGGCTACAAACCAGGAATAATTGTTTGTAACTTATATAAAAAGTCTTTTTCTTCATCATTTAATATTGGGGTGACAATGACTCCAATACTTTTGTCATTAACAAATGTATCAAATACGGAATTATTATTAGATTTTGTGGCGCTAATTTTATATTTTCGTTCTGAATCTGTATCTTTATTTAGGGTAATATATATAATTGAAGGGTTTTCAATTTTAATATCATATTTATCAAGAACCATCTACCTTGAGTCGTAAGAACTTCTTTCTAATCCTATGTTTAATGAATCAATTAAATCATGTGTTTGTGACTATAATGATCCATGTTTAGAAATGATTTCTGTAATAGCCTCACCTCCTTCATATCTAGTTCTAGTATAATTAATTGGTTGACTTCTATCAAAGATTCCATAAATTATGTCTTGCAATAAATATTTTCCAGTTGGTGTAAGACCAGAGCGTATACTATAATCCTCTATTTTTTTAATAGATTGTGATTTAGTAAGCTCGATATCTCTCTTCTATTCTGATATTAATTGTGCATAAATAGAATATAAAACATCTAAATCTGAATCGTTCAATTGGCCATTATGTACTGCTAATAATGATTTCTATAATGAAGAATTAACTCTATTAAATAATAAATTAAAGATAATGGGTATATATTTATTTAGATTATCATGAGATAATAAAATTGCCTCTTTTAATGCATTTTGTTCATCACTAGACGTAACCCATTTACATGCTGTAGCAACCAAATTTCCCCATGCATTAGAAATTGTACTCTAATCAATTTTGCTTTCTAATTGTACTCCAGTATTTCTGTCATATAACACTAAAGAACCAATAAGAACTTTTTCAAATTTAGTCGTCAATTTAATTGCGTCTCTAATTTCTCCTGCTCGCCAGTCTTTTATAGTTGCACTTGTATCCTTATCTATTGTATACTTGATAAGTTGGGATTTACCGTCTGAAGCATACTAAGATGGTTCTGATGGTAGTGTTTTATCTATCTTAATAAGATCTCCAAATTCCTATTCTATAGTTTCGTCAAAATGAACTACATTTAAATATGCATATATCGCTTGTAATCTATCATCAAGAACACCGTCTGACAAATACTATTCAAGAGCAATATCTAACGAAATATTAGATTGCGATACTCGAATGTACTATCTAAATTTTTCTAACAAATTATCGATGTATGATCTTTTAACATTTCCATATTTATCTCTATATGATCTTTCAACTTTAAAATCCTTGTCAATGTATTTTTTAACAAAGTTTCCAAGTAATATATACTAACTATTTTTATAAGCAGCAATTGATAAATTAAAACTAGCACTATCTGTTACAATAATGTCTGGCTATATAAGTTCTTTAATTATATCTACTATTTTTATTTTCTCTTGTTCAGAAAATTTTAATTGCTTATTTTCTTTTATATCTTTTAAACAATCTACAATATATTCATTAAAATCAGTATACTATTTATTTGGATCTGGTGGCATTAACTTTTGCAATTGTTCAACCTTATTCTAAAAAACTTCTTCATATAAGTTATGCCTTAAGATTAATGATTTAAATATGTTTCTACGGAATATATTTAATCTATATACTTCTAATAAAGCGTTTCCTGAAAATAATTCCATATAATCATCATTTAAATCTAATCTCTCTATTTCTGATCCAGCTAAATCATTCTTAGCCTAAATGATATCTGATATCATTGTTTTTATTTCATCAAGAGAATGGTTTTGGGCCCACGTTGCATGAGCCCTAATATTTCTTAAAGATTCTATACCATCTTCACTATTAAACCATTCGTTTAATAATCTAGTTTTATTTTCCTATCTACCAATTTGTTCAAGGATTTTATTTGTAACTTTTTCTAACGAATCATATTTAGATCCATTTTCATATATTTCTGTTACATTATCGAATTTTAAATTAATTGAACAAGCCATATTATTCACATTCTTTAATATTTAAATCATCCCAATATTTTTCAAAATTATCTATATCTTCTGAGTCTATTTCATTAAGCAATGAAATATATTCATTATATATATCAGTATTAGTTATTCCTTCTTTGAAGTTAAGTTTTCCATTTTCTACTATTAACAATCCTTGATCTATCAAATAATCTACTATCTTATTCTATAATGCATCATCGCTTATCATGTAGCCCTATAATCTTGTTAACAATTGATTATCTTCATTATTACCATTATCTAAGATTGTAACAATGTTTGTGTTTGGATCATATTTAATTCTCTTATTTCCATCGCTTATTATTATGTCATTATAATCCTATTCATAACTTAGGTTTGTTGTATCAAGATCTTGTTCTTGTATAATTTGCTAAAGAAATCCAGGAATATCTTCAAATGAACTATTTTGTAAAAAAGACACTTTTTGTTGTATTAATAATGCATTAAATTTTTGATCTACATCTATATTAATACTACCAGTCTAATTAGTTTGAGCTTCTACACCAATCTATTCTTCTGATATTCTTTTATGAAATTTAACAGTAAATCTCGGCATGTCTACCGCTACTCTTACAAGGAATAATGGATTCATCGACGACTAGCATTCTGCAAACATACCGAAGTTTTTCACGTTTATACCATTCTAAAATCCATTAATTTCAGCTTTTGGATCAACAAGAAATCCATTTGGAAAATAAGCATCACTCGATTGTGGTTCAACTTTACTATTATATGTTTGTCCACTATTTACTTTAGTCTATATTTTACCATATAGCTTACTATCTATTAATCCTTTTGTATTTGACGTACCATGAAAACATAAGTCTAAGACCTTTGGTATTAATCCGCTATATTTTTCTATAATATCTTTAACATATAAAGTATGAGTTGCCAATAATTTTGGAGGATCAGAAGAATTATCGTATTCATTAATTTTAATTGTAGATGCTAAATTCCAATCCCACTATCTTGCTGGTTTATCTCCTATTGCTGGTAGAAAGCCATTCTCATCACGTTTGCTATATGCCATAGCTCTACTAGCTATTTTTACTAGTATAATTGGAAGATATTTTGTAAGCTTTACATCCTTTGCACTATCTGTATTACCATGAACAATGCTAAAAGCAGAAGTATTACCAGTTATCTAATTTAATGATGTAATAATTGCTTGGCCAATATTAATTCTTTCTTTATCTCCTATTGTTCTATCATCTATATTATCTCTTATTTGTATATTTAAAGGAGTTACAAAACTATTGTAAATTCCATCTATAATATTAATTATCTACTCTAATCCTCTCATATTAATACAAATGAAATTAATAGCATTTCTATACTATTGACCTTTCTTTGCTTTTTGAGCAATTCTAATCTATTCTGATGTATATGTTCTTCCAGGCTATACGTCATACATTCGTATTTGCCAATCATTATTGTTGCCTACGCCTAATCTAAACTATTTTATATTATCAGGATCGCAGCTATCATTAATTTCCCATATCTATTCATATATAGATATATTTTCTGGCTATTGATCTCTTACATAGTTTCTAAATCCAGTTTCTGTTGGGTTTTCAGTATTATTAGCATATATCTAATATTGTTCGTGTAAATATTGTAATGCTATGTCTATGTCATTATCAGAAATATTATATTTATTTTGCCATGTCCTTATATAGTCCTAAAACAATAATAAATTAGCTCTAAAATTATGTAAAGCTACCAATTGTCTTTGTCCCATATAATCGTTTTCGAATGGTAGCTTATTATATTTAGATCCACCTGAGCTAGATTTAGTTCTAAAGATTTCATCATACTCATTATTACATAAATCTGATAAAGTACAACCAGCATTATCTAATATAATCATTCGAACACTTCTTCTAGAATCTTCTAAATCTCTCTCACTTAACCATGTTTCTAAAAGTCTTTCTTCCTTTAATGCCATGTTTCTTGAAACAAAAATAACAGCTTTTCCTCGAATACTCTACATACCATTATTTTCATCATCAGATTGTATATATTTATAAATATATACTGGCGATATTTTTAAATATGGATTTTTTCTTCTAAAATTAGTTTGTGTTTTCAAAGACGCTTCATCTTTCTCAAATGAATCTAATCTCATCTGTGAAACTTGTTCAAATGGTATAATAGGATTGCCATATTCGTCGACTTCTTTTAACCATAAAGCATTCTATATAGTTCTTAATACTGTGTTTCCATTAAATGTAATATCTCCTATTTCTAATGATATTTCATCGCTATCCTAATTAGTTCTGTTTTCAAAAGCATTTCTAGCTTCATCTAGATTCTATTTATACACAGATTTTACTGTATCGAACTGATTGATAAAATTCTATAATTTATCTATCTAACTTTTAGCAAAAGACGATTGAGCACTTTCAAGCTTTTTAATTCTATGATTTACAGCTTGTTGTATTTCTTGTTTTCTATTATCTAAATTATTTGGATCCTATAACTAACCTAAAGTTACACGAGCTTGCTCACCATTCTTAGTTGTAAATTCTACTACGATTCTATATACTAGAGCTTCGTGATCTCCATCTCCATTAATGGCAGCTTTCGACAATAATAAATCAGAATATCCAACAAATGAATGTTTATTTTTATCTAATTTAGATACAACTAATTTGTATTTTTTATTGTTAATTATATTCTTTATCTCTTCTCTCGAAATAATATCTTCTAAATAATAATCTGTATAAATAGAATTAAACTAATCGGATGTTATACCTATATTATACAAAAAAATACTCTTAAAAGCAAGTAATGAGCGAACTAATTTATCTTTTGTGACTCCATCATTAATTATCGTGCTCTTTTTTAACATTTCTGGAGTAACAAAAGCTTCTATATCATTTAAAATATGACCATCTGATCTGTCTGGTAGATGCCATTCAATGATTTCTTGATTTTTTTCATATGGAATACCAAGCATGTGAGATTCACCAAAAACTAAACCTTCATCATAATCAAAAGAACCTTCTGTTTCAGGAAGATTTGTTTCTTCGTCCGCTTGTTCATTATGCAATGTAGCAATAGATGCCTAATCATCTTGTATTACAGGAGAACTAGGATCTGACATAAAATCGTCTTCCCAAAATCCGGACATTATGCTTTGTAAAAAATCGTCACCAATATCAGCATGTGGAACAACACGTTTATTCGTCTCTTGAGATTGCTACTATACTTGCTATTCCTACACTGGAACTATATTTAATGAGGACATTTGAGATTTAAAATGTCTTCTAAACTTATCCTTAGCATCTTTTCCGAAATTTGTAGCTGTATTCTAGAAACGCTAATGTTCTGTATTTGGTATAATTTTAGATAATACGCCATCATCTATAAAAATAGAACCGATTTTTCCTCTTGTTTTTAATGTATAAAAACGCTTTAAGAAATCTAAAGTAGTTGCGTGCTATAGATCTAAATTCGTAGTGTTAATTTCATCCCATTTAGTATCGATTATTATATAATCAAATTCTTGTCCCTATAATGCTACTTCATTATTAATAAGAATTAAATTATCACCAAACTTTGCTTTTAATAGATCATATCCAGAAGTTGATTCTGATCCTAATAATCCTATTGTTAATTTTTTATTTTTAACTTCTTTAGGTAAATGATCTACTAATTCAGAAGAAATTGATTTTGTTATTAAATCACCATTAAGCTCTGTATTGTCGTAGTATGAAATTGTTAATTGCTTAAAATCATCTAATGCCTACTGAATTAATACTTCGCGAGTCACAGAATCTGGTATAGTGTTAAATTTTCTAATAAGCTATACCAATTGATAAACATTCTACTAACTCTAATAATTGGAATCACGTAATGTTAATGATATTCTTGGAGTTTTACCAACAAAACATTTTTCCTAATTTATATTTTCATCAATACCTTCATTATTTTTATATCCTGACTAATAATCGTCTCCTAACATAATAAATGGAATATTTTCTTTCGCACAATACTAACTTATAATTGACAACTATAAAGTAGAAAAATGCGTAGCTTCATCTAATATAATAGCAGACGGTTTTGAAGTAGTTAATGTATAAATTAAATTTTTAGATGCTGTTGTAAATTTTTTATCATCAACACCAATTCTAGTATCAATTAAATTTGTTGTATTAATGCCATTTTTTAAATTATCATAAACGGTTTCACCAATAAGTTGTTTACACAAATCATCTGGAGAAAATGTTTTTCCTCCAGTAATACTACCCATTTTATTATATTGTTGTGACTTTGGTGCGCAAACCCACAGATTTTCTTTTTTTATTTTTAAATGGTCTTTCATAAAACTTGTGATTGTTTTTAAAACAACTTCAGTTTTTCCAGCACCACCATTTCCTGAAATAAATAATCCTTCTAATAAGAAAGGATTTGGGTTCTTACCACTATCTGTTGTACCGTATGTTGCATGATTTGCAATCCACTATAATCCACTACGATATATAGAAGGGTTTTTAACATAAGCCATACCAATCCTTGATACATATTGCTATATTGATAAAGGAGCAATATCATCATTATCATATAAATTCATACTCTACATGTATGAATAATACTCATTTGGAGATAAGCATGCTATCATTGTTAAATACATACCTATATCCATTGGAGTAAACTTATGAGTATTAATTTCCTGATTTAATTCACATGTGGTTTGTTCAATTAATGTATCATTATTAGTAAAAATAATACTATTTAAACCAGACTATTTCATAACTTCTTCGAATGTTTTCTATGTTTCCTACATAGCTTTTTGAATGTTGTTATAAAATATTTGTTCTATTTTTGTTAGTTTTATAAATTTGTCTGAATCATTAATTGTTTCAAACCCATCTAATAAATTGTATTCATGAATATTACCACTTTTATCAGTAACAGAAACTTTAGAAAATGCTAATTTGTGATCATCAAAAAATTTTAATTTTGCATCAGTAAATTTTATATCGGTATTAATAAATTGCTATGACTTATTAACAGCATTTAATGTATCATAATATCTCCAATGTTCTATTTCTTGTAATAGATTGTTAATTTGTTGCGAATATAATGGAGCTATAGTATCATCAATAACTGGCATTAATTCCATATTTAATTTATGATCTTGAATGATTTCATTCATTAATTGGTTATGTGGATATAATGTAGATATATTTCTACTATTATATGCAGATACCATGTAATTTAATGCCATATTTAATAAATCTTCAGCTTCTTGTAATGTCTATTTTTGCTATTCAGATAAAGTAAAAGCCTTAAATCCATCTTTCTCCATAGAATCCATTAAAGACTCTAATAATGCATCTATGGATTTGACGTCTCTGTTAAAAACTAATCCTAATTTATGTACAATTTTTATAATAGGATTTTCTATAGGTTTTGCATGTTTAATTGCTTCTATTGCAGAATAAATCTAATCTGACAGTATACTCGACTCGACCTAACTTAATTTCGATAAAATTTGACTTTCAATTTGCTGTGATAATTGAGAATTTTCTAGTGAATTATCAAGATATGCATATTTAGAATAAACTAAGCCTTCGTCTTCATCAACATATGGCTCAACGACAATAAATTTTGTTATATCTTCACCTTGGTATGAATTAATTGAATCAATGATAGCTTTAGAATCTAATTTACCATCCTTAGTTTGTGATAACTCTTTAATAATTGATTCATCATCAAAAAGTGTTTGTAAGATTGCTTGACGCGCTTTAGAATTATCTGTATCAAAATTATCATTACTTGGATCTCCGTCAAAAACAGAAAAATCTTGTATTGTATCTAAATAATATTTTTCTAAAGGTGATAAATCAGCCTCCTATTGTTGCAACTATTCTTCATTTACAGTATAGTCATCATTTAAAATAGATTTATTTTTTAAGTTTGTTATTATCTACCTAATGTGTTGAGCCTACTGATTTAACCTCTCTACAATATCTTGATACTCAATCTATATAGGTGATTCTAGCGTATCATATAAAGGATTAAAAACTTTTGATAACAGTGAAAACTTCTCAACAGCTTTTTCGATATTTGATTTTTCCTATTGTAATGCTGACTTTAGCATCCTGTCTTTAGAATCTTTTAAATCATCTAAAGTTTTAACTGATGATAAAATGTCATCAAATTCAGAGATCAACTTACCGTTATTTAACTATGAAACTTTATGCTACTGAATATAATGCTAAATTATATCCTATTGACGCATCCCTATTTGTAACAGAATATGACGTTTTGTCTAAGGATCTAATAATCCATAAGAATTTTCTATGAAATCTCTAATGGCATTCAATCTCTATAAATTGGCTTCATTATTATATTTATTTGCAGCCTCAATCTATAATTGTGAATATCTTGCAAGTTTCCTTTTCTTGAAATCATCATCAGTCTCGCCATCTCTCTAATTTCTATCATTGTATTCTTCAGGCGTTTCGTTATTTAACTATTCATCATAAGATAATTTAAATTCTTCATTTTCATTGTCTTCTGTAAAATCTTCAGGACTAACAGTAATGATTTTAGATAATATACCATTTTGTGGATTAAATAATTTATCTGTTTCTTTTAAATATTCATTATATTCTGAAACGCGATCCTATATATCTGTTAATTCAGTTTTGATTTTATCACCAAAAAATTTAAAGTTTTCCCACGCCTAATCAGCATCTAACTTCTATTGAGATTCTTTATATTTTAAATAATCGGATTTTAATTTATTCTATTCATCAATTGACTACTTATCAAAATCTTCTATAGTCATATGATGGTTTAATTTTAACCAATAATCAAATGTTGCTATATAAAACGATGAGTTTACAGAGTGATCCATTTCAAACAATAATTTGCCCATGTAATCTACTGCTGTCTCGCCAGATTTAAACAATTCAATCTTTTTTAATGCATCGTCTCTGAGCTTTGTTAATTTTTCAATAGTTTTATCTTTTTGCTTCCTAGCTTCAATATCTCCATCACTAGAACCTACTGGAGTTGCTATTAAACCATCAATTTGTTGTTGATATGACACAAATTCATTAACTAAATCCAAATATTTCTATTTATATCCAGATTGATACTCGGCACCATTTAGGTATTGTTTTAATCTTTCATAACGCATATCGCTAAGAGTTAGCTAATCAAATAATTGACCATCACTCATAGCTAAATGAGATTCATGAATTATTTTGTCAATTGTTTCTATCTCCCATTTAATTTGATTATAAATAAAATCATTTTGACTTACATGATCGTTATTAGCTGATAGAAAAATTAAATTATTATCATTATCGTTAGTAAAATCTGCACTGAGTTTTGAATCACCAGGCAAACTTCCATTATTATGCATATCATCAAGGACATTCAAGGCTGTTTGTTTACCATATTTCATGACAACATCAACCATATTATCTTGGCCTTTGTTTCGAGTCCAATCTTTATTCTAGAATCGTTCTACGCCATAAAATATTCCTCCACCTAGCATACCACCAAAGAAATTCATACCATATCTGGCAGCTAAAGATTTTAATGCATTTTCTGGATCTTCTCCTATATTATCAAAGGCATTAATATTTGTTGTTGTCAGGTCGTTAAATAACGTGTCTATAGGCTTAATGTCGGCAGCGATTTCATATAACTACTTGGATATATCAGCAACGACTTCTTCTGAAACTTCTTCAAGACCTTCTCCAACGGCTTTAGTCATAAAACCGCCTGAATGATACTTAATATCTTCCCAGAAATTTGTAAATAATTTATTACCTAATTCTTTACCTGCATTAAAATATTTTTTAATAATATTAGGAGCAGCTTCTCTCCTAGCTGTTGCGCTTGCCTGAGAAAATACTCCTTCAGCAAAAGATTTCGTCCAATCAGAAGATGCATTTTTTAATGTTGCTCTTACAGCTCTTTCCCCATCAGATGTTAATTCATTAAAAAACACTTCTCCTAATCCTTTTCTGTCTACTGCAAACATGCCTAATGTACTACCTAGTGCGACTGCCGCAGCTTCTCTTTTTGTTAATCCTCGATCTATTAAATCAGAATAAACATCAGTATTAGATACCAATGCCATATATAATAATGATGCATCTGCACCAAGTCTATTTATATTTTTAATTTGTGGTTCAATTTCTTTATATGCATTCTGTATATATGCTTGACCCATCTAACTCGTTTTCCAAGTACTTGATTCTCCTATAACTTTTGATATATTAGATTCTATAGCAGCTGCATCGTCAACTCTTCCAGCAGCACGTAGTGTTTCTGCCTATTTTAGTGCATTATTTTTAAATGTTACAGATTCTGTATCATACAATCTTTTTGCTGCCTATTCAGCAGAAAGATTAAGCTTCTTCATACCATTTAATTTCTATATTGCTTGTGCAATAGCTTTCTACTATCCCCACTATAAAGCAACATCGGACATCAAATTTGAAACGTTTTCAACGTTCATATTTGATTCCTATGCATAATCAGACGAACTAGATGTAGCAGCTAACGCTTTACCAGCCAATGTGTTAGCCATTCTTGTAAAAGGAGTATCAGCATTATTAATTGTACCAAAAACACCATCAATCATTGGTAATGTTTTAATTAACTCCCTAGCTGTTAAAGCAGATATATAAACAGTTGCAATTGGGCCAGAAATAAATAAAGGTAGAATTGAAACTGCTGTTTTCATTATAGTACCACCTATACTTTTTTCTTTATCATCTGAATCAAAGAAATCATATTTATTTAAAGCTGAACCATCAATTGTCAGATTATCAAATCCAGATAATACTTTTTTCCCTGCAAGACTTCTACCATTTAATGTTTCATAGTAATACTTACCCTATTCATTAACTTTTAAATCGCCTTTTTTATGAACTTTTATTTGATTATCAAAAGGGTCTAAATATTCTTCGTCTTCGTCATAAGCAGCAAGTACTAATGGTTCCTTAAATATATCTTTAAACCACTATAAAGGATTAGAAAATAATGCATGATCATTTGGTGAATATTCAAAAAAAGTATCATTAGCTACATCATATATCTGATTTTTTTGTGCTAGTTCTCGTGAAGATAATGGAGATTCTTGAAATTCTCCTATCCATCCATATCCAATAGTACTTTCTTCTGGGTTTAATATTTTAGAAAATTGTAAATTAGGATTTATGATTTGTGGCTTATCTTCTCTGTACTATCTATAGTCAAATAAATCATAATGTAATCCGCTTGGTAAACCAGAAAACGTCTTCCATTGTTGCAATTTATCGTTATAGAATTCATTAAATTTCTGTTCAGAAAATACGCCGTCTTCATTTTGAAAAGCCTCATTATTTTTTATAAAGTTACTTTTTAGATATTCGTCCTTAGATAGCATCTAAGTATTATCCATATTTAATCCAGCTGCTTTAAGCATACCTACATCATACGTAGGATTTAATATACTGGAAACTATAAAATCATTTTCTTTCATATTAATTATTTAATAATTGTGAAGAACCCTATGTAAAATTAGTTCTATTTCTAAAATCGCCAATATTATATAACTCTTGTAATTGATCTTGAATAGAAACTTTAACGTTTGTACCTGCTCCAATTTTAGTTTGGGCTAGATTCTAAGTTATAGGTATAAAAATTGTACCTTTATATATCCTCTCTGAAGACCCTCCTAAAAATCCCCAATCGAATGGATTAAATAATGAAAAATCATCATAATCATATTTATAATCCTTTCCTTCTACAGAATCCTTATTATATACTGCATTTACAAATATATCTTTATATACATCTTGTTCTGATGATTTAACCTATTCTGCTAAATCAGTAGTAATAATTTTGTTAGTTCCTAACCCATTTATACAAAGATATGGCTAAAATTTTGTTGTATCTGGAAGCCCAGAATACGGATCAATTAAATCTAGCTCAACCAGTTTCTTTTGCACTTCTGTATTATTTAAACCTTTGGAATTAATTAAATCAATTAAATCCTAATTTTTAGACATAAAATTTAAATCTGGTATAATTTTTCCAGTATTTGTATCTATAGTTGTCGGTAATATTACTCTTGTAGCTTGCCTATCATTCATAAAAACGATATCTTTGAAATCATTAGAATCAAGAACTTGATCTTCAAATGTAATAGCATAATCACCACCTTTTGTAACACTGTTATATCCATAGTCCATTAAAAATTGTAAACTACCATTACTTTGTATTCTATGAGATGGATCATATGAAAGATTTGGATAATTCTAACCAATTATAGAATATATATTACCATTAGGATCTTTTAATGAAAACTTAGAATAATTTCCACCTTGTCCAGTTGATATATTAGTGAATAAATCACTAGATTCTTCAGTACTACTTCCAGTACTACTACTACTTTTACTACCTACTTTTTTACCGTTTATATCAAATTTTAAAGTATCACTAAAATTAGTTTTCTTAATAGTGCCAGCAGTAACAAATTGAGCAATAATTTCTTTCGCTCCTTTTTCTCCATTGCCATGGTAATCTAATAATGCCTTAGCTCTTTTTGGTAACATATCATATACGTAATTAAGCATTTTATCAATATCTTCTACGTTATTATGATTCGTTTCCACTAAAGCATAAATACCATCTAGTCCAGCCTCAGAATTATAATCACCATCATCAGCTGCTTTTTGTAAAGCTTCTACTCCATTGAGAATTGTCTAATCTTTCTTCTTCTACATTGTAGTCTTAGACGTCTCATCGTATCCTATAGTACCAATATAGCTATGGATTAATGAATTTACTGTGTCTAAACTGATAGCATTTGCAACTGAATCTAAAATGGCTGGATTGCTACTCATGTATGCTCTATAATGCATTAACTATGAATTTGTTAATGGTTCTCCCAATTCATCTTTATGCTATTGATATAACTCTATAGAAATAGGAGAAATATTGCCATCTTCTGTTTTAACATATAATTTGTTATCAGGAGATAATGCAACCTCATTAAGTGCATCCTTACTTTGCGCCTATCTCCAAGTTGAAGCATACTCGTCATATGCAAAACTAGCATTTTTAAGATCGTTCATAGTGCGAAGATACTCCATAGCCATTAAAGATGGATCAACAGCACCAGATATAGATGATATACCTATTAAGCTCTATACTCTAGCTGATATCGCTTTTCTATCAATTGGTAAAGCTTTTGTTTTCTCTAACATCTATAATATATCTTTTGCAGTGACATCATCTTTATTGTCATTATCTTTACTACTTGATTTAGAAGAACTCGAGGAGATCGAGTCAAAAATGCCACTCGAACCTCCTCTTGTTCTAGCTCTTCCTGTATTAGTTAAAACTGGTTGATATACCACATATGGAGGCATATAACCACCTTGCTACATGAATTTTAGTTTCATTATTAACTTAACATTTTTTTAATTGATAATAGTTGTGCTCGTGATAAATTTTCTAAAGCACGAGAATTATTTCTTAATTCTGCAATAATTTGTTTTGCAAGTCTATCATTATCACTTTTACGTTTCTTAACTTGTGTGTCGTCAATAGTACCCCCTTTCTTAGAACTACTTACATCACGAACTCTTACTCCACGGTTTGCATAATATTGTAAATATAAGTTTTCTTTTGCTTTTTGCAAAGCTGTCTCATATAAATATCTAGCATTATATAATTCACTTGCATATCCAGGTTGTGATTGCTTTGCTATATCATTCAACAAATTTTTGTATTTATTATAAGCTTCAATAACATCTGGATCTCTACTTGCTTGGGTAGCTACTACGTATTTATCGTAATCATCCTATAATGTCTTACGTTCGTCAACAGCTTCACGTGCTCTCTATTCTAAGCCCATTAAATATTTATCCCAAGACTGAGCATTAGCATTATATAATCCAGCCTTCATCTTTCTCCATTGATTGGATAATTCTGTCAAACTAGCAGTATTGAAATCTGCAACACCACGGTTGTATTCGTAAACTTTATTATTAAGAGCTCGTTGAACATCTTCTGAACGTCTCAAAATTTCATTAGATCTCAACTATCCTTCTCTTATAATACCAGCAGATTTTAATTGATTTTCTAATGCAATAGCCTAATTTAAAGAAGCATCTGATGTTTTAGACACACCAGCCTTAGCCATAGCTTCATTAGCCTATTCATTAGCAGCCTACTCAATATCAAAACCATTTCTTAATGGAGAGTATTCTACAATTTGACCTTTTAATGGAGCTCTTAATCCTCGCATGACATTATACATCCTACGATTATTATACAAATCCCATGCAAGTCTTCCAGTAGCAAGAATGTCTGGTTTAAAATCTTGCAAGAATCCTTGTATTGTTTTAAGAGTCTTTTGAACTTTTCCTTTTTTCTCATCTTGAGAAATCTCTGCTTCATTACTAGAAGAGAATCCGCCCGTTTCTTGTTGTTCTGAATCTTGTTGCTATTGAGTACCTGTTTGAGTTTCAGTATTAGTAGTATCAGAAGCCGTATCAGAAGCCGTAGTTGTAGGAGTATTTATAGTACCATCTGATTGTAATCCTAATGCCTATATGTCTTCATTAGATACTATACCTATATCTCCATTAGCTAATTTATAAACCCATCCTTTACCTTTTACGTAATGAACACGTTTTAATTTATCAGTAGTACTTAAATCACCAAACTCTTTTTCGTACTAATCCATTCTTCGTTTCCATGTATTAGTACCCATCTGATTTTCTATGTCATCCTAATAACCTATAATATAATCTTTATTATCATCAGTTTTATTAGTAGTACTACGATTAGCAAACATTTTTCTAAACAATCTATTATGTGATGCATAATCATTGTTTATATCATTTGCCATATATGTTGTTGTTTCAGCTGGATTTAGTTTTCCGTATTTCCAGAAGTCTCTAATTTTTTGAGCAGATTTATTGTATTCGTTTACAAAAGTATTAAGGTCTGCATCTTTAAAATCAGATTCAGCATATGTATTAATATCACTAGTTACAGCATCTTGGTGCGTTGTGTATGCCTAGTTACGATTAAATGCATCATATAAATCCCATACATGATCTTTCTAAGAAGGATTCTATGGATCGTACTAATTATGAGCTATTAATAAAGCAGTATTAGCATTCTGGTTACGAGATTTCTAAGTATCTTCTCCATTTAAATGTTTCTATCCATAACGATTATTATACCACTCTGGTATAACAATTCCGCCTGCACCTTTTATAATTCCTCCTTGTTTTAAACTAGATAACTCATTGGAGAAAGATGAATTATCAGTAGGAAAATTTCTTAATGATTTCATTATTTGAAGTTTACCACCAAGTTTATCTACATCTATAGGATTATCATTAATAAAATTATTGAGTAGCGTCATTTTTTCTTGAATACTAGAAGTTCTATCTAAAACATCTTTCTAACTAGGAGTTACTCTATAATGTTTTTTATTAATAATGTATTCTATATTTGCATCATGTGTTGTTATTATAGGATTCTTTTTGGTTCCAGTTGTAGATTTATTAGAAGATGCAGATGATTTTTTAGCCGTAGATTGTCTTTTAGGTGCCAGATTTTTAGAAAAATTATTCAATGATTGTTCTACTTGAGGTGTTAACTTATTTGTGTTTCTTAACCTCTGTTTATAATTTTCTAAATATCTATTTATAGCATTCATTTCTAATTTATCTGCAGCTTGTGTTACGGCATTTTGAGGCTATGTTGGAGACAAAACAATTTCATATGTTCCATTATTATTTTTTGTTAAATATCCTTGAGATATTGTACCATCATCAAGTGGTATTTGGACTGATGATTTAGATCTTGTTTGCTAAGCTAGCGTATTCGTTTCTACCAGATTGTCTTCGGTACTATAACCATCATTCTATCCATTTTTCTTTCTAATTTTATCGATACGTGCTGCCGCTTCTCTTTGTTTATCAGTTAATCTTCCTTCTTGTGCAGCAATCGTTGCTTCTTCACCTAAACCACCTGTTTTATCCCAATTATGTTCAAACACCTAATCATCAGTTGGCTTCCACTAACGCTATGACTAATTTTTAAATGGACTCTATTCGAATATGTTAAATTCTTTATATTTCCATGGTTTATAACTAGATGGTATAAACTACTCAGATAACTATAATGAAGTAGCATCATATCCATTAACTTTATCTGGATTTTGTTGAGCCCAATTTCTTAGTGCAGCATTTTGATCATCAACTGACATTTTTGACTTAATCTCTTTTACAACACTTTCTGGAATATCTTCGATCATACCAGTATGACCTATGTTATCTTTGACATTAACATTTATTTGTTTTTTCTTTGGTGCAATTTTATTTGTATTACGCCAGCCAGCAACTAACTAACTATTATTTGTGAATAATGTTAAACCATTAATCATTGATACAAAATCATCTTTTGTTATCTCTCCAGTATCAATAAATTTAGCTAGAGATTTACCGGCATTCTGAACTACTACTGGCATACTAGATATCTACATAAAAGCTGCAACAGGTCTAGCATATTTTACACTTTTTAATACTGCTTTAGTCCTATATTTTTCGCCCAAAAGAGGAACAACACTTAAACCATCTATCAATAGATTTGTAGATGTATTACGTAATGCTTCTCCTGTTGATACGCTTTTATCTGTAAAATCAGCAATTGCATTTGTTACAGTTCCAAACAATCCAGTACCAAATCCCCATGCAGGATTTTTCCATGATATAATAGATGAGACTAAATCAGAAATAGCTCCAAAAGCACGAGTCCAATCTGCAGGACTCCAATCTAAAACTTGCTATCCAGCTTTTAAATTATTCTAATCACGTTTTTGGCCTAAACCAACAGTAGATGTTATCTGAAAAGTATTTGTTGTTTTTCTTTGATTTTGTGATATAACTTTTTCTTTCTTTTTTTGTTCTTCACTTTTAAATTTATCCTATATTTCATTATTATAATCTATTAGACCACTGTTTTGAAATTTTCTTATTTCAGTTAAAATACCTCCAATATTTTTTTTAGGAACATTATATTTGTAATTATTTTTTTTATAAAAAGTTTTTTTCATTTCTTCTAATAAATCCTTATAGATTTCATCATCTACATTTATTCTATAAGTAGACAACTAACCTGTTTTCTAATTATATTTAGTTATAATTCCATTATCTGAATTAAATGTTTTTTTCAACAAATATTCATTATTCCCTAGTTCTATAAAATCGGTATTTAATTTATGCTCAAAGTCTATTAATTGTATATCAATAAATCTTCTTAAATCTCTCTAATATTTATTTCTCGAGTTTTGATGAACCTAAACATTTTTTCCTGGTTTAAATGTTAATAAATGATACATAGTTCGACTATCGTTTTTGAGACGATTTATATCTCTATTAGCGACAGGTTCAAATTTTGGCAGAGTAAAAAATACCTGTTCTTGAAATTGTGAATTAAATATATTTTGTTTTTCTGTATCCCATTTTGTCTAAGCTTCATGTGAGGATATTTCATCCCTTGATGATTGTAATTGTTGATCTGTTCTAGCATTAAACAAATCACGTCTTTCTTGTTCTTCTAAGAGCAAATACTCTGGATGGTCTTGTAAAAATTTGTTATATGCAACATTATTGTATTCGCCAGCATCTATGTCTTCTACTTTTCTTTGCTAAGTAGTTGGCTTAGAAGTATCAAATAATACTCTCTTATCAGCCATTCCAAGATTATCAAAAATTTCTCTTAATGTTTTTTGCTAGTCTTTATCATATTCGGAATTATTTAATGACTATAAACTATTAATTGCATCATTAATTTTTTGAATATATGATTCTTTGTCTTTATATATACCCCAATCATAATCCTCAGAAGAATTTTGTAATGAATCTCTATACCCCTTTAAAATAGTTGATAACTGACTTAAACGATTTTTATTACTTCTAATACCAGTAGATGTATCTATATCATCTCTAGACATCCAGTCTTCAAGAAAACTCTACGTTAATTTATCATTACCTGTTAATGAATAAGAAAAATAATTTCCAAATAATTGACTAGGTCTAAATTTTTCTTTCTCTTTTTTCTCTACCTCTGGAGCTTTATATGGATCCATTTTATCCATAATTTGATATTTTATATATCCAATAGCCTTACTTACATAAGGATCTCTGGATAATCCTTTGCCTTCCCATTCTAAATTTTCAAGCTATCTAAAAGAACTAATATTATCGTCTCCATAAGTATTAATAGCTTGAAGAACATAATCATATGCATTTAATGCTGCCTCCTATTCCTTTTTCTTAAAACCATATCGTTTCAAGAAATCTTTTTTAGAGTCTTCGCTCTATGCAACATCTAAAACATCAGTAGCACTATACTAGTTAGTCTATGTTTTAATTAATTTTGGCGAACCGCCTTCTTGAAATTTCTTTATATATTGTGCCATAAATCATATATATTAAAAAAGGAGGTATGAAATACATCCTACCTCCTCCGAAATTAAAAATAAAATTATACTATGATAGAAATTATTTTCTAATACGATACGCTAATTTACCACCTGCACGATAAACTGGTTCGCCTTGAGGCTCTTCTTGCTGAGGAGCTCTACCTTGTGCTTCCTGAATTAATTGAATAAACATTTCGCATACTTGCATTGCAGCTTGGCAATCGTTGTTTTGTAAAGCCTACATAGCAGTTTGTGCCATGACCATCATAGGATCCTACTCTTGAGGAGCTTCTTGAGCCTATCCTACTGGAACTTCATCAACAGGAGCTTCGGTTTCAGGAGCCATCTAACCACCTTCTTGGAACTTACGAGCTGTTCCGTAATTCATGTTTTTAATTCTAAGTTTCATGTTTTAATTATATTTTTAACGTTAATAAATATGTTATTTTTCTATTATCTATATTAATAAAACAATTATAGTATAAATACTATAATAATTCAAATATATTAGTAAGAATGTTAAAATTATGCATTTTCTGCATCTTTATCAAGACTTACGTACTCTGCTTCACGTCCATCCTAAGCGTCAAGCTCTTTAAAAATATATTTACCCAACGATCTACAATAGTTGTCAAACTTTGGATTTTTTCTGTTTTTATATGCTCGTTTTACCTTACGTAAAATAACTCTAGTAGAAACTCTACTAAAAATTCTCTAACCAGATTTTAATTCATATTGAGATTCACCATCACTTCCTATGACAGACATAACGTATTCATCATCATCTTCTGGTAAATCTAAATCATCACCTGGCTAGACATCAGCATCTTTATCTAATTCTACAACAAACATAACACCATCTTCGTGAATCAATTCCTCAGACATTGGTTCTATTCGTTTAACAGAAATACATTCCTCGTCTTCATCGAAGAATGCTATAGTTAAAGGTATTAATGTGTCTTTGCCCCAATAATCAACAGATTGTGGCTCATCATAATAGAATATCATTCCTTCATTAGGCTCTAATGATTTAACACCCTATAAGCCTTTTTCTTTTTCTTCTTCAGTTTTTGCTTCCCATAAATGATATTCTTTGCCTCCAATCTTAACAACTATTTGGTCATCTTTTAACTGTGTAGAATCAACTTCTTCTGGTTCTAAATCATCACCTTCTGCGTCTTTTCTAATGCCACCAGCTTCTTCTGGAAGATTCTTCATAAAATAAAATTTACCTTTAAAGAAACGACCATCGCCTTTCATCGTATGAACAATCTTCTAACCATTTAAAGATTTAGAATCTAAATCATCAGGTAAAATTACAAGCTCTCCAGAAATAGCTTCTCTGATTTTCTTTTCCTAACGAATTTTATTGCCATTCTAATCAATCTCAATAAATCCGCCAGTTTTGAATAACTACATACCTTTAATAACCTTTTCAATATGATCGTCATCCATTAAAGCTAGTAATTTCTTTAAAGAAGAACCCTATTTATTTTTATCTATACGAATCATCTTAATATCATCAGACGAATATTCTTTATCAGTAGAAATCATACTGAGTACATCTTTCATCATATCTACAAAAGAATCCTCATCATATGCTTTTTCTGGTCCTCCCATAGTAATAATAATTTCTCTATTACCACCAAAGATTTCTGGCAATTTTTCAGCTTTATAATCTTTTAACATATGTTTTGGATGACCTAACGATTCCATTATAGCACATAAAAGACATTCTAAATCGTCTTGATCTACAGATTCTTTTTCATGTTTATCTGTTTCATCATCATGTCTTTTTGTAGGTTCTAACTTTTCTTCTACTTCTTCGTTATATTCACGAATTAAGTCTTTAAATTTTTTACTCATTGTTTTTAGATTTTAATTTAGTCATGTCTATAACAAATCTACCATCAATATCTCCATTCAACATACGTTCATATGCCTTATTAATAGCATCAGGAGTTGGTTCTAATTCTTCAACATCAGGATATATATCATTCCTAATACTGAACTTTGCACATAATTCAGTTTCTTCTATACCACCGATCTAAGAACCCCAAATTTTAACACCAGGATAATTAATAATCATCTACTGAATGTTAACGTTAATATCTGGACAATCTTCATAAGGAGGTAATCCAACCATAACGAAATCACCATTGTATTTCATTAATGGCAAGAAATCATTAATATCATATTTATATGGTATGGTAGAAATAATAAAATCAAACGATTTGGTTAAATCGTATTCATCTTTAAACTTATCATCAATATGAATAAATTTAATATCTAACTACTTTGCAAAGTCAGATTTGTCTTCTTTATCAAAAGCTACTACTTTACAACCAAGGGCTTTCAAATATTTAGCCGCCATATGACCAAGCCCACCTAATCCTAATATTCCACATACGCTATCTTCTGATACATTAGCTTGATTAATAGGAGAAAAAACAGTAATTCCTGCACACATTAAAGAAGGGCATCTTTTAAGGTCTGCGTTCTCTGGAATTTTAATTCCAAAATTCTCATTTAAGACATATAGATTAGAATAACCACCTTGTGTTATTTCGTTATCATGTCTCCAATCTTTAGATGCATAAGTTAAAACAACATGTTTACATTCCTATTCTCTTAGACTTTTACATGCTGGACAATTCATACAACTATCAACCATACATCCTACTCCACAATAATCTCCTACTTTAAATCTTGTGACATTTTTACCTATCTCTTTTACCTTACCTAATATCTCATGACCAGGAATAATTGGAAATGAGTCAAGTTTTCCCCAGTGTTCTTTTACTGTATGTAAATCACTGTGGCAAATACCAGCATAAAGAATTTCGATTAAAATATCATTCTCATCTAATGGTCGTCTTGTGAAATGTATTTCTTTAAATTTATCTGCTGATTTTTCTAATCCAAAACCAACAGCTTTTATTCTTTCTTTATCCATAATTATAAAGTAAGTTGTTTATTATTTAATTTACATCAATTTCAAATATTTTATTATTATTTTTATCAAAACATTCAACATGTTTATAAGACAAAGATAATGCTGGATAAAATAACTTACTTAAAATTTTATTAAATTCGTATAATGTTGTTTCGTCAACTTTGCCATACAAACAATCATTTGTTGTTATTGTAATATGATCCACTAATTCCAATTCCAGTAGACGGGATAATTGCTGATGCGTGTTTAGATAGCCAACTTGCAGCTTTGTCATAATTGTCAATTAAATTAAAAAACTCAGTCATATTATTATCTAATCCAGTATCTTTAACATAATTTTCTTTCGCATATCTTAACATAAATGGAGTAATCTATTCATTTCGTGTAAAACCAAAATAATCCTTTAACTATGAGCCACGAGCAGCTAATTCAGTTCCATTATTTTTAGAAAAATATTCATTTAATTTCTTAAAGCCAATAGGTTCTTCTGTTGGCATATGATAAGCATGATCCATTTCATGCGAAATTGCTCTCCAGTAATTATTTCCTAATTTCTGTTTCATCTAATAACCAGAAAAAACATTACTACTAGACTATCCAGCAAACATACTTTGTAAATGATTTATAGCCTATTCTTTAAGTGCATTATATACTAACTACTATCCTTCTCCATCATACTATTTATAACTTGGAATGCTTTGAATCTATGTTTCAATTACTTTATTTAATGTCTGCGTAGGATTTTTATCAAAGTCATATATATGTATTGTTGGATTTTCACAAACATAAGGAAAGATCTATATACCATTTGTATACACAGTCTATCCTTGCGTATCTCGTATAATTTGTTCTGGATGATTTGTATATATACGTTCCTAATGCAATAGTTTCGGATTATATTTGCTAGCTTCTATAATTTTTTTAGAATATTTTTTAGATATAAGTGGTTTTAATATTCGATATAAAGTTGAGCCAACTTGTGCTTTTGGTATTAAAGTTTTCATTCTATTATATATTTAACAAGATTGCCTATTGCCTATTTATAATTATCAGGATACTTATCTATCTCGTGTTTATCATAATTCATTTTACCAGCTAAACTATCTGGCACTAAAAAAGTTCTAACATGACTATCTATGATAGATTGTAATCTTTCATCATCAATATTCTATCCTATATCTAATGTTTTATAAATATTTTCTGCTTTATTTAACAACTATTGATATTTTGGATCCTATTCTCTTAATCCATGTGACACTGCATCTAAAGCGACAGATTCATTAGTTAAATCTCCTAATTGATCATTATAAACTATTGCTGTTTTCCAATTTAATGAATCTGGTTTTGCATAATAATTATAATATGGCAAATGTTTATGTTTTGCTTCTATATATTCAATATTACCAAAATTTCCTCGCAAGTCACGTGATGGTTGAAATGTTTTATCAAAATAAGGATGAAAATCAATTGTTTTAGTTATAGGAAACCTTTTATATGTATATTGTTTAGGTAATAATTTCTTTGTCATACTTTAATAGATTTAAATAATCCAGTTCTATCATCAGTATTTTCCACAATATCCATAGTCAATAATTCACCAGCTTTCCTTGCAATTTCATCCTTGTCTTTCTATGTCTCAGCTTCATGATACTGTTTACGTAACTCTTCAATCTAATCGGTCAACTCTTTATTCAAGATGATTTCATTATTTTCAATTTCTGCAGTCTATTCTCCAGTTTCTATAGAAATTACAGGAATTCCTTTATGTGTAATTTCGCCTTTAAGATCAGGATTTACTTCTTCTAGATTATGTTTTCTTGCATGCAATGCACCTTCTGGAATAAGGTTCATCTATCCACCATTCTAAAATTTATCAATATCTCCATTTTGATTTTCTTGCTCTTTCTCTACTTCTTTATGTTCAAATAATGGATTATATTTATTTGCCACTCGTTTTGCTACCTAGAATGCATGTGCACTACTTAAGATACCACCTTTCTTAGCAGCTAATACAGAGGCCTAATCGTATCCTCCATTCATTAAATTTATATAGTCTTGATTATTCATTTCTTGTTGCTATGCTAAAGATTCCATTCTTGTCCAATTCTCGTCCATTACAGATCCTAATATATTCTACTATTGACCAGCAATAGCAATCTAATTATTAGCTCTATTACGTGCTCCAGAAGACCATTTTCCATATTTACCAATCTTGGTTAAAGATGTATTAAAGTCCTATTGAGATCCAGTATATGAATTTCCAGCACGAGCCCATGTCGTATAATCTTTATCTATAGATATAGTCTTTTTACCACCAAAACCATTTATTAAACCTACATTCCAATTAAAGAAACTAGACCCAAGTACAGCATCTTTTTTAGTCTTGCCATCAGTGCCTCCACCTAAACGGCCAAGCCCTTTACCAAGTAAAGACGCAGCTTTCATAGCACCTCCAGCGATAGTGCCCCATCCTGGAATATTCATCAAGGTATTACTGATATTATCGTAAGCAGTATCCATACCAGCAGTTATATGACCATATTCTCCTTCATATTCAGACTTTGGTTTAATAAATGATCCTGCTAAATCTGCTGCCTAGCCAATAGCGCTAGCCCAACCACCAGCCATCTGTGTTTTAGGACCAGATGTAGATAATGCAGACCAATTTAATCCAGTACCGTTGGAGGCGATAGGCATTCCTCCGCCTCCAGTACCGTTTGTTTGTGATATAGCGCTTTGTATACCAGTAGACCAAATTCCTATATTACCACTCATATTATGAATAACTATTAGTGTATAATGTTATAATTCCAGTAATAACAGCTAAATCACTACCAGAATATCTAATCTTGATTCTTAAATATTTATCTTTAATTCTCATTTCTTTACGTCCAGAATCCCACTAATCAAATGTAATATCAGATCCAGTATAACTTAATCCTAATTTTTGATTTAAAACTGAAACATCAAAACTATCAGGTATTGCAGCATCATATGGAGGAGGTGTATTCCCAAGCGATAACTTTAATTTAGGATTATTCTGATCCAAATGATAATCTGTATATTCATTTTTCTGAACGTAATTGATAGAAGGTATCTATACATACCATCCATCTTCTTTATAATGCATATTACCTCTTAATCTTCCATTTTTTCTAATATCTACGCCTTGAACATGATTGCATATCTTAAATTCATTTAATAACTAATCATAAACAATTTCAGCACCAGATAAGTTCTAGTATTCATATCCATTAGCAGTTAATGCTTGATAAGAATCATAAATCTAATTATAAACTCCCTTTCTCATATAATATAATGGGAACATCGTAGATTTATAAACTTCAACTGGTATAACATCTTTAAAATTCTTGTTATATCTAATCTGAGAATTACAATATAACTAATAGAAGGCTTTAATTAATTCCTGTCTGTAATACATATTAGGTTTATCACTAACCTATTCTTTTTCAGAACCAGGAGGTAATTGAATGTGATCAAAATCATAACATTCACCAATTACTTCATAATGGAATGATTCAGGCTCTGCTTTATTAGATACTATTCTCAGATTATTAAATATCTTATGATTAATTGGATCATTGTTTATAACAAATTCAAATTCAAATGGATGCTATTCACCATACCATTTAGTAGGAAGAATTCTATCTACTCCAGGGATAAATTCTGACTATCCATGTTTCCATAATAATGATCCATAGTCTTGATTATCTATAATATCAAATTTGTTTTTAATTATATTTTTATCAGCAATATGATTAAAAGTAATAAAATTATTACCTATATTTCCAGAGAATGATGGAATCCATGAATAGAATGTTTGCCAACCATTATTGCTATGAGCAGCATTAATATTGTAACATAAATTCCACATTACATTATCATTATGGTCCTCTGGATAATCATATGCTGTAAACATTACATCATTTTTAAAAGCATTATAATGTGTTTTTATATTAGTTTTATTTAACTCTAATTGTTTGTTCCACATTGATAAGCCCTTATTTAAAAATGACTATATCCTAAAGTCTGATATTAACTAAAATGAATTTGATGTGCCATTAGTATACCATATCTTTTTAGCTACAGCATCAACTCCAAAAATACCGTAAGGAGTTTGAATAATACTTTCTGGCCAAGTAGAACCGTATGTATCAGAAATGATACCAGGTACTTCTGGTAATATGTTTGGACTATTAATAAAAATAAGACCAGTACTACCATTACCAGCATGAACCCTTTCTCTTACTGGTAAATATAAAATACCATGTTCACATACAACAACCAAATCTCCATTAATAGTTAATATCTTTACAATAGAACCATACTATTCTGTATAATCTCGATAA
>Ga0310691_10001325_pt1 | contig 38107 bp, 32 predicted proteins | sample 176DNAGHGlowgp2_FD_203887 | JGI IMG/M metagenome (GOLD analysis project Ga0310691, IMG submission 203887) | Sheep rumen microbial communities from Palmerston North, Manawatu-Wanganui, New Zealand - 1766 DNA GHGlow gp2 (v2) (version 2) | ecosystem: Host-associated > Mammals > Digestive system >... | reverse complement strand
CCCCATTTCTCGGAACGCATCTTGCCATAACCGGCGTCCACAAAATAAAGCATCACGAACACAACCAAGCCCACCAAAAACATGATGTAAAGCAGGTCGTAAAAGAAATCAATAGAGTAAATGTTTTCTATCGGCATATTGTTTGTTATTTAATTTGCGAGATGTTTCATTTCGGTACAAACCGAAAAACGCGCAAAGGTACGAATAATAATTCGTATATACAACAAATATTAATAATCGTACACTTTTTCTTATTTTATTGCTTCTCTTTTTTCTGACAAACGAAAAGTCCGACTATAATCAAAATCATGCCGAACCACTTCCCGTACGGCAGATGTTCTCCGAAAAAGAGAAACATCCAAAGTGCAGTAAATGCCGGCCGGATATTATTGAATGCATTCGCCTGCGTTACCCCCACTTGGCGTAATGCATAACAGAATAGAATGAACGCAATCACGCTGGCAAAAACGGTCAGATAGGCAGTGCAAAAGACTGCCGTTGAAAGCGGAGAGTGAAAATTGGATAGTTGACTCCAGTCTAATGATTGGAGCACTTGCGGGCCTTCTTTCCAAAACCAGATAGGGATGAAAAACAGCAAACTGACCACTTGGGCGTAAAAAATGAACGAGAGTGAACTATATCTCATCGGCACCTTGCGCATCATGATGGAATCGATGACAGCCGCCGAGACAGCAGCAAAAGCGAGCAAGATGCCCCAGTAGTTACCTATAGAGTAATTGGTGCTACCAATGAGCGACAATGCGAACACCCCCGCGGTAGAGATGATGATTCCGATAACGTTGTTTTTCGTCACCCGCTCACGCAGCAAAAAAGCCGCGAAAATCGGGCTGAGCAACGGGCTGGTAGAGAGTAGCGTTTCTGCGATAGTAGGGCTATTAAGCGCATCATAGGTAAAAGTCTCCAACAGGTAGTACAAAAATGGCTGACAGAAACCAGCGATGAGGAATAACGGCAAATCTTGCCACTCCAGTTTCTGCAATCCGAACAGAGGGTTTTTACGGCAAAGGAGTCCAATGACGAGCATCAGTAGTACCGAAGGTACAAATCGCATTATGATCATCGTGAAGGGAGGCAGCACAATCAGCGCATGCTTGATGGCAATGCCGCTCACCGACCAGATAATCATCGAAATGATTAGAGCGCTGACGGCCAAGTATTGTGTTCTATTCCCGCTAAACGACATATTGTTTGATGAGTTTCGTTCAGTAATCGCTCCACTTCAACCGCCCTCGGGCATGTAGTATCCGGCAGTATAGGTCTGCCGATAATCACATTCACGAGCGGTTCGTCTGCCGGTCCGAACAAGCGGTATATACCCGTCCGCGGGCGATAAGTCACGGCGCATGGAATAATAGGCATATTGTACTTGTACGCCATTGTGAAAGCTCCTTTCTGGAAGGGGCGTAACGGCTTATACCAATCCCAACGTTTGGCTTCCGGAAAGATATGGAACCAGTAACCGCGACGATGGAACTCGTCAAAAGCGGCATTGAAAGCTTTCATAGCACTCAGCCCTTCTTCAGCCGGCGGAATAGGTACACCGCCGATGATACGAAGGTAGAACTGGTCTTTGGTTCGGAAATTAGGCGCGAACATAGGTATACGTCTGTGATGATGAGCGTGCAAGGCCGTGAGGACCGACGCGCAGTCATGACGATAGCAGTGGTTCGCAATCGTAATAGCCCCGCCTTTCAAGGTCTGTTTATACTCTTTACGGTTGTACAAATAGGTCCATCTCAGACCATATTTGACACGTAGCACGAGTCCTAAAATAGGCCTCACAACATAATACCCCCACAAAAGCCGCAACGTATTCTGCCAACTGTCGTCCACAAACGGATAGTCGGCATTGATAGCGGGATAGTCGCGGTCGTAGACCGGCTTATACATGCCCTCGTACGGATTATCCTCGGGATATGCCGAATTCACAGGCGGCACGTAAGTACCCGGAGTGACTTTCAGGTCTTTATAACGCTTATTTTCCATTTCCGTTAATCAACCAATATTTGGCACCTACAACTCGGGCCGTTTCTCCATCCTTGTCATCTCTATCGCCGACAAACAATGTCGTCTCCGGTTCTGCATGCAGCAAAAGCATCACTTTCTCCGCGCACTGTTTGGATGGTTTGAGAGCTCCCATGGACGGCGCATCTACCATCAAATCAAAGAGTTTGGGATCAATGCGCAGTGCTTTCAGTTTCTCAACAACACAGCCATAATCCGAGTATATGGCCATCTTCAAGCCCTTTTGCTTACATGCTTCTATAAGCTCCATGGCTTCCGGTCTCGGCCGGAAATGGCGTGAGAGCACCCTGACCATCGCCGGCAGATACACATAATCGTACCATTTCTGCGCGATGTCCGGTCCCCACCAATGTCCGCGGGCCATCGTTGCGAAAAAAGCCGTGTTGAAGGTGTCGCAGGAGGTATATTGTAAACCATGCATTTTCTGCCGTGCCAGCCGTTCAGACATCAGTAACGGCAGACACCACCATAGGCGACGCACCATTCGCGCAGCCAGGCCGGTCTTGTCGTACAAGGTGCCATCCAAATCAAAAATAACAATTTTAATGCCGTCCAGCACGTCGTCTTTGACGGCTTTCGGCTTTAGACTTACGTCTCTCAACTCTTTGTTTACGTCTTTCATCGATTCGATCTGCTCGCTCTATAATATTATCACTTATTTGCTCAAAGCGGTTCTCCCAACGCTGGATAAGATTAAACTTGGTACGGCGTTTCTCGTCCTGCATAAGAAGATTAAATTTAAACTGTCCGTCGCGGAACCCATCCTTCAGGCATGCTGCTTTGAAACGCGCGTACGCGTTCGATAATAATATGTGCGCCTCAGGGTCATGTAGGCGGAACGACTGCCGTTTAGACTCGTACTCCAAATTAATCTGCTGCAGTTTCTCATCCACCACTCTAGTGAACATATCTGCGGTCTCTTGGGTCGTCCGCTCGTCCTCGAATTCGTAATAAAAATGATATTTAGACTCTTCTACATCTGCAAATCCCACGAAGAACTTGGTCTTGATACCGGTCTCTTCTTCTGCCTGGTGCACAGCATTCATGAACTGCGGTTCATATAGTTTCTCACCCGTCATGGATACAATTCCGTTCACCTTGGAAATCATGTGTACAGTCGGAGTCTCATAATACTTACCGCCCACCTCAACCAGATCGTTCATATTATATCGGAACAACCCGGAATAGGTTGTTACATACGCGCAATAACGCTTACCGATCTCCAACTCGTCTATCTGTAGAAAATGCTTGCGGGGACTATCCAGCTCGCTCTCTTCCACAAACTCGTAGTAATGGAATTGCGGGAAAAGCACCGACTCATTCGTATCATCTAACGCGAACCCGAAACGGCATTCTGTAGCAATATATCCCAGTTCCTGATAGAACGTCTTATCCCAATTGAACTGGTCCATGTACTTATCCATGTATATCTTAGTATTGCCGCATTTCCAGGTACTCAAGTACTGCAGCCATGGCCAGAAATCCCGCGGGTATAAATGTCCCTTCTCCGCCAGTATTTTCCGCAGCTCCTCCGCCCGTTCTGGTTTGGGGGACATATACGCATCCAACTCGTCACGAATACCAAAAGGAATCTCGAAATTCTCGCTGAGCGTACCATGTTCAATATCAGTAATCATCTCCTCCGTATTCTCATTCAAAGCTCTCAACAACTCCAAAATCGTAGAAGGATTGGCCGTCGCCCATAATGTCACATCTCTGTGCTGCAATGCCAGACGCATCAACACGTAGTTTCGCGTACCATAGTCAGGAATTGACATCACCGCCGCGGGCGCCGTGTAATGCTTCTTGATAATCGGCGGAATATCGCGCACCAAGACCCCGCTCACGGAGCCGAAGAGCGTACCGTCCGGTGCATAACCTTCGCATTCTTTGCCAACGGTAGTGAAGATGTGTCCGCCGAAGATACGATTTCTATGCTTCACAAAATTCCACGTCCAGATGTGACTCATTTTGCCATACACATCCTTTAGGTACTTATGGGTCATGGGAATCCATTTGGGCTCACTGGTCGTACCGGAAGTAGTCGCATACATGTCCGGTTTACCAGGAAACAACACATCCTCTTCTCCGTTCTTATGCCGCTCTACGTAAGGTCGGAGCGTCTCAAAAGAGTTATTGACCGGCACATATAACCGGTATAGACGGAAAAGGTCCTCTGCGTTCGTAGCACTCAGTATCCGGTCAAAATGATGCTCGCGACCATAGACGGTATTTCGGGAGATAGTCAGTATATCGCGTAGCGTTTTCTCTGCTGCATGACGCGGTTTGCGACTCCAATGCCGGAGACGAACCGTCTGACTGCCACCAACCAGCATTAACATGGTGTTGATAATCCATGGATACGGCAATGCCCGCCCTTCCTCATCCAAATATGGTTTTATCTTTTTTGCCATTTTACGCCAAGCTATAATTTGGCCGCAAAGGTACTATATTTTTTACACATTCGCAAATTTTCCGACATAAAAAATGCGGGATTGTTTGCATGTCTGCAAAAATTGTTGTAATTTTGCAGCATAATTTCTTGTATGCCAATGAAAAAGTCCTTTATGCTGGTTCTTGTGACCATGATGAGTGCAGGATGGCTGACCGGATGTCAAAATCCCATAGAGCCGGTAGAACCGCCGACCCCAAGTCATATAGTGCTGCACACCACTTTAAAATCCAAGTACGTAACTAATCGTACGCTGCGTGTATGGCTGCCTGCCGGCTATTCAAAAGATAAAAAATATGACGTGCTGTATATGCACGACGGATTGAATTTGTTTGACCCTCGCATTACCTGGAATCATCAGGAATGGGGTGTCGATGAAGCGATGGATAGTTTGGTGAACCAAGGTATTATCCGTCCGACGATTGTTGTGGGCATTGATAACATCGATAACGGAATGCTTCGCGTGGCAGAATACTGTCCGGATGACGTAGGTGCATTACTGCCCTCCGGTAAAGCATTATACGATGGTCTTGGTACGCCAAAAGGCAATGATTATCTGCGGTTTATAGTGGAAGAAGTGAAGCCGTTCATCGACTCTATTTATGCGACCTATACGGAACGCGAACACACATGGATGATGGGTAGTAGTTGCGGCGGATTGATTTCTTCGTACGCACTGTGTAAATATCCAGAGGTGTTTGGCGGCGCGGCATGTCTATCCACTCATAGCACCTTGGCTGCCGACCCGAGCCATCCGGACCAGGATGCCATCAATGCCTACCGCACATATCTACAGCAACACCTGACGCCGAACACCTTCCGACTCTATTTTGACCGCGGAGATCAGACGCTGGATGCCAATTATGCGGATTCGCAAGAGGCTATCAACACGATGTTACGTGCCGAAGGATGGGACAGTACGCATTTTATGTATCGCTTTTTCCCCGGTGCAGCGCATGACGAGAATAGTTGGAAGGCACGGCTTGATATTCCGCTACGCTTTCTGCTTGCTGATTAAGATTGAGTGTCCTAAATTTATAAAAAATGACGTGCGTGCTTGCGTATGTCATTTTTTTGTTGTAATTTTGCAGCGCAAAATATGTGTCGATAACAAACAATTACTATAATGGAACTTTCAGAACAAGAATTAGTACGCCGTCAGAGTCTGCAAGCAATGCGTGATTTAGGCATTGATCCTTACCCTGCGGCAGAGTATGAAGTAACCGGTTACTCAACCGATATCAAGGCCGGCTTTGTCGATGAAGGACAGCCTACCCCAGCCCTCCCTGAATGGAAGGGGAAAATTTGGCACACAGGCGACGAAGTTCGTATCGCAGGTCGTCTGATGTCCAAACGCATCATGGGTAAGGCGTCATTTATCGAGATTCAAGACTCCAAAGGCCGTATTCAGGTATATGTTTCCCGCGATGATATTCAAGCGCCGGTAGCCGAAGGGTCGGGTGCGCCCGACAACGCAGACAGCCATTCGGATCAAGCTCTTACCGTGGAGCAGCAGATGTACAATGTGGTATTCAAGAAACTGCTCGATATTGGCGATTTCATCGGCATCGAGGGTTTCGTTTTCCGCACACAGATGGGCGAGATAAGCGTGCATGCCAAGAAACTGACCGTGCTCGCTAAGAGTCTGAAACCGCTGCCTATTGTGAAGTATAAAGATGGTGTGGCTTATGATGGATTCAATGATCCTGAGCAACGTTACCGTCAGCGTTATGTGGATCTGATAGTGAACGAGGGCGTTAAGGACACGTTCCTCAAACGCGCTACTATCCTCCGCACGATGCGTCAGGTGTTCGACGAAGCCGGTTACACCGAGGTAGAGACCCCGATTTTGCAGCAGATAGCAGGTGGAGCTAGTGCACGTCCGTTCATTACGCATCATAACTCGCTGGACGTGGATATGTACCTTCGTATCGCGACCGAACTGTATTTGAAGAGACTGATTGTGGGTGGTTTTGAGGGCGTATATGAGATCGGCCGTAACTTCCGCAACGAGGGAATGGACCGTAGTCACAACCCGGAGTTCACCTGCATGGAGCTGTATGTGCAATACAAAGATTATAACTGGATGATGGGCTTCACGGAGCAGCTGCTGGAGAAGATTGCCATCGCAGTCAACGGCACCACCAAAGTCAAAGTGGGCGAGAACGAGATTGATTTCAAGGCTCCTTACCGCCGTTTGCCTATCCTCGATGCCATCAAAGAGAAGACGGGTCTGGACTTGGCTTCGATGAGCGAGGACGAAATCCGCGTGGAGGCCAAGAAACTCGGTGTGGAAGATACTGAACATATGGGCAAAGGCAAACTGATTGATGAGATCTTCGGCGAGACTTGCGAGGGTACATTCATTCAGCCGACGTTCATTACTGACTATCCTGTAGAGATGTCTCCGCTGACGAAGATGCACCGTTCGAAACCCGGGCTGACCGAGCGTTTTGAGTTGATGGTAAACGGTAAAGAATTAGCAAACGCATACTCGGAGCTCAACGATCCGATTGACCAATACAACCGCTTCGTGGAGCAGATGAAGCTTGCCGACAAGGGCGACGATGAAGCGATGGTTATTGACCATGATTTCATGCGCGCGTTGGAGTATGGAATGCCGCCGACATCGGGTATCGGTATCGGTATCGACCGTCTGGCTATTCTCATGACCGGTCAACCTACTATTCAAGAAGTATTATTATTCCCGACCATGAAACCGGAGGCATAAGATGTACCAAAAGATAGCTATATTAGGTTCGGGTTCATGGGCTACTGCTCTGGCGAAAATTGTCATGCAGAACCAAGATGAGATTAACTGGTTTATTCGCCGTCAGGAGGTGATTGATGAGTTCATCGCCACCGGAAAGAACCCCACGTATCTTGGCGGGGCGGATTTCAATGTAGGCAAGATCCATTTCTCATCGGATATTAACCAGACCGTAGCACAGTCCGATATTCTTATCCTCGCTATTCCCTCCCCGTACGTCAAACAGTCGCTCATGAAGATTCGTCGCAGCATGACGAGCAAGGTGGTCATCTCTGCCGTAAAAGGTATGATTCCAGAGGAGAATATCATCATCACCGATTATCTGCATCAGCGTTTTAATATCCCCATGGAGCAATTAGGCGTTATCGCAGGTCCATGCCATGCGGAAGAGATTGCATTGGAACGTCTGAGTTACCTCACTATCGGTTGTGAAAACAGACAAAACGCCGAAGCATGGGCCAAACTATTCAAAACCGAATATGTACAAACCACTACTTCAAGCGATGTTGTCGGACTGGAGTATAGTTCGGTCATGAAGAATATCTACGCCATCGCTGCAGGCATGTGCCAGGCACTCCATTACGGCGATAATTTCCAAGCGGTATTGCTGTCGAATGCTATTCAGGAGATTCAACGCTTTGCGACGGCAATGAGTAATGTGCCACGTGATATAACCGCATCCGGTTATTTGGGCGACGTGCTTGTAACGGGCTATTCTCAATTTAGCCGTAACCGCCAGTTCGGTCAAATGTTAGGTCTGGGTTACTCTGTCAAGGCTGCTCAAATGGAAATGGAAATGATAGCCGAAGGCTATTACGGCACGAAAGCCATTCATTTGGCCAATCAGCGCATGCGCGTTGCACTACCGATTGTCGATGCCATGTATGAGATTCTATACAACCGCCAAAAAGCCAAACCGATTATCAAGTCATTAACTACTAAATTACAATAATCATGAAACTATGTTTGAAGAATGCAGCGTGCTTTGTTAATGCCGAGGCGCTGAAAAAACTGGAGTCACAAACAGAAGCCGCTAATCTGCTGTTAGAGAACGGTCAAGGCGCCGGAAACGACTATATCGGCTGGGTACATCTTCCCTCTTCGATTACAGAAGGAGAGTTGGCAGAGATTCAAGCGTGCGCAGATGAGTTGCGCCAACGCTGCGAGGTAGTGATAGTAGCCGGAATCGGAGGTTCGTATTTGGGCGCCCGCGCGGTCAACGAGGCCCTCAGTTCCGCTTTTGATGCGTTTGTAGCGAAAGACCGCAAGAATCCCTATGTGGTTTATGCCGGTAACAACATCGGCGAGGACTATTTGGCTGAACTCATGGAGTTCCTCGCTGACAAACAGTTCGGTATCATCAATATCTCCAAATCCGGAACGACTACTGAGACCGCGTTGGCTTTCCGCTTGCTGAAGACGATGCTTGAGAAGCAGGTAGGCAAAGAGGAAGCGCGTCATCGCATTGTAGCGGTGACCGACCGCGCCAAAGGAGCGTTGCGCTCACTCTCTACCAAAGAGGGTTACAAGACTTTTGTCATCCCGGATAATGTAGGTGGCCGTTTCTCTGTTCTCACACCGGTGGGACTGTTGCCTATCGCTGTAGCCGGAGGAAACATCCGCGAGTTGGTTCGCGGTGCCGTAGAGATGGAAAAAGCAACGGACGTACAAGTACCTTTTGCCAAGAATATGGCCTGCCAATATGCGGCGATGCGTAATGCTTTGTATCAGAGCGGAAAGAAAATAGAAATCCTTGTGAACTTCAACCCGAAGTTGCATTATTTCAGTGAGTGGTGGAAACAACTCTACGGAGAATCGGAAGGAAAAGATCACAAAGCTATTTTCCCTGCTTCCGTTGATTTCACCACCGATCTGCATTCGATGGGTCAGTGGATTCAAGACGGCGAGCGCACGATCTTCGAGACCGTTATCTCTATTGAGAACGCCAACAAACAAGTGCTTGTACCGACAGACGAGGAGAACCTCGACGGACTCAATTTCCTTGCCGGCAAACGAGTGGATGAAGTTAATAAGATGGCGGAGTTAGGAACCCAATTAGCACACGTGGACGGCGGTGTTCCGAACATCCGTATTGAATTTGAACGCATCGATGAGTTCAACATCGGCCAGTTCATCTATTTCTTTGAACGCGGTTGCGGTATTTCGGGTTATATACTGGGCGTCAATCCGTTCAACCAGCCGGGTGTAGAGGCTTACAAGAAAAATATGTTCGCGCTGCTCGATAAACCGGGCTACGAGGCGGAATCAAAAGCTATTAAGAAACGTTTAAACAAATAATGATATGAAAAAAATCACATTAGTGGCACTTCTTGTTAGTGCCTTCACTCTGGGAGTATTCGCACGCGGCAAACAGCCTGTTGCGTTCAATAAATTGCCGGAAGCTGTGAAAACAGAAATCAAAAAGAACTTCACAGAAGATCAGATTCAATTCATCACGGCCAAGAAAGAGGGTCGCAAGCGTTTTGAGTACACCTTCATCATGGTGGATAATACCAAACTGGTATGCGACACCAAAGCGCAGTTGCGTAGTATTGAGAGTCAGAAAGGAGTAATGGATGTGTTCATTCCCGAGAAGATTCTCTCTTATGTCCAGACTACTTTCCCGAACACCACAATCACGGAGTACAAACGTGAGAACGGTTGCCAGAAAGTGGAGTTGAATGATAAAATGCTGTTGTTATTCAACAAGAAAGGCAAATTCCTCCGCATAGACTAATGCGTGAACGAGACACCTACTAAGCGGTCATAACGAGCGCCAAACGGACGCCAATAGACATAAACGCCGTAGGTATTTTCCGTTTGCCAATAACTACCATCCACACGTTGGGTGGTAGTTTTATTTTGCGTCCCTTTGCCGGTGAACCAATACTGATAATCGTATCCGCCCTGCTTAACCAGCGCCGTGAGCCAATAGCACCGTGCCTCGGCGTCGTACTGCATGCGGTTGCGGATGTTCAGTTCGTTACCGAAAATATCTCCACCGATATATATCGCTCCATCTAACCAGGGTTTATCTACCGCCAGAATCCAATGCACCCATACATACTCCGCCTCGATGTCACTATCGCTGGTTCGCTCGGCATTGACAACAAATCGGCCATCAGAGTCAAACTCATGTATATATTGGCCCGTTCGCACTTCATCCTGGAAAAGTAATGCGTGGTAGTCACCCAGTTCATAGACCATGCGGTCTATTCCTGTGCCGGCATAAAAACAACTGAACGCATCGAAATGATGGTATTCATTTCCTCCTTCAAAGATAAGGTTTTTGTTATTCTGATATCTCAGACGATTGTTTTCAATGAAAGTCGGGCGCGTCAGCCAAACGGCATTGTCCATGCGGTTATTTTGCTGCACGAGAACCTTCACTTCATTCGGGTCACGCAAGTCAAGCGCTGCGGTGTTGACATCGAAATCCAACTGTTGATAGCGTCCGCTGAGCTCTATATCCGTATTACTGCGAACGTGCGCGTCTATACGCGCGAGCGGTTCGACTACGCAGAAATCCACTTCTGCTACGCGCTTGTCCGGATTGCCATCCTCATAGATTGACAGACGGTAGTTACCGCTTTTGGTCAGTACCATCTCCGAATTCGGGAAATCAAACCAATAGTGCGTATAACTGCGGGAAGTATTCAAGGAATGCTCATACTCCGTTATATCCTGCGTAGTAAAACCATTCAGGTACTCATTGCTGGTCAATCCACTCTCCTGAGTCCGGTCTGCATTTAGATGGCGCACCGTATAAGTGTACATATGCACATCATGACTCATCTCATCAAAACTGACATGCAGCGTGTTATCCGGCTCTGATCCATCATTAAAGCCATCTTGCAGCGTCAGTACTAAACGCGGCACGCGCAGCGTGCGTATCTGTTCATTGAACGTACGTACCTGCACTTGCGCATGAACCAATGCCGCAAGAGACACAAAAATGACTATCAGCGATACTTTTTTCATAAAATATTTGCACAATTCAAAAAAATGTAGTACTTTTGCACCCGCTTTTGAGTTAAAAACAAAAAGCATGCCAGTAATACTGCTAAGTTCTTAGCAAACGAGTTGCCGGCGAACTTCGCCACTTTGGCTCAGTTGGTAGAGCAACGCATTCGTAATGCGTAGGTCCCCGGTTCGAGTCCGGGAAGTGGCTCTAAAAAGGAACTTCCGGGTTCCTTTTTTTCATTTCCAAGGACTCGACCTCGGGGGTTCTTTTCTCACTACGTTCGAACGATTATTGTACAGGTTCCAATGTTCGAGTCCGGGAGAATTATAACTCCAAGGCTTCTTCGAAAGTATAATCTTTTTCCTCTACCTGCGATGGTACATAGCCCATGGTCTCTTGCGCCTTGTCTTGCGGGAAAGTGAAGTAGGTGCATGTACATTCGCACAGCAATTCACCTTCGCTGCTTAATAACTCCCCTTGCACGATTGCCACATTGCGTCGCATCTCCTTGAGGTATGCACGTAGTTTGATGTAATCCTGCAAAGTGGAGACGGGCTTATGATACCTCATCTCCATTTTGGCTGTCACTCCGGCTGTCTTCAGTTTATGAAAGACCACCCATCCGCACACTTCGTCCAGTAAGACGGCTTGTATGCCGCCATGGAGCGTATTGAGCCACGACTGATGGTTCTGTGTCGGACGCCAGATAGAGATGATGTCATCTCCATCTTCGAAGAAACGCATACGCGTGCCTATCGGGTTATCGGGACTGCAGCCGAAGCAGTTATATCCGGGTGTTTGTGTCCAAGGATTGATAATTCGTTTCATTGTAAGCAGTTATCCAAGGCGTCCGTGAGGGCTTTTTTATCGAGGTGCTGGCCGATGAAGACGAGTTTCTGCATGCGGTCTCCATATTGGTCATCCCAGTCTTTGCGGAGCTGAGCATCATCGGCCATGAGTTGCATGAGTTCCTCCTTGGGCATGGTAGCAAACCATTCACCGGCTCTACGTAGATTGAACTGTCGTCCAGCCTGCTCAAAGAGGTAGCACATATCGAACTCCTCTGCAAAATAGCACATTCCCTTGCAACGAATGACATTCTTCGGCCAGTGCGCCGCCACAAACTCATCGAACATGCCCAAATCGAACGGCTTACGGGCAAAATAAACAAAAGTGTCAATGCCAAACTCCGCGAGGTGATTGTGCCCTTCGTGGTCATGGTCATGGTCATCGTCATCGTCGTCATCATCATGATGATCGTGATGATGCTCGTGGTGATGCGCATCTTCGACCTCTTGAATCCACGTTGCAGAAGTAGCTGTGCGGTCAAAATCGAAAAGACGAGTATTGAGAATCTTGTCAAAATCGACATCGCAGTAATTGGTCTCGATAATCTCAGCCGTAGGCTGTATCGCCCGAATAACGGATTTGATGTGTGCCAGTTCTTCTGCGCTGACCTCTGCAGCTTTGTTGAGCAAGATGATATTACTAAACTCAATCTGTTCGATGACCAATGCGGCAAGATCTTCCTCCTTGGGCACATGATGTTCCAAAGCGTGTCCGCCGTCAAACTCGTCTCTTAAACGCAACGCATCGACTACAGAACAGATACAATCCAAAACCGGCAGTCCATCGCTTGCAAACTGCGGCACCATCTGGGCATACGAACAAAGCGTTTGCGCGATAGGCGCGGGCTCGCAGATACCAGAGGCCTCGATCACTATGTAATCGAAGGCATTGGTGATTTGTGATTGGTCATTTGTGATTTTCTGCGCGCAGAGATCATGTAACTGCTGAATGAGATCCATCTTGAGAGAGCAGCATATACAGCCGTTCTGCAGGGCGATGAGTGAATCGTCATTCTGGCTAACCACCCCGCCCTGTTGGATCAACGAAGCATCGATATTCACCTCGCCGATATCGTTGACAATAACGGCGAAGCGAATACCTTTTTGGTTCGTTAAAATACGGTTCAATAAAGTCGTTTTACCGCTTCCCAGATAGCCGGTAATGAGTAAAACAGGAATTTTATTAATAGTTGTCATTGGTAATTTATTTTGCGTAGGCGGCAAAATCGTCATAATACTTATCTACCAGTTCATGTTGCTCATAGCGTTCGCATGTCTGGAGTACATAACTGAGGATAGCCGCCTCTCTACTTGTTGTCGATTCCATCACTTCACGTTGGCGCCGGTTAAGCGAGTTAGCAAAGCGCAGGTACTCAACGCATGTGTTCGCCACTTTATCCATGATGTCTGCAGCTTTCTCATCCTCGCCGAGGATAAAATACAACTGCGCCATAGAAGCGGAAGTGTAGTCATACGGCACATTGCACCCCGGCAGTTGCTCTTCAGCATAGTCGAGAACTTCAAGAGCTTTATCGCGTTGCCCTTCGCGGAATAACTCTTCCGCCAGTTGGGCAAACATCATACGATGGGTACGGCACATACGCATGAGATTTTCGTCGATATAGATGCCCGGTTTGTTCATGTTGCCATAAGCGAACTTATGCATCATATTATCGTACATCTTCTCGGTATTTACACGGGGATGCCCGTCTCTACTGCGAATCGGGGTGATTTGGTATGCCAGACCGGTAAGCTCCATGTACGGCTCCAGGCCCAGGTAATAGTCATTACCTACCGTTGCGCAGAAATACATGGGACGTTGCCATTTATTAGTGGAAAGCATCTCCATAATCATCATCTCCGAACGGGTGTACATGCGTTTTTTCTTGAACATAATCTGCTCGCCGTCCGGCGTCTCCACGTAGAGTTGGTCTGAAGGCAGGTAGTTATCTCCTTCGCGCGTTTTAGTGCGCGGGTCATCAGAGCGCAGGAAATTGAATGCTTTCTCAACAGAGATAGGCTGACCGAGACGGTTGTCCACGCGCGCTATCTCGTTGGCTCCCGGCATGAAATCCTTGTACTCCCAGGAGATAGGTAACGCCGCAGATTCATAGTACGGACGTTTCATCTGAGATATATACCAGTCTGTCTGGAGATAGGAGAGGTTGCAAACACGGATGTCTGTGCCCACTTCTTCCACCTCTTGGTTGTACCATAACGGGAAGGTGTCGTTGTCTCCATTCGAGAAAAGGATGGCTTGCGTCTCACAGGACTTGAGATAGTTTGCACCGAAATCGCGGCACGAGTAACGGTCGGAACGATCATGGTCATCCCAGTTCTGTTGAGCCATCAAGGCCGGAACGCCCAAACAAACCAAAGCCACAACGACTGCCACAGTTGCCTTGAGGCCTTCGGCTTTCAACCCTCGACGCTCTACTAAATCGTTCATCCAATCGATGAGAGCCAGTACACCCAGACCTATCCAAATACAGAAAGCATAGAACGATCCCGCGTACGCGTAATCACGCTCGCGCGGTTGATAAGGTGTCTGGTTGAGGTACAGCACGATGGCCAGACCCGTGAGGAAGAAGAGGAGGAAAGTAAGTGTGAAGTTCTTCCATCCCTCTGCTTTACCGTCCTTATCGCGCTTGCCGCATTGCCAAATGATACCGATGATTCCCAACAATAACGGAAGGAAATAATAGACGTTATGTCCTTTATTTTCTTTGAGTTCCGTAGGCAGCAACGATTGGTCACCAAGCATGGCATTATCGATAAAAGGAATACCTGAAATCCAGTTTCCTTTGGTGATGTCTCCGTAGGACTGCAAGTCGTTTTGACGACCGACAAAGTTCCACATGAAGTAACGCCAGTACATGAAATTAACCTGATAACGGAAGAAGAAACGGAGATTTTCGCCGAAGGTCGGGCAATACTCTGTTTTGTTCTGACCGCAATAGTCGTAACGCACGCGTTTACCTTTGATATTCGCCCATTCTTTATACGCCTGTACGTGGGTGCCTTGCGCCGAATACATGCGCGGGAAGATGGTACAGAATTGCTTCATAAACTTATACGACGACTTATGTCCGGTAACGACATAATGGTCTTTTTCTCCCTCCACTTTCGGAGCCGGTGCATACTGCGCGTGACCTATATTCTCCACCGGAATACACATATTTCCTTCCACACGAAGCTCTACGGGAGCATTGTAATACTGCCCATAGAACAACGGTCGATCTCCATACTGCTCGCGGTTGAGATAGTACTTGAGACTGAAGACATTATCCGGCGAGTTCTGGTCCATCGGCGTATCAGCATTCGAGCGAATGACAAGGGCTGCATAACTGCTGTAGCCGATGAGGATGACGGTCAGCATAAGAGTGGCTGTATTAAGCCAGCGCCAGAGGTTCTTTCCCTTGCCTTCTTCGTACTCGATATCTGCCCGTTTGTGGGTATAAAGAATCGCCCAAACGAGCAACGCTACGGTCAGAATCAGACACACCCACATGCCCGTGTTAAACGGACATCCAAAGACGTTAACGAACAGCAATTCGAACCATCCGATGACTGTCGGAAAACCGGGAATAATACCGTACAAAATCACCAGCAACACAAGGCAGGAAGCCAGGAACGCATAGATAAGGCCTTTCCAACTGAACTCGTAACGACGGAAATAATACACCAGACCTATAGCCGGTATGGTCAGTAAGTTCAAGAGGTGCACACCAATGGAAAGTCCCATCAGATAAGCGATGAGAATCAACCATTTATCAGACCCTTCTTCGTCTGCTTGTTCGTCCCATTTGAGGATGAGCCAGAATACCACGGCCGTAAAAAGCGATGAGGAAGCATACACTTCTCCTTCTACCGCCGAAAACCAGAAAGTGTCAGAGAACGTGTAAGCCAAAGCACCTACTATTCCCGCGCCGAGCAGCGCGATTCCTTTCCACAAGGTGTCCGGTTGCACGAGTTTCTTCGCCAGGGCGGTAATAGTCCAGAAAAGGAACAGGATAGTGAACGCGCTGGCCAATGCGGAGAGTGCATTCACACACATCGCAACGTGGGTCGTATCCGCAGCAAAAAGGCTGAAGAAATGTCCCATTAACATGAAGAACGGTGCGCCGGGCGGATGGCCTACATCCAGTTTCCAGGCGCTGGAGATGAACTCACCGCAGTCCCAGAAAGAGGCGGTGGGTTCCATAGTAAGGAGATACGTAGCCGCAGCGATGGCAAAAACGAACCATCCGCAGAGCGTATTCCATAATTTAAATTGTTTCATTATGTTTTGTTGTTTTTTAGTTTTGGGCCGTTTTTAGGCAATTTGAGTGCAAAGGTACTATAATTATTTGACATTTTAAATTAATTATTTAAGATTTTTTGCTTTTTACGCCAAAAAGGCACATTTTTGCAAATAATGTACGCGCGCACTTGCACATATGAAATAAATGTTGTATCTTTGCGCCCGCTTTTTGCGAATCTATTAAAATTTTATACACAATATGATTAAAGTTGGAATTATTGGATGCGGCTTCGTAGGAGGAGCCCTCAAAAACTGGCTGGAGAACAACAATCCGGACTGCAAACTTTTTATTAGTGACCCGTACAAGGGTTATAATGATGACCTGAGCGACATCGATATCGCATTCTTGCAGATTCACGTGCCGACGGAAGAAGATGGTACGCAGGACTTGACCCTCATGACCGAGCTCATCAAGAACCTGCCCGATGTACCGATTTTCGTACGCACAACCATCCTCCCCGGTACCAGTGCCCGCCTCTCCAAAGAGACTGGACACCAAGTCTGCTATATGCCCGAGTTCCTCACCGAGCGTACTTTCATCGAGGACTTCAACAAACAGACCATGGTCTTCACCGGCGCACAGGACCTGCTCACACGGATTTTCGTCGGCAAGAAATTTACCGTCATGACTCCGCTGGAAGCAGAGCTGACCAAGTACATGCACAATGTCTTCGGTGCATACAAAGTCACCTATTTCAACGCTTGCCGCGAGTACTGCGAGCAGATGGGAGCCGACTGGCGTAAGGTCCACACCGGTATCCTGCTCTCCGGTTATATCAACGACACCCACACCTATGTCCCCGGACCGGACGGCAAGTTCGGCTATGGAGGCAAATGCTTCCCGAAGGATGTCAATGCTTTTGCCGAAATGACCAAAGGCACGCCGCTTGGCATATTACTCGAGCATCTTCATGAACTCAACGTCCACTTCCGCGGAGTCGAAGAGCACATTTAACGGACTTATTACGTACCAACCGTTAGTGATTCGTTCGTTATTTGTTAGTTATTTGCTAGTTATCACCCTAATTTCAAGCTAAGATGAAAATAGCAGTAGCAGGAACGGGGTACGTAGGGTTGAGTATCGCTACTCTACTTGCCCAGCACAATGAAGTAATAGCGGTGGATATTATCCCCGAAAAAGTGGAGATGCTTAATCGCCGCCAGTCTCCGATTCAGGATGAGTATATCGAGAAATATCTCGCAGAGAAGAACCTCAATTTGAAGGCCACATTGGATGCCGAGGTGGCATACAAAGACGCGGAGTATGTGGTCATTGCGGCGCCAACGAACTATGACAGTCGTCTCAATTATTTCGACACCTCGGCTGTGGAGAATGTGATCGAGACGGTTTTGCGCGTTAATCCGAATGCCATCATGGTGATCAAGTCCACTATTCCTGTGGGTTACACCAAATCGGTTCGCGAAAAGTATCATTGCGACCATATTCTCTTCTCTCCGGAGTTCTTACGGGAAAGCAAAGCGCTCGAGGATAATCTCTATCCAAGTCGTATCATTGTCGGAGCAATCCTAGACAATACTCGGTCCATTACCGAGGCTACAACGTTCGCTAACCTTCTCAAAGAGGGTGCCCTCAAGAAAGATGTGGAAGTGCGCATTATGGGACTAACAGAAGCCGAGGCAGTTAAACTATTTGCCAACACTTATCTGGCGCTCCGCGTAAGCTATTTCAACGAACTGGACACCTACGCGGAGATGAAAGGACTGAACACGCAGGATATCATCGATGGCGTTTGTCTTGATCCGCGTATCGGTACGCATTATAACAACCCGTCATTCGGCTACGGAGGCTACTGTTTACCCAAAGACACGAAGCAGCTTCTGGCAAACTATCAGGATGTGCCGGAGAACCTGATTGAGGCGATTGTGGAATCCAACCGCACTCGCAAGGATTTCATTGCCGACCGTGTACTGGCAAAGGCTGGGTATTATGATTACTATCATAAAGGTGATTTTGATGCCGACCAAGAGAAGAGCTGTACTATTGGAGTCTATCGCCTGACGATGAAATCGAATAGTGACAATTTCCGTCAATCGAGTATCCAAGGCATCATGAAGCGCGTGAAAGCAAAAGGCGCGCAGGTGATTATTTATGAGCCGACATTAGAAAACGGCAGTACATTCTTCGGCAGCGAAGTAGTGAACGACTTGGCGGAGTTCAAGCGCCGCAGCCAGGCCATTATTGCAAACCGTTATGATGCCATACTGGATGATGTAAAAGAGAAAGTTTATACAAGGGATATTTTTCGGAGAGACTGATCGATATTTGTCATTAGTGATTTGAAATTTGTAATTTGGCAGAGAAAGTAGAACATATCGGAAAACGAGAAATTGCGTGGAGTTACGCAGGCACAGCATTTATGATTGGTGCCGGTGTAATTCTGTTGCCGTTTATCCTTCATAAGATGCCACAAGAGACGGTCGGTATCTGGAATATATTTCAGACCATTACGGCTCTTATACTGCTTCTTGATTTTGGTTTTCGTCCTACTTTTGCCCGCAACATCAGTTATATTTTCTCAGGTGTCAAGAGTCTTCAGCGCGATGGCGTAGCGCATACATCGAGCGAAGCGTCAGTGGACTACGGTTTACTCAAAGGCAGTTTGATAGCCATGCGACGTTTTTACCGCTGGGTGGCAATAGGTGTATTTGCTATTCTCAGCATAGCCGGCACGGCATACTTCTATTATATACTGCAGAAATACTCGGGTGACCGTCAGGATGCCTTGATTGCTTGGATACTGCTTATTGCGCTCAATTGCTATAACCTCTACACGTTCTACTACGATGCGTTATTGACCGGCAAAGGGTACGTCAAACGCGCGCAGCAGATCAATATGTTCGGCCAGGCATTGTACATCGGTCTGGCAATCGGCTTGATTTATGCCGGGCTGGGTCTGACTGCGATTGTGGCCTCACAGGCTATTTCAATTGTCATTCGTAGAATTTTGACCTACCGCGTTTTCTTTACTCCGGAGTTAAAAGTGCATTTGGAAGAGGTAGAAGCGAACGAGCCAAAAGAGATATTGGCTGCTATCAGTCCGAATGCCATTAAGATTGGTTTGACACAATTAGGCGGGTTCTTGGTAAACAAATCTGCAATCTTAATAGGTTCCGCTTTTTTAACATTGGAACAAGTGGCGTGCTATGGAATCACACTGCAGGTAATGGATATTTTAGCGCGTTGCGCAACGGTATTCTATCAAGCATACACGCCCAAATTGGCACAGAGCCGCGCGGAGAACGATTTGGCAAGTTTGCGGCATTATTACCTACTATGCACAGGTAGTTTATGGCTGGTATATATCATCGGTGGTATTGCATGGGTATTACTCGGCGAATGGGCTTTGGGTATTATTCACAGCCAAACGGGTTTTGTACCGGTTGGCATGCTATGCGTCATGCTTATTATCAGCACACTGGAACATAATCACGCCGTTTCGGCAGGTTTTATCATGGCGGATAACAAGATTCCGTTCTTTATCCCGTCCTTGGTAAGCGGAGCAGCAACGGTAGTATTGTTATGGCTATTCCTGAGCCCTTTGCAAATGGGTCTTTGGGGGCTGATTTTAGCGCCTGGCTTGGCGCAACTCGCTTACCAGAACTGGAAATGGCCAAGTGTGGTACTTAAGGAACTATGGAGAAAATAGAAGAGACTAACGAGTATAAAGAAGACATTTAAACAACATGAGTAAGATTTTAGTAACAGGAGGAGCCGGATTTATTGGTTCAAACCTCTGCGAGAGTTTATTGGCAGATGGGCATGAAGTAACTTGTTTGGATAATTTTTCCACAGGGTTCCGTGCTAACATAGAACCGTTCTTTCTTCTTTATCCGAATCGCTTTAGACTGATAGAAGGGGACATTCGCGACATTGACACGTGCCGTGACGCTGTATCCGGACAGGAATATGTTCTTCATGAAGCCGCTTTGGGAAGTGTACCTCGTTCCATCAAGGATCCGGCTACCACCAATGCAGTCAATATCGGAGGCTTCCTGAATATGATTATTGCTGCCAGGGACGAAGGTGTCAAGCGATTTGTCTTTGCCGCCAGCAGTTCAACATATGGTGACAGTACTGCATTACCAAAGGTAGAAGAGCATATCGGAAAGCCCCTTTCGCCATACGCAATTACCAAATATGTGGATGAGTTATACGCTGATGTCTTTGCTCGAACATATGGATTCAATTACATTGGCCTTCGTTACTTTAATGTATTCGGTCGTCGTCAGGATCCGAATGGTGCTTATGCGGCGGTTATTCCTTTGTTTGTCAAAAAATTCATCAACCACGAAGCGCCTAACATCAACGGAGATGGTGAATACAGTCGTGATTTTACCTATATAGATAATGTAATCCAGATGAATAAACTGGCATTATTTACGGATAATCCCGATGCACTCAATCAGATATACAATACGGCTTTCGGAGAACGAACCACTCTCAATCAGTTAGTCAGCTATCTGCGTGAGTTCTTATCGGAATACGATCCGAAAATAAGCACCATAAAGCCAACGCATGGTCCTAACCGTTTAGGCGATATTCCTCATTCACTGGCCTCAATAGAGAAAGCGAAGAAACTATTGGCATATGCTCCGAAATATTCAATGCGCGATGGGCTCAAAGAAGCATGTCATTGGTATTGGGAAAACTTACAGTAAATGCTGCCATACATCCTATTCATATTGCTGACATTTTGTCTGTCCGTGCTATACGATGGACAAGCAGAATACACCCGTACAAAAAAAGTATGGTACATCATTGTAGGTATATACTTGGTATTACTTGCCGGTTTTCGAAACGGAGTCGGCGGAGATACACAGCTATATATGGCATCTTTCGAGTACGTACCATATACATGGGGAGAGTTGAATGAGTTTATATCCGATGAATTAATAGAATCCGGCTACATGCCGGGATGGTCTATACTTGTTTTTCTATGCAAACGATGGTTCGACTCTTTTTATGCCGTGCAGTTGGTACAAGCCCTGATTGTCAATATTGGCGTTCTTTATCTTTTTCGTCAATACACAACGCACATTTTCTTGTGCACTTTGCTATATGGTGTAAGCTACGTATTTTTCCTGTTTAACATGGAAGTGATGCGCGAAGCGATTGCCGTTGTGCTATGCGGTATAGGAATGCATAGCTACCTAAGAGGCGATAAATGGAAATTCTATCTATTAGTAGGCATTTCAATCCTTTTTCATTTATCAGCCCTGGTAGTACTACTTTTCCCTATTGTACGGTTCAAACAGATCAATATCAAAACAATGGTCCTGGCTTTTTTTGCTGCTTTGTTCCTTTACTTGCTTAGTGATGTCATAGTGAACTATTTACCGTCCTTGTTAGGATCAAGAGTAGACCGTACTGCTGAAAAAATCTTTTTGTATTCGGATGTAACGCTTAACCTATTCGGATTTATGGAAAACACAATTCGATATTTAGGGATATATGCGGGAATAGTATTTTTTGCACAGTGGAGTCTGGGTGAAGATGAACAGAGACAGAAAGACTACGCAAAATATATGAGTTTCTACCTATTAATTACCATACTTATTTGCGGCTTTATAGGTTTTTCACGTTTCAGGAACTATACATTGATTTTCTTCCTAATCATGCTGACGGAATTTATCTATCATTATAAATCGCAGTTATACACAAATGCCATCATCAAACTCATGGTATTGGCGGGTTTTGTTTTCTATACCGGTCAATACTATATGACTTATTATCCGGGCTGCAAGGGATATAAGTATGAGTTTTACTATCCTTACACCTCTATATTAGATAAGAATGTAGATACCTCGAAAAGGGAAGATATGCACGGAGAAGCCAATGTTAAAGTTGACTATTCCCGCGAAAAGAATCAATAATCCATGTCTCAACAACCGCACATAGCCTCCGATCAACGCATCGCAAAGAACGCGCTACTTCTTTATGTGCGCACTTTCGTTGTGTTATGTATCTCGCTATATATTTCACGGTTGGTTTTAGAGACTTTGGGCGCGATTGATGTGGGAATCTATAATGTGGTGGGCGGTATTGTAACGCTGATGGCTTTCTTCCAAACCGCACTTATCAAGTCCACCGGCCGTTTTATCACATACGATCTCGGGGCTGAGACAACCACAGAACAGAGACGCAGAACCTTTGCTGCCTGTCTCGGTATCCATGTTTGGATTGCTTTACTCCTGGTGCTCTTGGGAGAAACAGTTGGTTTATGGATATTTCATAACTATACGGTAATTCCCCCTGATCGGCTTGTTGCGGCTAAGATCATTTACCAGTTGGCTTTATTCACATTCTCCATACAAATGCTGAGTGTTCCATATTCTGCAGCCATTATTGCGCACGAGAAAATGTCCGTTTATGCGGTAATATCCATTATAGAAGCGGTGCTGCGTTTGGTCGGAGTGATGATTATTCCTTTTATTCCCGGAGACGCGCTAATTTTGTATGGAATAGTGGTGGCATTGGTGGCATTGGTTTCGATTGCTATGAACATGGGGTACGTTCTCGGGAAGATGCAGGAATACAGGACAGGACCATCGTGGGAGAAAGAATTGAGTACACGCATTCTCGCATTCTCCGGATGGACGATGTTAGGAAGTGCCACCAACACCGGAACACAACAGGGAGTTGCTCTGTTGTTCAACAATTTTGTCTCGCTTATAGCTAACGCGGCTTTGGGCTTTGCCAACCAGGTAAACGCAGCGCTTGCACAGTTTGTGAATAGTTTCACTACCGCTTTTAATCCGCAAGTAATCAAACTATGCGCAGCGCAGGATTATGACGCATTACATAGGTTAATGACTATGGCATCAAAGATCTCGTTCATGCTTGCTTATATCATGGCATTACCGCTGATTGTCAATATGGATTATTTGCTCCATCTGTGGCTTGGCAACGTTCCGCAATATACCACTGAGTTTTGCCAATTGATACTTATATGTACCGTTATTGACGCAACTACCGGTGTTTACAATACAGCCATTACAGCAACCGGACAGATACGGAATTATCAGATTGCTATCTCACTCTCTTTCACATTGGATATGCTCCTCGCATACCTGCTTTTGAAAGCCCAGATTCATCCGGCATTAGTATTTGGAAGCCGTATTCTTACGCGTGGATTAATAAACATGGGTATTGGGTTGTATTTTACACGAAGTTTGATTGCCTTTGATATCAAACGATATACCTTACAGGCATTAGTTCCAATTATGCTTGTCTTGCTGTGTACGATTCCGGTCAATTACGGATTAAGATACTATTTCGACGCGTTACCACTATTGCTTGTCAGTACGACTGTGGATTGTATCTTGATTGCCGCTTTGGGATACATAATTGTACTCAATGCTTCCGAGAGGACAACATTAATGAATACGATTAAACAAAAACTGCATGTTGCTTGATACGAAATATAATTATGTCATCTTTGGTTCCGATGGCTATTATGATGTCGGATATGCCAATCTCAAGGCATGCCCGAATGTATTGTATCTAAGCCATTACATGCAGACCGTTCGCAATCCTTTGATTCGTTTGGTGGCGCGCTTGACTTTTTCTAAGAAAGTGAACCGTATTTTCCACTATCCATTCAGCCGCTTCACGTTCAATCGTTTGCTTTCACTGCCGTTCAAGGATAACAAACCTCTTTGTTTCCTCTATTTCGGCAATGTGTATTGGTGTACTGCTTTTCTTGTTGAACCACCGTATTTTGACTATCTCAAGCAACGGTATCCCGATGCTAAGTTCGGTATGTACTTGCAAGACATTGTAGCTCGTAATCCACATCTGGACATGCCTCATATTAAACAACAATTTGATTTTGTACTCAGCTATGATAAGGGAGATTGCGAAAAATACGGACTAACGTATTACCCCACTCCATATTCGGCATATCCTATTCCGACCAACAAAGACATAGCAAAAAGCGATGTGTATTTTTGCGGAAACGGGAAAAACAGGTATCCGCTTATTCATGATATCTATAGACAATGCATTGAGAAAGGACTGCGATGTGATTTTTACATTTCCGGCATGCCGTCTTCCGCAGATAAGATGGAAGGAATACACTATACCTCATTAACATATATTGAAAATCTGCAACACTTGATTCAATCTAAGTGTATTTTGGAAATCATGCAGGATGGCGCAGATGGTTACACTCCTCGCTTGTGGGAAAGCTTGTTGTATAACAAACATTTGTTAACCAATAACAAGAGTATTCAATCTTCTCCGTATTATCGGCAGGCATTCATCCATCAGGTAGATAAGGAATTAAGTACTATCTCCAATTGGATACATCAACCGGTGGAACCTGCCACAGAACAACAACGGGAAGATTTGTCCCCAAAGTCACTCATTCGTTTTATAGATCAAGTCATTACAACGCATTAACATGAATATTGCTATAATTACTACAAATATGGGTTACGGCGGAGCAGAGAAACAAGTTTGTTTCTTGGCAAATGGCTTGGCAGAACGAGGCCATTCAGTCGTCGTAATCAATATGAATGTATATGGTTCGTTCCTTCGCGAGTATACCCAAGCTTACGATGAACGGGTAGCAATTCATACTTTGCACACTCATCTTCCCTCGCCTTTTGTCAATATCGAATGGATTGCCCAAACGAAACGCATCTTGCAAAAGACCCATAGAGAGATTGTAATCGGGTTTACCTATACTCCTAATTATCTCGCTGAGATATGCGGCAAAATACTGCATATTCCTTCTGTCATTTCGGAACGAGGCAATCCGTTTGTAACCATACCCCATACATGGTCGTACCGCTTACGTTTAGGATGGATCAACAAAGCCGATGGCGGAGTATTCCAAACGGAAGGAGCAATGGCATATTATGCACAAACTCTGCAACAAAAAAGTATTGTTATCCCGAATCCTATTGTCCGACCGAAGGACATAGCGCCTATTCATTACAATCCGAACAACAAATGGATCATATCTATAGGACGCTTTGATAACAATGAGCAGAAACGGTATGATATCTTATTGCAAAGTTTCGCCCGTTTTCATGCGCTTCATCCTGATTATAAACTACTGCTATACGGCAGCGGACCTTTGGAAGATCAACTCAAGCAATGGGCAAAAGAACTGTCTATTGAAAACAGCATTGTATGGAAAGGAGTAACCTCCTCCAGCATGAAAATGATGGCTCAGACAGGAGGAATTTTCCTAATCACATCGGACAGCGAAGGTATCTCCAATGCCTTGCTCGAAGCGATGGCAGTGGGCATGCCCGTTGTTTCTACTGATCATAACCCGGGAGGCGCACGACTACTGATCTCTGACCACGAGAACGGATTATTAGCCCCGATGGCTGATGTCGAGAAGTTAAGTCACGCTTTATGCGAGTACGCAGAACATCCTGAGTTAGCGGAAAAATGCGGCAAGAATGCCCAAGATGTAATAATCCGCTTTGCGCCTGAGAAACTACTCAATCAATGGAATGAATACATACACGCTGTAATAGCGAAAAAGAAATGAGCCAAATACGTTTATCCGTCATAGTGCCAGTTTTCCGCGTTGAGAAATATCTCGACACCTGCGTTATGAGCCTGCTTCACCAAGATCTAAACGCAGACGAGTATGAAATCATCTTGGTGGATGATGGCTCGGACGACTCATGTCCGCAAAAATGCGATAAGTATGCCGTTCTATATAAGCAGATACAAGTTATTCACCAGCCTAACAAGGGTCAATCGACTGCACGTAATGCTGGGATAAAGGCGGCAAGAGGAAAATATATTTGTTTTGTTGATTCTGATGATTATGTTGAACCGAATACCTATTCTTCTTTGGTGCGACAAGCGCAAAAAGAGCAACTGGATGCCTTGGCATTTCGCTTGCAATTAATATTCAACAAGAAGAAACAACCCATTGATACCTTTACCGGAGATGTACAATCTGCATGTACCGGTGAAGAGTTTATCAATCATCATTTTAGTGTCCGTTGTTTCTCTGTGGTTTATCTGATCCGACGCGAGCTTTTGTTAGAAAACAACCTATTCTTCAAAGAAGGGATATTCTATGAAGATGTGGAATGGTTACCGCGTTTCCTTTATTCCGCAAAACGGGTGATGACTTCCGATAAGATGGTTTACAACTATGTCCAGCGTGCAAACTCTACAACCCATCCGACAACCCAAGAGCGATGGAAACGACTCATCGCAGATAATATAACAGTACTGAGACAAAATACCGCATTGCTTCAAACGGTCTCTAATCCTATTTGGTTGCATGCGATGAACGCATCCATCATCACCTCTATACTAACTATCGTATCAAAGCATTTCTACGCCGAGCGTCAATCGTATATTATCTCGATACAGGAGATATATCCATACCCGCTGCAAAGCAAAGCCAACTTTCCTTTTGCTGAGAATATCAAAATACGAATAGCGAGGCTCTCGCCTAAACTATATTGCTTTATCAGACATTACCTATGATACCTAAAATTATCCATTATTGTTGGTTCGGAGGCAAACCTTTGCCCGAAGACGCGAAGCGATGTATCGCCTCGTGGAGACGCTATTTGCCCGATTACGAAATCAAGGAATGGAACGAAAGCAATTTTGACATCCGTTGCAATACATACTGCGAACAAGCATATAACGCGAAGAAATATGCCTTCGTAAGTGATTACGCCCGCCTGTGGATCCTGTATCAGGAAGGCGGCATCTATTTCGACACCGACGTAGAAGTGATAAAACCGCTCGATAACATCATCGCCAAAGGCGCATTTATGGGGAGTGAGACATCGCCGACCAAGGGCAATCAGATCATCACCGTCAATCCCGGTTTAGGCTTAGGAGTAGAGCCGAAGAACCCTATCTACAAAGAACTGCTGGACTTGTACGACAAACGCTCCTTTATCTTGAGCGACGGCTCTATGGATCTCAAAACAATAGTTACCACAACGACAGAAGTGCTGTTTAAGCATGGATTGCAAATCAGCAACGAGCTCCAAATGATAGAAGGTATTTCCATCTATCCGAAGGACTATTTCTGCCCGATTGGCATCGACGGAAAAATGGAAATGACTGAGCGTACCCATACGATTCATCATTATGCACAATCGTGGATGCCGACATCGCATATATGGTTAAGAAAAGTCATCTTATCGCTTGGAGGATGGAGACTCAAGCGACTGGTTTCCAATCTTTACACCTTAATAAAGAAATAGTAGGATGAATATACTGCACGTCATCAATATTAGTTTTGTTCTGCGTCATTTTATTGGAGACCAGTTCTTCTATTTCCCACCCAAAGGATATAAATTATTTGTTGCCTGCTCTCCGGATGAAGGACTACCCAAAATGGCGGAATATTATCATTTCGAATATCTGGCTACACCTATAGCGCGCAAAATAGCATTAATCAGTGATCTCAAAACAATATTCCGTCTTTGCAGGTATATCCGTAAGAACCACATTGACATAGTGGAAGGTCACTCGCCGAAAGGCGCATTGTTAGGCATGATTGCGGCTAAATTATGCGGTGTACCCAAACGCATCTATTTCCGACATGGGCTTGTTTATGAAACCAGCCATGGACTCAAACGAACCTTGTTAATCTGGATTGACAGGCTGACATCTGCCTGCGCTACGAAGGTAGTATGCGTCAGCAACTCTCTCATGCAGCAAAGTCTCCGTGACCACTTATGTCCTGCCGACAAGCAAGTACTATTAGGAAATGGTACTTGTGGTGGAATTGACACACAGAAAAAATATAACCCCGAATTGATCGATCCTAAAAAGTTAGCTTCCTATCGCGCACAATACGGACTAAGCGAAAGTGATTTTGTCATCGGCTATACGGGGCGTCTCGTGCGCGATAAAGGTATTATAGACCTACTGGAAGCTTTTGACCGTTTGTCCAAAGAGCTGCATGCCAAATTGCTCTTGGTGGGCATGTTTGAAGAAAGAGATGCGTTACCTGCGCCTATTCAAGACCGTATTCGGAATGATCAACATATCATCTTTGCCGGATTGATAGATCAGGACATGGAGTATTACTACGCAATGATGAATATCTATGTCTTAGCATCTTACCGCGAAGGTTTTCCGATCGGAGCGCTGGAAGCACAATCCATGCAAAAGCCGGTAATTACGACAAAAGATACCGGATGTATTGATGCTATCGTGGATGGTGTAACCGGATTATACACCACGCATAATCCGGAGGATATTGCTAAGAAAATAAGAATGGCATACGACCATCCGGAGATGGGGCTCAATGGAAGAAAATGGGTTTCTGAGCATTTTGACCATTCAGTGATTTGGAAATATATAGAAGAATTATATCATTGATACTATGAATATATTGATTACAGGCGCCGGTAGTTACGTAGGAACAAGTGTTGAAAGGTGGATAAAAAGCCACAGCAACCACCGTGTGGACACACTGGACATGCTGAAAGATACATGGAGAGACGCAGATTTCTCTCAGTACGATATCATTTATCATGTTGCCGGAATAGCTCATGTAAATGCGAAGGCAAATATGGAAGCACTGTACTATAAAGTGAATCGGGATTTAACGATTGAGGTTGCCCAAAAAGCCAAAGAGGATGGTGTGAAGCAATTTATCTTTATGAGCAGTATGATTGTTTTCCATGAAAGCCGTTCCTTAAAGCCGGAAATGATTACATCGGATACACAACCATGCCCGAATGGTTTCTACGGAGATAGCAAACTGCAAGCAGAGAAAGGATTGCATGAGTTGGACTCCGACACCTTCAAAGTGTGTATTCTGCGTCCACCGATGATTTACGGACCTCACTCCAAAGGCAATTTCCCAAGACTGATAAAATTGGCGGCAAAGACACCTTTATTCCCGGATTTCCACAATCAGCGCAGTATGCTATATATCGACAATCTCGCCGAATTTGTGCTACAAGCCGTAGAACGTCAACTATCCGGCACCTTCTATCCGCAAAACCGTGAGTTAAGCGACACCGTGGAGATTATTCGCTATTTTGCTAAAGCGCAGAATCATAAGGTCTGGTTTGCCAAATGGCTTAATCCATTTGTTCGTCTGGCCAGCCATTTCATGCAGCCAATCAACAAGATGTTCGGCACGTATTACTATGCGCCCCAAATGAGCCAAATGCCTTTCGAGTATCAACTCGTTAGTTTTGAAGAATCATTAAAACACATATTATAATGCCCATATATTGCACATATATCATCATAGCGGCCCTACTCTTTGCTTTAGAGTTGATTTATTTCCGCATTGCGGATAAATTAAATATCACCGACAAGCCTAATGAACGCTCTTCGCATAACTCTTTAGTTATTAGAGGAGGTGGAATTATTTTTCTCTTATCCGCATGGCTATGGAGCGCATTCTTCGGCTTCCACTATTGGTGGTTCCTTATCGGACTGACCATCGTTTGTGGTATCAGCCTTTGGGACGATATTCATTCCCTCCCTGATTCGGTACGACTCATAGCCCAGTTTACAGCTATGTTTATGATGTTCGCTGATTTCGGTATTATCAATTGGGAAAGCTGGTGGATAATTATTCTTGCGCTGGTTATATGTGTGGGAATTATCAATGCCTATAATTTCATGGATGGCATTAATGGTATTACTGGCGGTTATTCATTAGCCGTGCTCGTACCATTAATGATTTTAAATAATCAGTTACAATTTATAGAGATGTCTTATCTAATTGTAGCTGCAACTGCGTGCGTAGTATTTTGCTTTTTTAATTTCCGTTCGAAGGGTAAAGCAAAATGCTTTGCCGGGGATGTAGGTAGTATCGGAATTGCCTTTATGGTATTACTCCCGCTTGGAAAATTAATTCTGCAAACAGGAGATTTCACCTATATTCTTTTGCTTGTTGTTTACGGCGTGGACACTATCCTTACTATCTGTCATCGCATTATGCTGCATGAAAACTTGGGGCAAGCTCATCGCAAACATGCCTTTCAAATCTTGGCTAACGAATTAAAAGTTCCGCATGAAGTGGTATCATTGGCATATATGCTTATCCAACTTATTGTTTCTTTTGGACTTATATATATTAGTAAAATACATTGGGTATATTTCTTTGTTGCCGTTATTATATTATGTGTGGCGTATCTGCTTTTTATGAAGAAATATTATCATTTGCATGCAGAATATTTAGCAAACCTTACTAAAAAATAACTTATGGAAATAACAACTGAATTACTAAATCATCTAAGCACTCAGGCGAAAGAAAATCCACGTTTGCGACAAAACTATGATTTGCGCAATTCACAGGAGGATCATAGCCAGAGGATGCTGAATGCCTTGGAGCCTGGAACAGTTATTCCTATTCATCGGCATCAAGAGTCTTCTGAGACTGTAACCATTATCCGAGGGGCGATTTGTGAACATATCTATGATAATAACGGCAATAAAATAGAAAGCATTACGCTCCGCTATGGAGACGCAATACCTATTCTCATCATCCCCAAAGGGGCATGGCATAATTTGGAATGCATAGAGCCGAACACTATCATTTTTGAAAGCAAAGACGGTAGATATCAACCAACACAAGAACAAGATATTTTGATTCCTTAATACTATAACAAAAAAAAGCGGTCCTATGGTGACCAACGAAGATATGGAACGAGAATTTATATTGATTAACATCATCGGTTTTGATAAACCGGGCGTGACTTCTGCCGTCACGGAGGTGCTGGGTAAGTACGGCACGTTCGTGCAAGACATCGGTCAGTCTAATCTGCATCACCAACTCAACCTCAGTATCCTCATCCGCGTGGAAGATGCATCTAAAAGTGGGGATATGATTAAAGAAGTGCTCTTCTGCTGTTCACGTTTGGAGATGATTGTCCGCTTCACGCCGCTCAGCGAAGAAGAATACGCCGCGTGGGTGGGACGTCAGGAACAAGATCGCTATGTAGTGACCCTTCTGGCACGAGAAATTAACGCCCGTCACATTGCGCGCGTCACGGCTTTGCTGTCCTCTCGGCAACTGAATATAGATAATATCCTGCGTCTGAGCGAGCGGCCGAGTGTAGAGATTCCGCTCGAAAAACGACATTCATGTATCGAGTTCTCGTTGCGCGGCAATCTGCCGGATAGAGAAGCACTTCAACGCGAGTTATTGGAAGTATCACGGGAGGAGGGCATTGACATCTCTTTCCAACGCGACGATATGTTCCGCCGCAACAGACGATTGATCTGCGTCGATATGGACTCTACGTTTATTCAGACAGAAGTAATCGATGAATTGGCTATGCGCGCCGGTGTTGGCGATGAGGTAAAAGCTATCACTCTCTCGGCCATGCGCGGGGAGATTGATTTTAAGGAGAGTTTCCGTCGCCGCGTAGCATTGCTCGAAGGACTGGATGCGAGTGTGCGACAAGACATCATCGACCACCTGCCAATCACAGAAGGCGCTGACCGATTGTTCAGTATCCTTAAGAAATGCGGTTTTAAGATTGCTATTCTCTCCGGCGGGTTTATGTTTGTAGGCAAATATCTGCAAGAACGTTTTGGAGTGGACTACGTATATGCCAATGAACTGGAGATACAAGATGGCAAGTTCACCGGACGGTATATAGGTGACATCGTTGATGCTAAACGCAAGGCGGAGTTGCTTGAACTAATTGCCCAAGTGGAACGCATTGACCTCGCGCAAGTGATCGCCGTAGGCGATGGAGCCAACGATTTGAACATGCTCGGCAAGGCCGGGCTCGGCATTGCTTTCCATGCCAAACCCAAAGTGAAAGAGAGCGCGCAGCAGGCCATCTCTACCGTCGGCTTGGATGGCATTCTCTATTTCCTTGGATTCAAAGATTCCTTCCTTAAAGAAACGCACGAATAATTTATATTATGGCATTTTTCGGATTTTTCAACAAAGAGAAAAAAGAGACACTGGACAAAGGCTTGGAGAAAAGCAAAGAGTCTGTGTTGAGTAAAATCGGTCACGCTATCGCCGGCAAATCCACTATTGACGATGATGTGCTTGATAACCTGGAAGAGGCATTGATCACTTCTGACGTAGGTGTAGAGACTACTCTGCGTATTATCGAGCGAGTACAAGAACGCGTCAAGCGGGACAAATACGTCGGGGCGAGTGAATTGAACAACCTGCTGATCGATGAAATCGCATCGTTACTGCAAGAGAACAACGTAGAAGAGGTAATGGATTTCTCGGCTCCACTGCCCGCCAAACCTTATGTCGTTATGGTTGTAGGCGTGAACGGCGTGGGCAAGACCACCACTATCGGCAAGCTGGCATATCAGTATAAATCAGCGGGCAAGAAAGTGTATCTCGGTGCCGCGGACACCTTCCGAGCGGCCGCAGTAGAACAACTATGTATTTGGGGAGATCGCGTCGGGGTGCCGGTTATCAAACAGCAACAAGGTTCCGACCCTGCGTCGGTGGCATACGACACCCTCCAGTCCGCCAAAGCAAACGATGCCGATATCGTGCTCATTGATACTGCGGGACGACTGCATAATAAAATCAACCTCATGAACGAACTGACGAAAATAAAAAACGTCATGCAGAAAGTGGTGCCCGACGCGCCACATGACGTTATGCTCGTCCTGGACGGTTCTACCGGACAGAACGCTTTCGAACAAGCACGTCAATTCACAGCAGCTACACAAGTAACATCGCTGGCTATCACCAAATTGGACGGCACTGCCAAAGGAGGCGTAGTCATTGGTATCAGCGACCAGTTCAAAATACCTGTAAAATACATCGGTTTAGGAGAACAGATGACCGATTTGCAGTGTTTTAACCGTGTGGAATTTGTGAAGTCATTATTAGGAAACATCCATTAAAAAACATATGAAAAAGTATAGAATTGAATCCGATCTTCTCGGGGAATTGCAAGTACCGGAAGAGGCCTACTACGGTGTACAAACGCAGCGTGGTATTAATAATTACAAGGTAAGCAACCTTAAGATGTCCGATTTCCCGGAGTATATCATTGCGATGGCTTATATCAAGTTGGCAGCGGTAGAGGCGAACCACGAATTAGGAGTCATTAACGATGAAATCCACGCCGCCATCGCGCAGGCATGCCGCGAAATTATTGACGGTCAACTGCATGACCAGTTTCCTACTGACATGGTGCAGGGCGGTGCCGGTACTACGGTAAACATGAATGCGAATGAGGTGATTGCCAATCGGGCACTGGAGATTATGGGTCATCAGCGAGGAGAATATCAGTATTGCTCGCCAAACGACCATGTTAACTGCGCGCAATCTACGAACGACGCCTACCCTTCCGCTTTCCGCTACGCATTCATCCGTATGAACCGGGGTCTGGAGGATGAACTGAAATGTCTCATAGCCTCCTTGCGCCGGAAAGGAGATGAGTTCAACGACTCTATCAAAATGGGGCGCACGCAATTACAAGACGCAGTACCGATGACCAGTGGTCAGGAGTTTCACGCGTTCGCCAATAATCTGGAGGAAGAGATAGCCAACCTTGAGCGTAATGTACGCTTACTCTACGAGATTAACATGGGTGGAACGGCTATAGGTACCGGACTGAATGCCGTTGCCGGCTACGCAGAATTATGTACGCGTAAGCTGTGCGAGTTGACGGGTGAACCGTTCTCTAAAGCCAGTGACCTCATTGAGGCGACCCCGGATACTGGCGCATATGTCAGCTACTCGGCTGCACTCAAGCGTTTGGCAGTCAAACTGAGTAAAATATGCAATGACTTGCGACTTATGGCCAGTGGTCCGCGCTGCGGATTGCATGAAATCAACCTCCCGCCGATGGCTCCGGGCAGTTCTATTATGCCGGGTAAAGTAAATCCGGTCATTCCGGAAGTAACCAATCAAGTATGCTTCAAAGTCATTGGTAATGATACAGCCGTCACTTTCGCTGCCGAGGCAGGGCAGCTCCAACTCAATGTGATGGAGCCCATCATTACGGAATGTATATTTGAATCCGTCACATGGCTGCGGAACGTTATGAAGATTCTCCGCGAGAAATGTATCGACGGCATTACCATCAATCGTGAGCATAACGCGGAAACGGTGAAGAACTCCATTGGTATCGTGACGGCGCTCAATCCGGTCATCGGCTATAAAGCTTCTACCAAGATTGCCAAAGAGGCACTGGAAACAGGTAGGGGTGTCTATGATCTGGTATTGGAGCATGGTCTGCTGAGCAAAGAGCAGTTAGACCAACTCTTGGACCCGACACATATGTTGGCTGCGCATTAATGCCTACGCGCGTGGGTGCGCATAAAATAAATAAGGTGACCACTTAGGCCACCTTATTTTTGTATTATCTGCGAGGAGATCCTCCTCCGCCACCGCCTCGGGATGACGCACCGCCAGAGAAACCACCTCCGCCTCTACTGCTTGCTCCGCCGGAATAACTACTGCTTGAGCGGCTGGCACCACCAGAATAACTACTGCTTGAGCGACTGGCACCACCGGAATAACTGCTGCTTGAGCGACTGGCACCACCGGAATAACTGCTGCTTGAGCGGTTGTAACTACTTCCGGAGAATGAACCTGCGCTACGAGAGGTAGCATTGGTGCTGCGGGTTGTACTCACGCTGCGAGTTGTACTGGCACTGCGGGAATCTACACTGCGTGCGTCCGGAGTGCGACTGGTCGTTACTGTGCGCGTTTCTACGCTACGTGTAGCTGTCGGAGCGGTAGTGCGGCTTTCTGTGCCGCGGGTAGCTGTAACGGTACGATTCTCACCACCACGGCTCGATGTAACGGTACGACTCTCGCCACCGCGGGTAGATGTAACGGTACGACTCTCGCTACCACGAGTTACATTCGATGTACGTGCCTCTTGAGTGCGACTGGTAGCGGTGTTACGACTTCCGTAAGTGCGGCTGGAAGCATCTACGCGTCTCTCTGCACTACCTGCTACGCCCCGTGCTTGTACGCCTGAACTGGTACGGATCTCGCGTGCATTCGTCAGACCGTTATTACGTTGAGCGAACGAGCGATCCGGATGAGCCGTTGCGTACTCTCTTCGGGATACACCGGGATGCAAGTCATGATAACCGGTGTGGATAACGCGTCCGGGACGGAAAGAGCACCAATGGTGATGATGATGCCAAGCATAGCAGTGACGCCAGTACCAATCATGTGCCCAACAACTATGTGCGTACCACCAACCCGGCCAGTAACCCCAATACCAGGGTGAATGCCATGCATACCACATATCACTCCAGAACCAATCGTAGATAACAGGACGGTAAACATATATAGGCTCGATGATATAATTCTTGCCATATACATACTCATCACCAATGACCTGAACAGAAACCTCATTCTTCTCATCTTTCTCTACGTAGATAGAGGCCACATCCTGATAGATATCTTTCGCAAGAATTGCCTGTAATACTATCAGCCGTTTGTTCCCTTCGCCCGTTTCTACAACGCGCAAATAATCTACTTGGCCATCTCCATTGAGATCAAGGTTACAGAAAGCACTGTCGGGGTTATTGAGTGCGTTCTCAAACTCCTCCAGGTTCTTCGCCTCTGCAAAGAGCTTAGCTACAACCTTCAAATCCAGCCCTTCAGAGATGTCTGAACTGTTTGCAGAAACCGTAACGGTTTCTTCCGCCCATAACGCTGCGCTCATCAGCAGCAACGTCATCAGAAGTGTTGTTAACCTTTTCATAATCGTAACGTTTAAAATGTTTTCGGTGACTATCCACCGTTAACCTAATAATTCAAATATCATGCCAAAACCTTATACCATGTTCAGATTATGGTGCATTTTTTCTTTTTTGGTACGCATGTAGCGCTCATTCCACTTATTCGGTTGTATCTCAATCGGCACATTTTCAACGATTTCTATTCCGTAACTCTCCAATCCTACCCGTTTGACGGGGTTATTGGTCATGAGCCTCAGTTTGAGAGCACCCATCTCCCGTAATATCTGCGCGCCCACCCCATAATCGCGTTCATCGGGACGGAAACCAAGGTGTACATTCGCCTCTACTGTATCCTCTCCCTGTTCCTGCAGTTTGTAGGCGCGGATTTTATTCATCAGACCTATTCCACGGCCTTCCTGGTTCATATAGACGATGATTCCCCGTCCCTCTGCCTCAATCATCTGCATCGCTTTGGCTAATTGCTCGCCACACTCACACCGACGGGAACCGAATACATCGCCCGTCATACAACTGGAGTGCACACGGCATAAGATGGGTTCATCGGGACGCCATTCTCCTTTGGCGAGCACTACGTGTTCCAGTCCCGTTGTCAGGTCCCGGAAAGGCGTTAACATAAACTCTCCGTTTTGCGTGGGCAGAAAGACTGTCTCGCCGCGTTCGATGAGACTACTTTGTTGGTTCTCTCTTTCCTTTAGAGAGGTTTCGGAGGTAGGCTGTTCGCCTCTCTTGAGCCTATAGGCGATGAGGTCCTTGATAGTAATGATTTTGAGGTCAAACTGTCGAGCCACCTCTTGTAGTTGCGGCAGTCGAGCCATCGTGCCGTCAGCGTTCATTATCTCTATCAACGCCGCTGCTGGTCGCAAGCCCGCCAAGCGCGCCAGATCAACCCCGGCCTCCGTATGTCCGGCTCGCTGCAACACACCGCCGGCTTTGGCATATAACGGGTTGATATGTCCCGGACGACCGAAAGTCTCGGGTTTACTCTGCGGGTCCGCCAACGCTAAGATAGTCGCCGCGCGGTCTGCAGCGGAAACACCCGTGGTACATCCTTCCAGTTTGTCCACCGTGACCGTGAACGGAGTACCGAGCATAGAGGTGTTGTTCGCCACCTGATGCATCAAATCCAACTCTGCACAACGCTGCTCAGTAATGGGACAACAGAGCACGCCGCGACCGTGTTGGAGCATAAAATTGACTTTCTCCGGCGTGATTTTCTCCGCCGCGATGATAAAATCGCCTTCGTTCTCGCGGTCCTCGTCGTCCACTACAATCACAAACTTACCTTCGCGGAAATCCGCCAATGCCTCTTCTATTGTATTCATTTTATTTGTCTTTCCGCTGTACGCGGTAGAAATAGTGTTTCAACTTAATCGTCCATACTTCCGGGTTAAACAGCGGTGCGTCTGTGGCAGCTTTGTAGGTCAGGAAAATACCTGTCGGCAGTAACACAAACGAACTGAGCCACATACCTGCCCAGCAGGGCCACAGGGCCTCACGCGCCATCTTATAACCCGTGTTATCGATGATATAATAGATAATAAACAGAATGACGGAGATAACAACCGGCGCGCCCAGACCTCCTTTGCGAATAATCGTACCAAGCGGTGCACCGATGAAGAAAAACACCAGGCACGCGAACGCCAAGGTGAATTTGCGGTGTAGCTCTATCTCATGCTTGCGAATGTACCGGTCTGCGTCCTCCAGCAATAATGCGTGGTAATCAATCTGGTCCTTATAAACGCGCGCGTTTTCTTCCGCGGTCGCCAACACTCGTCTGTGCTGACCGGGCGTTAAGGCCGCCCACAGCGAGTCTATGTTATACATCCGTTTCTCCTCTTTGGTCACCGCCGTCGGCAGAATGGCCACTCGTCCGTTCTCGCGACCAAAATAGCGGTTGCTCACCAACCGCGTACTTTGCTCTCTGCTTCGCTCTTTGGACACCACTTTCACCGAATCAATCGAGTGCGTCAACTGCGCCACGTTCTTACTCACGTGTTGGTCCTCCAGCATAGAATCATCGTAACGATTGAAAGTCGTGGAGAAATCAATCAACAT
>Ga0310691_10001324_pt1 | contig 38141 bp, 51 predicted proteins | sample 176DNAGHGlowgp2_FD_203887 | JGI IMG/M metagenome (GOLD analysis project Ga0310691, IMG submission 203887) | Sheep rumen microbial communities from Palmerston North, Manawatu-Wanganui, New Zealand - 1766 DNA GHGlow gp2 (v2) (version 2) | ecosystem: Host-associated > Mammals > Digestive system >... | reverse complement strand
AATCGAAAATGGAGAATTTGCTAATGGCTAAAGAATACCCATACCCGCTACATCCTGGGCAGACCCACGCCGAACCACTTTACGCCACCGTGCCGCTCGAGGAATACGAGCGAATCATGGCAGAGAACCGGCGAATGAAAGAGACTCTGAAAAGATACGGAATCACACTGATGGAGGTAAACAATGCTATTTAGGCGAAACCCAAACGACGACGACACCCTGGATTACGACGTGCCCATGGAAAACGAACCCGACAACATTGACGACTCGCAAGACACGCCGCTGCACAACGGGCAAAGGCCGTCGCACTTGAGCTTCGACCCGTGGAAAAAAATAAACGGTATGCAGAAGGTCATCAACGCACTGAACGAGAACATCGGCTCGCTTAAGGGACAGCTCACGGGATACAGGGTGCTGCGCGAAAAGTACGACACCCTCCTGCGCGAGAAGGTGGATTTGGAATACAAGGTCAAGGAACTGGGTATTACCGTTGATCAACTGAATAATGTGCTTGAGGGCCAGCGTAACAAGAGGTCCGAGGACCAGGAGATGCTTGGCTACGCGCTCAAGATGCACCCCGACTTCCTGGAGTGGTACACGAAGGAAAAGGCCAAGAATACGGTCAATTCCTACGAGGCGAAAATAGAAATTCTCAAGGCAAAAATCACGACGATAAAGGAGAACTAGACATGGACAAGATAGCCGAATCAATCAATGCCCTGGCCGCTGCCGTGCAGACTGCTGCAGACGCCTACGCACGATACGTGGACACGTACTGCCGCGAGGCGGAGACCTACCGCAAGAAGTACGAGCAGGAGGCAGCGCTTCGAAAAATGGCCATGGAACACGCAATGGCTGAACAGCGGAGGCGCAGCTAGTGACCTTCACGTGCGACAGGTGCGGCCTGTGCTGCCGTATGCTCAAGGGTACACCGCTCGAAAAATGGGCCAGGCCCGACGGCTCGTGCATCCACCTGACGAAGGACAACCTGTGCGAAATATACGACCATAGGCCCGTAATCTGCAACGTCTCGAAGCTTTACCGTAAACGGTTCAGCAACCTGATGTCGCGCGAACGCTGGGACGAACTCCAGACCGAGTCTTGCAGGAGGATCAAGGAGCTTTTCAAAGAAGGTCAGCGGCTCCCTTGACATCCTCCTGCAACAGGTGGGAGTAGGTATCCAGCGTTATCTTCACATCCTCGTGGCGCATGAGCTGCTGGACCGCCTTTATGTTCGCACCGGAACGGATAAGGTTACTCGCGAAAGAGTGGCGGAACTTGTGCAGGTTCCCGCTCCCCATCCCAAGAGCCATCAAAACCCTCTGCAATTTCCTGTTGGCCGCGCAGTTGTTCGAATAGCCCGAAAAATCCCACGACGGATTCCGGGCTATTTCCTTTTCCAGGGCCTCGCCAACCGGGATGAACGATTCCTTGTCGCCCTTCCCGACAACCCTTATGACTCCATCCGAAATGTCCGATGGCGTTACCGACGCTGCCTCGGAGTGGCGTAGCCCGGCGTAGGCCATGAACGCCCAGAAAAGCCTCGTGTCCGCGTCGGGAGCCCCGTCAAGTATCCTAGCCAGTTCCTCAACCGTCCAGAACTCCTTTGCCCTCTTTGCGAGCTTCGGTGCCTGCAACAGGTCCAGCGGGTGCCACGATTCCATGTTGTAGGCCACGGAAGCCCACTTGACGAACTGGCGCAGTACCCTCAACGCCTCGCGGTGGGTCTTTGCCGAATAGGCCGAACCCAGGTAGAGCGAGTAGTCCGACGCCTTGCTGAAATCCAGGTCGGAAAGGTACTCCACGCCGTTTCCAGCCGCCCATTCCGTGAACCACCCCAGCCTCTGCGAATACGCGGCAACTGTGGCCGAATCGCTGCCCTTCGAGGACTCCTGCCCCTTCAGGAACTCCAGGGCCGCAGAAGCCACGGAAACGGCCCTGCTTTCGGTCACGAATCTCCCCGACATGGCGGCACGTAGCCACTCCTCGGCCTCGGCCTTTATCCTGGTGCCCAGGGAAATCCAGCGGACGGGCTTTCCGGGTTCCGACACCCTGCCGTACCAGTTCCTGTAACCCCGGTAGGCGTACCTCCGGGCTATCGAATATCGCGTCAAAGCGGCCATGTTCCCTCCGATGATTTAGAGTAAGTTACTCTTAATCAATCCGATTGAAAAAAATGTATCACGATTGTATCACTCCGTGAGACAAAAATTTAACCTTTTTTGTCCTTTATATGACATTTTATAAGCAAAATGTAAGTTTTGTACAGGAAAAAATTTTTTGACGGATTTGGCGTTTTTGAAACAAAAAGGCCGTTTTCGCTATTGAAAACGGCCTTTCGTGGATGATGCAGGGGTCGAACCTGCGACCCGCTGATTAAGAGTCAGCTGCTCTATTTTTACCCAGCATTTATACGGTCTACGCGGCTATGTATCACGAAAGTATCACTTTTGCGGAAACTTTTTTGACACGTTTTTGGGGTGTTTTCGGCTTGACTTTCGGGGATAAAAATAGTAGATTTTGGATACAATGGTGATTATCCTCACCGTTGTTGTTGTTGGCTCCGGCAGGCTCCCCCTGCCGGGGCTTTTTACTTCTTTTTCGCGGACTTCCTCGCAGCCTTGAATACAGCCTTCCAGTCCGTAGGCTCGGACTCCTCAACCGTAACTTCCAGGCGCGGGTCCTGCACGTCAACCATGTGCGACACCTCCGGCGTGCCGATCACCATCCAGTTGTCGTCCTGGATTACCCCCATGTCCACCAGCACGTCCTGCACGCCCTGCGTGGCGTTGTTGGAGTCCCTCTTGATGAGGTCGCCGTGGTAGATTACCATTGACAGGCGCGCGGCCTTTAGAGGCTTCGGGGGCCTTCCCTCGGCCATTATGGCGAGGCGGGCACGCTTCTCCCATTCCTGGTACTTTCGGGAGGGTAGCAGCATGGGGCGGCCCTTGACGCGTGCCAGCACCTTGGAGTTCTTCTTGGAGGCGACCTCGCCCCGGAAAACGTAACGGAAAATCATCGGGCCTTCCACGTCGTATCCACAAGCCCCAGGTTGGCGTAACACCAGTCCGTAGGCTTAGGCCTTCCGTACCAGGAACGGGAGAGGCTAACCGCTATCCGTATGGCCTCTGCTTTTGTTTTTCTGTACCCGCAGATGTCGCGGAGAAAGAGTTTGAGCGCGATGTTGGTCTCCTTGAACCCGAGGCTCCCGGCATAGCCCAGCGCATCGTGCATGAGCCACGCCGCCCGCTCGTCCAGGCTACCCAGGTTCGGGGCGTAGATGTCGGCTATGCGGGGCCCGCTGCGCCCGTCGAAGATGAAGCCTGGGTGCGTCACCACCTCAAGCGAGCCGTCGTCGAAATTGACGCAGAATCGAACTGGCGAGGTCAGTACGTAACGCCTTTTGGCCCCCTTCTGCTCCTTGAGGTTGAGCAGGGTCGAGGCCCCGGTGAGAAATGTGTAGCAGTACACCGCCTTCACTTGTCGCCCTCTATCCTGCCCTTGATGTACGCTACGTCCGACGCTATGGAGTTGAGCCGGTCGTAGATGGCGTTTACCTCGGACTTCTGCGAGTTCTCCAGCTCGGAGATGCGCTTGCCATGGTCGCGGATTACGAAGGCAGCCCACGCCAGCGCAAGTGCTGCGGGGAATCCGAGCACCTGCGATAGGGAGGTCAGTATTGCTATCAGGTCGGTCACGTTGCGTCCTTGACGAGACGAACTGAGTAACCGATGTACTTGGTGTACCAACTCTGGCCCATCGTAGCACCCGACTCAAATTGTCGGATAGAGGCTTGCCCACCACTCTCTGTAATAGTCCAATTAAACATCATATAAAACAACATCAAGCGGCCAAAAATTACCGCTTATTAAATCAACTACCCCAGACTCATTTGTTGATAATTTCAACGCGGGTTTAAGGTAGAGCATTTTTGTTCCATCTCTTGATATAATTTGCAATTCTACAAATAAATTAGTTTGCTTACCGCTTGCACTTCCGCCACTATAACTTGGTCCCCAAAAAACTAATTTATCAAAATTATTTTCTACATATTCGGGAGTAGAAATACTAGTTATATTACCACCGTTTCCACGTTGTTTATAATCACTTGTCAACGATTGAGAACAAAATACGCTTTGACCTATATATCCACCGTTAATCTCTACTGCTCTACTATTAAAATAAATCTTTGGTGAAAAATCGTCACTTCCAAACCCTTCGCGATAACTACAGAAGTCAATTTCGCGCCCTTTAGAGCGGACATCGGAGTAAAAAGAGTTTGTACTATTACCTGTTATTTTACAAGAACTAAAATTAAAATAATCCTTGTTGCTATAACTATTTGGTAATTCTATCGTAAAGTCGTTTTCATTAAACGTTGAAGGGTCTAATTTTCCCATTTTAGACTTAATTCTAAAATCAGAAAAATCAAAACCACCGCCGCCACCGCCACCTGCAATAGACGCTATAAGAGTCGGGCAATCGTCCAACGCACTCCCTGTTGGAATAGTCACTCCCTTGTTCCCAATGGCGGTAAGGATGTCAGCCTTCACGCCCTGCAATCTCGTAATCTCGCTTGCAATACTCATCTTCTCACCTCCTTACAGTGCGGCCAAGAGTGTTTCCACATCGCCGATTACAGCGTACAGCGTCTTGTTCTGCACGGCGTTGGTGCTGTTGGCGTCAAGCTGGTCGTCATACAAGTTTCCGGTATCATCCCATTGCCACGCAGGTTCCTCCGCCGTGTTGTCCCTGGTGGCAATGAGCGTGTTGGAACCGCATGTGAACTTGATGTAGTCCTGTGCTCCGTGCTGGGCAAGTTCAAGTAGCCATTCAGTATGTTCCCATACGCCTTGATTCGGATAGTCTATGACGACAAACTTACCGGCATTGATTGCAGCCAGGATTTCATCGGGGTCTGGATAGACTGTTTGGCCCATATCGTAATCCACATGGAACACTGCAATTTTGCCGGAGTCGCCGCCAACCTTGAACCACTCGCCATCCTCGGTCCAGGCCACCTCTTCGCCAGCCTCGACCTCGATGCTCCCGTCAGTCAGCGTACCCGCGTCGGTCAGCGTGTAGGTCCACCCTTCCTGGATTCCAGTAATACCGGCGTTGAGCTGTGCGACGGTGGCTGGCCCCTTCCACTGCAGCGGCTTGCCCAGGTTGCCGATGGCCTCGCCTGCGGGGCCCTCGCCAGGTTCGTAGTCCCAGCTACCCGTCGTAGTTCCAGTCCCGTCCGTTGTCGCCGTGAGTTCCACAATGTCCATCCCGCCGTTCCCGACAAAACCGAACACCGTCTCACCGGCGTTTTCCCCATCCTTGACAAAATCAAGGCGGAAAATGTCGGATTTCCCGTCGTCGGTAAGACGGAGGTACATGTTCTTGCCCCTGGTTGCCTCGACGATGGAAGATGCGGCGGGGAATGCCCACTCGCCCGATACCTTGACCACCTCGAAGATGATTTCCTGGTCCTGGTCGACCATGGACTTCTGAAAGTTCCTGCTTGTCATAACGTGACTCCTTGTTTAACAATTATAATCTTGACTAATCGTTCTCATTGACGGTGGCTACCATAGCCCTAGTTGACCAGTTTCCGCTAGAATCGAGACGAAAGACTATGAAGCTCCCGTCGTACTTCAATGGCGTAGAAAATTCCCACGTCTCTACAACACTCGCTCCGTCCGGCTGGACCTGTGCGGGGAACGCAAAAAACACGAAATTGCCATTGTTTCCCTTCACGATAGGGACCATGCCATCGGTAACGGCATCCCTTATTTCCTGCCTTGTGGTAATGCCCGGAGTCACATAAAATACTTCCGGCTTTACGTCCGCAACCCCGGCGCACTTGACCCCGTCCATGCTCCACACCACCGCGTCGTCGGGAGTCTTCAGCACAACCTTGTATGAAAATGAAGGGTCGGCATATATCCCCTGCCCCGAAGGCTCGCCCCTTCCGTCCAGAACTATCGGGTTCGTGTACGGCGTAGCCCCCGACGGGTCGGAATACACCTGCACCGGAGTGTCCATACCCGAGGCATAGGTATATATCTTGAACCCCACCGCCAGCTGCCCCCCGCTGGTGTGGAAATGTGGCTTGTCTTCCTTGAATAAAGGCAAAAACATCGTCAAGCTCCTGTTATTGCGGTACTTACATTAATATGGCACTCTAAATCCAGGTCGCTGTTGTTTCTAGGCACGTCCATCCTTTTCGGGAAATCGACAAACACCTGGCCGTAAATCCTCATTACAGGTATCACTATCTGCCACGGGGCGATAGGAAGGCCTACGGAACCACTCGAAGAACCGAATATGCTGATAGTCACAGTTACGGACTGGCCATCTCCGGTAGGAATCTTAACGTGTCCTACAAGGCTTCCTCCGGCAGTCCTGTAAGGTATGACGATATACCCTACGGATTCCGATATAATGTTCAAGTCCTTAGATACGGTAACGGTTTCCGAAGTGGAGTCGTTCACAAGATCGAGTACGCAGTAGTTGAAACTTGAAGAAAGTCTGTGATTTCCTACGAAAGTTCCGCCGCCGAAAAGCGAGGCCGTTACGGTATCAGCCCTGAAATGCCATTTGTCGTCTATTTTTTCCAGATGCGCGTTACCGTCGGGAACCTTGAAACCGTCAGTCAGCAACATCTTGACAACGCTTTCTACTATGTCGCGATAGTGGACATTTCCGCCTTGGTCCGTGTATTTTTCCCAACGGAACTTAAAATATTCCGTATTTCCGCTTTTGATTACGACGTAGTGCTCTCCATCGTCGTTTGTCCCGTGAGACACATTATATTCACCGAGCTTCAGCAACGTCGGCGCAAGGGAACCGTCGTGTGCGTCTATCACGACGCAGTCCGTCAACATGAGGTTGGACGGTAAAGTGTCCAAAAGGTTGATTATCACCTTGCCAGTAAACGGTAGCGTCGTGCTGCCGATGTCGTCGTCTATGACTATGACACGGGGGCTCGACGCCACGATGTTCAACTTGTTGCCGTACCACGATGTACGGAGATAAGTTTCTTTTTCCTTGATAATAAAGTTGCTTCCGATAGCCTGCGAACTCTCTATCCTCGTTCCCTGTCCAAACTCCACAGTACCGTCGAAATACACGCCGTCACCGATAACTACCGGAACGGGAGTGCTTCCGAAGGCTGGAATCATTGAATAATCGGCAAAGTCAAAATTTCCGTTTAGCTTGTAGTTTCCGCTACGAACGAACTTCACCGTCCGGGGCTTGTAAACCGTAGGGTCAGAAATATCATGTACGTGAGGCTCGCAGGCGTACCTCATGCAGTTCACCAGCGCGGAATCTACCGCGTTACCGGTGTCGGGAATAGCCCCAAACTTGCGCGGGTCAATTTCGTCGTCGAGAATCTGCTCCCACGTTCCAAGGGACGCGCTGGAATTAGGCTTTACCCAGTGACCGTCCTCGTCGTGTACCTCGCCTTCACGCCAGCGGAACACCATGGGTGAACCGGTATCGCCGGGATTGAACCAACCTGCCACGCTCACGTAGTCGGGCCGCTCGTCGGAGGTGACGTCGATGGCACGCAGGAGGGTGATGTCGTTCACCATGATCGTGCTGCTGCCGTCGTCTGTATCGGAAGTGATGAAAGGGTTGCCCACGTCGTCGATTTCCCACATGGTCTCCCACGTTTCGGGGTCGTTCTGGATAAGCCGTTTCACCACGCACTTGTAGAGATGGCTTGAGTCCAGCCAGATAGGCGGTAAAAATCCGTGGTTGTCTACGTCCACGTAGGTGCCGAGGGAGGTGACCTTTTCCTTTTCCTGATAGACTGCGGAAGGCTCCGACGTTGAGGCGTCGTAGAAATAGACGCGGCCTCGGTACAGGGGCTGTCCGTTTGCGTCAGGCACGAATACGCGCCATCCAGAAAGCAGGTAGCTAATCATCGTCTATCCTCCATTTCGTCGGCGACTCTCATTCCAGGAACCACGAATGATGCCGGTCTCTTGTACTTACCGTCAGTCCAGTCGATAACTTTCCTGTACGCCGTTCCGTCGGCAGCGGCCTTGTAACGGTTCGAGAAATCCACCGGGAACCCGTTACCGTCCTTAAAGAACGCGGAAACGACCGGAATCTTTTTGGCCTTGTCCTTTACAACGTCGCCCACCGTCGAGGGTTCCTGGTAAATCCTCTTTACTGGTGTGTCAAGTGCCGAAATGGCACCGTCATACGCCTTGTTTTTCAAGGCGTTCCCCATGAGACGGGCCTTGGTCTTTTCGTCAAGCCATGTAGCCGCCTTCATGAGCGCTTCCATGTGCTCGAACATGTTGTTCTTTGCCAGGATGTCCATGAAATTAGCCAGGTCCTCGTTTGTAACGACAGGGTCGGTCTCGCTATTCCCACGATTCCTACTACGCGCCCTTGCAAACACCTTGCGCTGCAAGTCGTTCATTTCCCTGTTTGCGATATTGCCGATAAGTTCAGGCGTGACAGAATACTTGTCACCATTGTATTTCCTGCGGATTCTGTTGCCTACGGTATTCCAATTTGCCGCCATCTCGGTGTTGGCGTCCATCATGAGCTCCGTAAGGTCGTCAAAGAACTTTTCAGTCCTCTTGTCGGTAGGTGCAGTCGCCCCGTTCTTCATCGGCACGATGTCCGGCTCTCCTGCGGCATAGGCACCGTTTCGCAGCCCCTTCTGTTCATCTATTTGTGCATTAAGTTCCTTTAGCCTAGCCGTATCTTCGTCGATAATGGCCTTGGGCGCATTTTCTTTCTTGGCCTGCTTTATACCTTGTTTCAGCGCGTCACGTTCAGCGACAAGCTCGCTTTCAAGCGTAGTCGGAGAAACCGCCATCTTGTTGGGAGACAGGTATTGCCTCCATCTCAACATACCCGGCTCTCCCATTGCGGGAGTCGGGGTATTTTTCAACAAAGTTACCGTTTCATCGTTTACCCTGTTCTGCGCTTCGTGAAGATACGGCTTGTTCGCGTTGCGTGCAATTTCATCAACCAGTTCGGGATTGGAACTGATAAGCTGCATCGTTTCAATGTCGCTAAGCTCCTTGGAACGCTGGCCACGGAAAGCCCTGTTGATAAGAGCCTTCAAGTCCTCCCATGTCATACGGTCAAAACCGGCGATTCTGTTTTTTAGGTAGCTTACGGTCTTTGCGCCGACAAACGGAGCTATGGCGGTAGCCGCACCTACTCCAGCGGCAATTCCCGGGTCTAGCCTGTAACCTTCCTGCCTGGTCGCGTTGTCAGCCTCTGCAACGGCCCCAGCAATAGCAGTACCTTTTACAAGGTCGGGGGCCATTCCAAACTTAGACGCCGGTCTTGAGGCCGCATTTCCGGCCTTGTAGGTGTTGTATAAGCGTTCGATCCCGGAAGCTGCCTTTTGACCTCCCTGATAAGCCCTTCCAATAGGCAGCATAGCAGCCGCAAACAACGGGTCACGAACGACTCCCTGGATGAATCCGTTTACACCACCTTGCGCACCGGCTTCTTCGGCGGTCATGCCGAAGGTGTTCTCTCCTGTACGGGCCTGGTCGATTCCACCTGCGAGTCCACGCATCGGCATTGACCCTACGTCACGCAATACCGAAAGCCCGCGACGTGCGGCACCTTCGAGAGTCATAGGTTCATCCTTGTGCAGGTCGTAATCGTAGGTAGTCTGCGGGAAGAAATCGGCGACCTGTCCATAGGCCCGCCTGCGCTGCTTGTAATCTTTCCTGGGAACTGGAAATGTCTTGGAAGGTTCGGAAACACGCCGAACCTTGAAACGGTCCTTGCCGTACTTGGCTACGAATTTTTCGTATTGCTCGTCGGTAAAATACTTGTCCTGCCCGCGTTCGTTTGTAAGAATGTAACTCATTTCGCAAACTCCTCTTCGCTAATATCAGAACCAATATCAGTATCGGAATCACCTCCAATTAAACGCAAGTCGCCGCTTTCGTCGGCCTTGTTTAGATTATCGCGGATTCTGTTGTATTCTTCGTCATTGAACGCAAGACGGGCTTTCCCCTTTAGAATATCCATAGCATCGTCACCGATACGGAGATTGTTACGGAGGAACGTATCCATTTTGGCTTTTTCCTCTTCACTCATTCCTTTCGTTAGACCTTGCCATAAGGATTTAGCCTGTCGCTGAACTGCACGACCAGTAGAATAAAGAGCCTGTTGCTGGTTATCAAAATCAGCAATCTTTGACATAACCGGAATTTTAAAGTTTGCGACTTGAGTCTTGATATTCTGCCAGGTGTCTCCGTGAATTTGTTTCGCCTGGTTAAATTCTTCTGTCGTAGGCTTATAGTTGGGCTCACCAAACAAAAGACCATTTACTATAACAGTCATGGGGGAATTAGAGTAGTATCCATCAACAAAAGAATTAAGGTTGTTGATTTGACGGATGAATCCCATAGAAGCACGGGTTCCAAAGATTTTTCTGAAATCATCAAACTGCTTTTCAGGGTCCCTTACTCCCATTTCCTTTAAAAGGTCTATTTCTTCATCAACCTCATCACGACGCTTGTCAATCCGTGCCTTTACATCCTTGTATGCTGCATTTTCACCAGATTCAATACCGGAAAGCTGACTTGCAAGTTTAAACGCATTCCTAAAATCATCCTTAGTAGTAAGCTCAGGAATACTTGCGTTTAGTTCAGCAACAGCTTCATCGTCCACTCTTTCCGAAGAAGTATCGCCATTCCATGTAATAAGTGATTTAGGTAATTCAACACCACCAGAACCTTCCTGAGGCGCGGAGACAACAGGTGCTGAAGCATTACCTACATTGTTTTTCTGTGCAATAGGAGCTTGAGCAGGTTCGTTATTGTTAAACTCATTTTCAACAACAGTTTCCATAAAGCCTGGAATGTTGTTGAAATCCTCGTCTTTAAGTCCTCGCAACCATTTCTCAGCAGCGTTGTATTGAGAAACGGACACATTGTATTTCGGGAACCTTCTCTTTACTTCTTCAGCAAGGGCTGTTTCCATCGGAGTCCATATAGCCCTGGAATAACCTCCCAAATGAGCGTACTGTTCGCCTTTTTCAGGGCTACGGTATTTCCACGCACGAATAGCATCATCTACCAGCATCATCATGCGGTTCTCACGATACTGCTTAGGGTTCTTGTCAAAATCCTGTGCGGCCTCGGAATATTTCTTTCTATTTGCGTTAAATTGGTCGGTATGGTCCTTTTGCGGTTTTTGAGGCTTGTTTGCAGCAGCCTCTAGCTTATTGTCGTTAGCCTGCGCCATCTCCGAATCGCGCAACAGCTTGTACGCCAAATCGCTATCGTAAGGAGCAATCATGCTCGCCGCTTGGTAGGTGATGTACTTTAGCTGTTCAGGTCCAAGTCCTGCCTGTCCTGCACGGCGCAGCACCTCTCCGAACCAGTAGTCCGCCATCTCCCGCTTGTAGCGCTGCAACTCCACGTCGCTCTGCTTCTGGTTGAAATGGTAGGAATCCCGGAACTCACGGCGCATGGAATTAGCCGCGTCCATGTCGTACTTTGCCGCCTCGTTGGAAAGCTGGTCGTAGCCGAATCCCTCGCTCTCGCGCTGCTCGATAAGACGGCGCAGCGAGTTCTGCCGTTGGCGTTCCTCGTTTTTCGCCAACACGTTACCCATCTGGCCCGCGTCCGTCATGAAGTTCTGCAGGCTGAAGGGCCGCTGCTCGGGAGCGGTCTGTCTGTCAAGGTTCAAGAGAAGGCTGTCAAGTAAACCTGCCATGTTCTACCTCATAAAGTCGTTCATTCTTGCCATCTCGGTCTCGCGCTGCCTGCCCTGCTGGCCCGCAAGGAAATAAGGCATGGCCCTTGACGGGTCGGCGTTCTCGTACTTGGCGAACACCGCCGGGAGACGCCGAAGCACGCCCATGGCATATTGCCAGGAACCGTCGTCGGCTCCCTTCAGCTCGCCGTTGATCGCGGCTATCATGTTTCCGGCTCCCTGTTCCTGCCCGGTAGCAGGTGCCGAGTCTTCATCGGATTCTGAACCCGAACCGGGTCCAGGTTCGGGAATAGGTGTCATTCCTACGCCGCTAGAACGATCGTACCCATGCGGCGTCTCGCTCGTAGGAGCGGGCGTAAACGAGGAATTGGGACGGTAGCCGTCCATGAACATGGTGTTGCGCTGTTCCGCCTGCCAGCCCTCGTCCTGCGGGACCTGGGCCATGGCGTTCTGCATTTTTGCCCAATTGTTGAACTGAATCTGCCGAATGTCCGGCAGGTTCGGGTCAATTAGGGGCCTTGTCTTTGCCACTAGGGCGTTGAAGTCGAGCATATTGGCCATTTCGTTACCCCATGTTGGAACCGAGATACGGGTTGTAGCCGTTCATGAAAAGAGTGGCATTGTCCTGGTTGACGGGTACGCTGTAAGGGTTGTACCCGCTGAAGTCGAAGCCTCCGGAACTTCCGCCCGCGCTTGTCGGTGTGTTGCCCTGCTGGCCAGCCATGCTCGTAATCATTGCGCCTCCGAGGTTTGCCAGCGTGGAGTTGGTGTCGGCCAAGAATCCGCTCTGCGCGTTGCTGCCCGAATTGAGGGCCGAGGCCACCTGGGCGGCGCTGTCCGCCGTATTGCCTGCGAGACCCTGCATGGCGACAGCCTGCGCGTTGTTTGCCTGTACGCCCTTGTTCATCAGGTTGTTCTGCCCGTTCAGCTGGGCCGTGATGTTCTGGTAGTAACGGTTCGCGTCCGTGAGCCACTTGTTGAAATCGAACTGGCGGTCGGTGTTGTACTGGTCGTTCGCACGCTTGTAGGCCGCCGCGTATTCCTTCGAAGCCTCGTTCTGCGTCCAGTCGTTCATCTGCTTCGCCGCAGCTCCGGAAAGGTTCAGCCCTCCGGCCACCTGCGTCTGCGAAAGCGCATCCTGTCCCTGCTTGAGGCGCCATGCGTATGACGGGTCCTTGTAAAGGTCCTCCGCATTGAAGCTAAAAGCATCCGGTGCCTGGTAGGCGTGTTCTCCGGTCAGGAATTCGTTCCACAGTTCGGGATTGTTCAGCATGTCCTGGTAGACCTTAGCGGCCTCCAAACCAATACGCTGCGTCTGGTCGTTGTAGGAACCCTGGCCGTAAGACTGTCCGTACGCGTTCCTGTAAGCCTCCAGGCCTTCCCTGGAAGCGTCGGCGAGCCGGTCCGCGGCAGAAGACTGCGCGTCCGCCCTCATCTTGTTCGAAATGATGTTGCCCACCGCCGCGATTCCCGCGCCAAGGGCCAATGCTGCTGCCGGAGCCATATTCTATCCTCTCTCGCTAAAAAACTCTCTCGCTATAAAACTGATTGTGAATTTGCCGCTGCCGCTTACGACGCCGTTACCGTCGATACTCACGCCACCGACGCTCAACGGGGCCACGACGGGCGCTACGCCGATGTTCACGCTCTTGCCCGATACGGCTTCTCCGGTGACGGTTACGACCGAACCCACGCGGGCCACGAAAATACCGTCCGTCTCCTGCGCCACTACCGCCTGTTGAAGGAAGTTGTTAAGGTCGTCGAAGAAATACTCCCACCCGTTCTCAAACTCACCCCCGAATTTGTTCAGAGGAGGGGTGCGCGGAATCTCGCGCACCGGAACGGACGAAAGCCTGGACGAAAGTTCAGCCAAAGTAATCATAGTCCCCCCGTCTGCTTTTCCATCTCGACCCTGGCCCCGTAAATGACCCAGCGCACCGGGTCGCTCACGGTGATCTCGTAGGCCCTGTCTCGCGCCTGCCCGAGACGGTACCACTTCACGCGCTTGCGGTAGTTGCCGTTGTGTCCCGTCGAAATCCACCGCTCACCGCGCTTGATGCGGCCCCCGTCGTCGAGGGCCTGCAACATGACCTGCGGATCGGAGCCCTGCCCGTATTCAAGGGCCGTGCCAGTCTCGATGTCGAGAGTGAAGCTCGCGTGGCGCGTGAAGTTCGGACCGGTGACGATATGGGGCGAAACCCTCTTGCGTAGAATCGTCGCTCCGTCTTCCGTATAGATGTCCGAAGCCATACGATAGAGCCTGGAACTAGAAAGCGAACCAGCTATAACAATGCCGAAGTTGTACGTGGTGTGACCCACGCACCAGCGCTTCAGGTCGTTGGTCGCGGTCCTCGAACTGCGCTTGTGCCAGCTCTTGCTCTCGTGGCAATACACCCACGTAACGTCGTCGTCGATAAATGTCACGCAGTAGTAAGCCCTGCCATCGTCCGAATAGCAGAAGCCGAAGCTATTCTCCATGTTGTACTTGCGGAACTCCTGCTCCATCGCGTCCGTGCTGATGTAGTGCAAACGCGTTCCCTCGCCCTCGTAGATGCGCCCGTGCCCCGTAGGGCCGCCGCCAACGAAGTAGATCCTGTTGGAAATAGTCGCCACCGAACGGCCGGAAGCCGTACCCACTCCGTCCGCGCTTCCCATGACACGACGAATAGGCGAGTACATGACACTGCCGCTAGTGGCCGAAGTCTGCCACACCTCGAACGTGTCCGTACCGATTAGCCACAGGTAGTTGCTCACCGCCTTCACGCACTGCAACGGGTCGTTGCTCACGGCGGCGCTCACGAAATCGACTCCGCCCCAGCTGGACGGGTCGTTGATAGCGGACCAGTACACGTGGCCATCCTTCAGGCCTTGAGCTACATCCTTTCCGCATGCGTACACGCGTCCGTCAAGGAACGTCACGAAATCCGGCGAGCACGGAGGGTCGTTTACCTGCTCCGAGGTTCCTTTGTCCATGTCTATCACGTGGAAAAACTTGCCGTCGGCTATGACCAGCTTCGGAGGGTAGTTGCTGTACGGCTCTCCGCCACCGTCGGCCATCGACACGCGGCTAGTCCACTCGGAATCGGGAGAGGGAAGCTCCATGAGCCTTACGAGCTCGCAAACTCCGTCCGAGTTGGGCGCCTTCAGCTGGTAGACGTACTTTCCGGCCACTACTACCGTAGCGGGGTCGGGGTCGCCTCCAAATCCCCTCATGCAACGGTGTAGACCCCTTATCGGGTAATCGCCTCCTGCCGGGATGTCGTCAAGAATCTCGTTGCCGAAACGGAACCGCAAATGTTCCAGCCCTGGAGTCCCCACCAGCATGGACTTGTACGGCGAATCCTTGGATTCAACCGGGAGCGGCTCAAAGTTGATGCTCTCCTGGCAGTCGATGGGCCAGGAAGGGTACGTGTAGGCCGAGCCAACTATCTGCGGAAATTCAACCGAGCCAACCATTTCCGATACCGTCGTTCTCGATGTTGTACAAAGGCCTGTCGAGGTAGCCCGGAGCGCTCACGTCCGGTAACGGGCTCGCGCTCTGCGCCACCGAGCGCACGTAGTCGGCGTAGGCCTCACTGTAACGGGCGTCCATGCGCTGCGCTATGTCCAGGTAGCCGTTCTCCTCCGCCAAGTCTCGCGAAAGGGCGTACTTCAGGCATGCGAGGGCGGACCTTGGCATTGCCGTAAGGTCGGTGTCAAGTTTAAGGTCGTGCCAGAACGGTTCCTGGTACACGATTGTAACCGCGCTGCGTCCGCCAACCCAGATTTTCGGGTATGGATTCCTGGACTTGTCGTAGAAGTACCAGGCGAAATCCCGCCTGTCGCGGTAGGCGTAGAAGTCCTGCTCCTGCAATTCGGGGAGCTTCAGCCCCTCGGAATCCACCACCTGGTAGATGTTGTCGGGAGGGCAGTCGATGATGTCGATGTCGTACTCCGGGCCCTGCGACGAGAGCTTGAACGAGCCGGACTTTACGCCGTCTATAAGCCCTGAACGGGTCCGTATCGTGAATATGAACGGACTGTCTACCGATTTCACCTCCAAATTCTTGAAATATTCGGCACCCGAAGGGAAATTCTCGTAGAAATTACGGCTTAGGTCGATATGGTCGACTACCGAAACGCCGTGCTCGGCCAAAGTGTTTATTTTCACCTCGTTCGGGCCGGAAGTGATTGCGCTTACTATGATCCTTGCCGGGTTATCGCTTACGGTTACGTACCCCAGGGGACCTACGCTTACCCTTACCGCCCTTTTCGACGTGCTGAACTCCTCCCTGGCCGTCAGCTGGTCCAGGTCCGTGTTCAGCGTTGACAGGGCCTGCTTTATCTCGTCCGCTTCCGGAGTGTCCGTCAGTCCCCTTACAGTCGATTTGCGGAAGGATTCCGTTATCAGTTCCCTTACTGTGTACATCTCGTTCCTTTTCCAGCGCCGCCCTACCCTCGGCCTCCCACAGTCCGTAATGGGTCCGCATATAGGACGGGACAAGTTCTGTGACTATTCCCATACACAACTATTATAACGAGTGCTATATTTATGTTACCCTCTCCGAAGTCAAGGCATAATGCGTATTGACAAGACGGGGAAGATTTACTACCACCAGAAAGGACGATCGACCGCCAACTACAAGAATGACGGGAACACGTACTTCTACTGGGACCAGGCCGAAAGACGCAGAAAGTCCATATCCAGAGAGGAAATGTGCAGGCTCCGCGAAACCTTGCCCCTGGAGTGCCAGGAGACCCTATTGGACATAAAGAGGAACGGAGGGAACCTCACCAGGTACGAACAGGAAAGGCTCCTGCTGCTTACCTCGCTATCCATATCGATATGGGGCGGAGGTCCAAAGGGTATGATGCCATGCGTCCACATCAACGAGTACGTCTCCGAATTCTACATACAGATGGTGCGTTTCCTCACTTTCAATGGGAAATCCAGGTTCGACCCGAAAAAGGCGTCATGGAGCACGTACGTAAGGTTCATCAAGTACGCGACAATGAACGTCCTCGCAAAAGAGTGGGAAAAGCTCAAGCCGTTAATCGTATCCATGTCGGTCTATGACATTGACGAAATAGCGAACTTCGACTGGGAAACCATAGAGGAAAAACTCAGGGACGTGTTCGACAAGATGGACGAGCCAGAAGAAACGGGAAAAACGGTCACGGGCGAACCCGTGGCCGTATAGTGGAGGGAATGAAACCCTAGTCCATCTGGATTTCGACGTCCACGACCCATTCCGGGTACAGGACGGTGAACTCGGCCATCACGTCGAGACGGTCGGGAAGGCTGTCGTTCTCGATGGTGTAGTCTTCCAGGAAGCGGATGCTCATGCCGTCGTCACGGATGACGTCGGACATTTCCACGCGACGGGGACGCACCAGGTCTACGGAAGTCAGCACCACGGCCTTCTTCTGGAACACCGGGCAGCACAGATAGTGCTTGCCGGAGACGCCGAGCACTGCGCCGGTGGTCGGGATGGCAGTGCAGTTAGCCATGGCCAGGCGACCGCGAACTTCGTCACGTGTCAGGCCGGCGGTGTTCAGGATGGCGTCGGTCACGACGGCGGTGTCATCGACGTTGTCGGTAGTCACGCTCACGCCGCCCAGCACGATGGTGGACGGACGGATGGAGTACACAGTGACAGTCGCGTTGACGGTGTCGATGGCCAGCACCTTGCGCTGCAAGTTCTGGGCATACGGGGCCTTCGTCTCGGCGTTCACGAACTTGGAGTCCGAGAACTCGATGGTGTCGCCAACGGCGAGACCGGAAGGAATGGCGGAAAGGGTAATTTCCTGCTTTTCGCCCGCGTAGTTCGGGGTCACGCTGGAAACAGTCACGCTGCCGCCGCCCGCACCGTTGGTGTGGACGTAGGCCAGGTCGGAAGAGCCCCAGGTCAGGCCGCCCACACCGACGTGTTCGACACCTGCGGTCTTGATGGCGCGGGTGATGTCGGCGGAGGCGTTGAACAGGGTGCTCACGCTCTGGGCGAGGCGGTTCTCGATGTCGGAACCCACCACGGCGAAACGGCCGTCAACGCCCTTCGGGGCCAAGAACTTGTTCAGCATGGCCTTAGCGGTGGTGAAACGGCTGTAAAGCTGCTCGTTGGTGTCGGCAATCGGGGAAATTACGGTGAATCCGGCTTCCTTTGAAGCCTTGGCCATGCCTTCGGCGTCCTTCACGCTGGCGAGGGTGGAACCTGCCGGACGGATGAAGCGTTCGGCGTAGTCGGCCTTGTTGTGGTCGATGTCCAGGGTCGCTTCACGGATGGAAAATTCGAAATCGACGCCCTTCTGTTCGCCGATAACGACCGGAATCTTGGTTTCGTGGATGTTCTGCGTCTTCATCTGGGAACCGGTACGGACGCGGAACTGGGCGGGCTTGCGCACGTAGATCGTGTCGCCCTTCTTGGCGCCGCGCTCGGCAAACTCGTTGTTGTATTCCTTGGTCACGAGACCGGAGAAAAGACGGGAGTTCTTGAACGCCATGAGGGCGTTCTTGACCACGTAGCCGGTAATCTTGGCTACGGTATTTTCGGTAGTTCCTAGAGCCATGGTTTATCTCCTTGTGCCGTAATAGCGCTCGAACTCCTCCATGGAGCAGGTCGCTAAGTCCGGCGGCTGGACGGGCTTTCCGCCGTTGTCCACGGCGGGTTCCCGCAATGTCTGTTTTACCTCGGGCTTCGCCGGCGCAGACTGGCTTGGGGCCTGCTGCTGCTCCGCCTTCGGCGTCTGTTGTGCGGCCTTTGCCTTATCGATGGCCTCGGCCTTGGCCTTGGAGAGATGCGCCGACATGCCGTCCAGGAAATCCAGCTGCCCCTGCTCGTCAAGGGCCTCGAACTTCTGGCGCAGTTCGGGATTGGAATGGAGTACGTAGAGGATTTCAGGCCCGTTAGGCAGCGACGCGTTGTGCTGGCCTACCTTGTTCGTCCGGCACGTGATGTCGCCCTCGCCGTAGACTACCGAATCGTAGTCCGGGAAGAACTTGCGCGCCTCGTCCTCGTTCTTACTGAACGAACTGAACGCACGGTCGCTCTCCTCCTTCGCCTTCATGGCGTCGATGGCCTGCTGCACTTGCAGCGCGGCCTCCCTCTTAACCCTGTAGTCGAAGTAGTCGTCCTCCGTCTTGCCCGCCTTGAGGAAATCCTCCTTCGTGGGCTCGCCCTGGCCTCCGTCGCCCTGCGACTTCCGCCCAAGCTGCCTTTTAAGGTCCTCTATCTCGCGTTTCAGGTCGTAGTTCGACTTCGTGAGCTTGTTGATGCGTTCCTGGACGCCCGCCGGGGTGTGCCCCGGCCTGTGGTAAGGGTTTTCGTCCTTCGGGGGTTCCTTTCCGCCGTTTTCTTTCGGCTCGGCAGGCTCGCCTTTTCCATTTTCCCCTTCCGGTTCCTGCTTCGGCTCCTCCTTGGGAGGTTCCTTTGCCGGTTCCTGTTTCCCTTCTACGGGCTTTTCCTCTTTCGGGGCCTGCTTGGCGGATTCTTCCTCCTCCAGCTCGGCCTCGCTCCTCATTCCTTGCATCTCTTCGTCCATTTTCTCTTCCTTCCGGGCGGACGGCCCGTAACTTGTCCCGCAAAATTCTCATGCAGCCTGCGGTATGCCGCACTCCCGCCCCGTATTCGCCTTCCTCCGGCAGGGAACCGGAATCACGACGGCACGTGACGTAACAGACCTCCCCGTTTCACGCCGGGGAGTAGGCGTCCCTTGCTCAACTATTATAACGGAGCCTGTTTTTACAGCTCTATCAGCATATCCTCGGTGCTCATGGGGCCTTCCGCGACCGTCGGCTTCCTGAACTCCACGGGAAGCACGGGGGCCTGCTGCTCCGCCTGCATCTCCAGGTTCTGGGCGGGGGCGGAACTGTCCACCACAACGACCGCCTTCTCCGAAGCCTTCGCCGCGCGGTCCGAAATGTCCTTGAAAACCTGTGCCTGAAGGTCCGCCGCCTTCGCGTCCGTCTTCTGCTGGATTTCCAGGGCCTTCCGGGCGTTCTCCCCGGCCTCCTTCATCTCCGTGTCCGCCAGCTTGTACTGGCCCTTGATCTGCTCCGCCGCGATACGGCTCTGGAACTGGTTCTTGAGCTCCGCCTCCAGAGACGCGATGTAGGCGTCCTTCTGGGCGACGAGCTCCATGTTCTGCTTCTTCGCCTGTTCGAACATCTCCACCGCCTGCATGAGCTGGCTCTGCGGAACGTACCCCTGCGGGTACTTGTCGAGAGCGAGAACCTGCGGGGGAAGCATGGCGTGTAGCCTGCGGGACGCCTCCGCCGCGTCGTCGAAGTCCATGTTCTTGACCACCAGGTCGGCAATCACCGTCGCCGTCTCCGGCATGGCCTGCATCATGTCCTGGAACATGGACAGCGCCTGCTCGCGACGCGTTCCGAAGCTGTTCCCGCTCGAAATGGAAACGTCCATTTCCGAGAAGTCCAGGTCCATGGGCTCCTGCACGTCCCCGCCCATATCGCCGTATGGCCTGTCGAGGTCCACGGACGAATAAGTCCCGTCCTCTCCAAGAATCCGGACGACGCGCTCGCCCTCCATCACGTGGGGGATGAGGCCGATTATGCACTGGCCCGCCCTCTTGACCGAAAGGCGCAGGTTGTCCGTGAACGTGTACTGTCCCGCGTCAGCCGTCACCTGCTTCGCGATGATGGCCTTGCCCGAAAGCTCCGTACGGTCGCTCCCAAGCGCGGTGTCGTAGATGCCCGTAATCTCCTTCAGGTCCGCGACGCTCTCCTGGGCCGCCCTCCCCGCCCATGTCGTGTCCGAGCTCATGGAAAGGAACTCCGGCTTGTTCTGCGTAGGCTCCCCGCGCAGGTTGGTGGAGCGGTATTTCAGTATCTTCGTCGGGTTGCGGGTGTAGTTCGTCCAGTCCTTCTCGTATTCCTTCGGGATGGTCCCCTCCTCCGCCATCAGCGGGCTCTTCGGGGTGAGGGCGATTATCTCCACCTCCTGGCTCTTCAGGTAGTTGTAGGTCTTCTGCGCGTCGATCAGGTCGCGCACGATGCCCTTCACCACCACCTCGTCCTTCCAGCGGATGACCTCGCCCATGACGGGTATCACGGGGATTATCTCGCCCGGGAACCGGCCGTAGTCCTTGACCTCGCAGCCCTCCAGGACCGCCCAGTAGACCTCCCATTCCGCGTCGGGGGTGTCGCTCTTCTCCCTCCACCAGTACTCGTAGCAGCTCACGTGCTCGTCGTGGCGCACCTTCTCGCTACGGCTCACCACGAAATTAGCGTCAGAACCGTCCGCATTCTCGGAATCAGGGTCCAGCATGTAGTACAGCGGGTCGGACACCTTCTTCACCTCTATCTCGCGCCTCTTCGCGCTGAAAGTCACCCTGAACCAGCCCAGGCCGCACACGGCCGCGTCCGTATAGCCCTTCGTGTAGGCCGACTGCGCGTTGCTCCTGTCCTCCACGTAGCGCACTATGCCCATGCCAACCTCGGCCTTTCGGGCCTCCGAGTCGCGTCGCGGCGAAATCTTAACCCCGGGAGGGTTCTTCATCGCGTCCGCCACCGTACGCTTCACGAACTTCTTCAGGATGGGGAACTGCAACACCGGCCTGCCCGCACGCGCGACGCGGGCTTCCTCCGTCCACATGTCGCGGGCCGCGTACATCCGCATGTCCTCCTCCATGTCGCGGTAGTTCCTGTCCCAGAACGAGCTCGCCCTGTCGTAGGCCTTACGCGCACGGTCCAGGAGCTCCGCCACCTGGCCGTTGTTCAGCCCCAGCGCCCTGTTCTCCTTGGGAATCTCCTCACCCGGTGCGAAATACGCGCTCTCGTCGGGCGTCCTGTATACCGGCTCTATCCCGTAGAGCGACGGTGCGATCTTCCCCGTGTCGAATCCTTCTGTCGTTGCCATCCTTTTCTCCTATATTCCCATCCAGTCAGTCATTCTCGGGCGCTCGAAACGCCCGCCGTAAAAGTCCACCTCGCCCCCTCCGGCGAAAAATTCCCTGCTGCCCGTACCCGCGTCAACGAGCAGGCTGTAGGATAGCGCGTCGGCCCAGTCCGTGGAGTGGAACCCGCGGCCCAGGTAGCTCTTCTTCGACTCCATCTTGTAGCGGCCCTTCTCGTCGTAGAAGTAGCGCAGGTTCGTGAGGTCGGTTATCCAGTCGCGCTCCCTGTCGGAAGGAAGCGAGGCCGTCGCGAGCCATTCCTTCATGGTACCCCACGCCTCGTCGCGCAGCTTGCTGTACTTGCTCCGCTGCCTGGACGCCGCTCCGGCCATAATGCCCACAACCGTCTCGCCCATGCGGCCGTAGAGCTCCTGGTACACCGCCGCCCCCTGGCCGTTCGCGTCCACCGCGAGCTTCGTCACGCCGTAACGGTTCACGTACCCCTCCACCTCGTCCACCACGTCCATGGCCACGGCGTCCTTCCACTCCCGCGTGTATATAACGTTCGGTCCCTGGCGGACCACCAGCACGCACCTGTCGTGGAAAAGACCTATGTCGAGACCCGCCACCACGGGGTCCGTCGTCATGACGGGCCGCCTCGCCACCGCGTCCGTCACCAGCCGGAGCGGGATGTAGGTGTCCTGGCTCTGGGCGCGGTACTGGCCAAGCCATATCCAGTTGTACCTTTCCTCGTTGTCTGCTTTATCAGCCTCGGCCTCCGCTATCGTGTTGGCGTCCAGGTACTTCAGCACCTCCGTGTAGTTGATGCTCTCCACCAGAGTCTGGTCGGGATAGCGCCTGGGGACGCTCTCTATCGGCGTCGTCGGCAAGTTGGGGTTGTACGTGTACCATATCTGGGCGCCCGGAGCGCGCATCGTAGGTATCAGCACCTCAAGGCTACCGTCGGTGACGCTCTGCGCCTCCTCCACCCAGAAGATGTCGTAGCTCTCGAGCCCCTTGATGCTCTCGTGGTTCCCTTCCATGCCCATGAAGCGGATGAAGCTGCCCGTCTCGCGGTGCTCTATGTACGTGTTCGTGCTCTTGAACTCGTCGTCAAGCCCGAGCCTCGAAATCGTGTTGTCCAGGAGCCTCTTGGACGATTCCGCGATACTGTTCTGCACCTCGCGCCCACACATCACCTGCAAGCCGTTGTACGTCCTGCAATGATCCAGTAGCGCCATCGCCACGCTCCAGCTCTTAGTGCTCGCGCGGCCGCCCTTCAGGATGATGTGCTTCTTGCCCCTGCTGTACTCAGGGTACAGTATCCTGAATTTCGGGCTCGGATAGTCAAACCTGACTTCCCTCATCGGCCTCCCCGGACGACGCCGACGCGTCCACACCCCAGCTGCGCACCACCTTCTTGCCTGCCTCGTTACCAGCCGTTATGTTCAGGTCAGTCCCCTCGCGGTAGCCGTACCGCGTCTTAAGCAGGAACATCGAACCCTGCGCCGAGTCCATGCAGCTGTCCACCAGTCCCTGCTCGAACTCCAGCTTCAGGTTCTCGTAGAACTTCAGGAGCCTCTTCTCTGACTCGCTCCGCTCCGTCTCCCTCTTGCCGAGGATCACACCGAGACGAGTCCTGATGTCCACCATCGTCAGGCCGCTCTCGCCCATAGCACGCAGAGCACTACGGTTGAACGGGTTGCTGTTCCCGCTCTCCTCCATCGCGCGCGTCCATACCTCGATTATCTCGTCGTCGCTCAATACTCTTGCCATACCCAACTATCATAACTCTGTAAACTTTTATTTACACTTGTTTTGCCCGCGCGCAGGGAAGTGGTGTATAGTTTCTTCGGCGCCCCCTCGCTCCGGGGCTGTCCCCCTGGTACCCCCCTCTTTTAAGTTTTTTGTAGGATTTTCCTAACTTTTTCGTAGTATCTAGGTAAACTTTTGTTTACTTTCGCAGCTCTAGTTTACATAATCGAGATTATCGGCAACGGTTCGTCTGCTTTTTTTGCGTTTTTTCGCGTGGATTTTTTGGGGAGTGGGCGCAGGTTCATGCGGTCGGTGCCCGGATTGTTTCGCGTCTCCATCCGGGTATCTATACTACATTTTGCGGGTTGTCCGACTTTCGGCGGTTCGGGCTGCCGTGTTCTTTCCGGGTTTCCGGCGTCGGCTGTGTCGTCCAGCTCCCGCGGTTTTTTTTGCTTTTTCCGTTCGGGATTTTTTTCTTTTGGCGCCGGGTCTTTTTTTTCCAGGTCTTAGGATTTTTGAAAATCAACAAACCATTATAATTTCATACTTATTTATAATAATAAAAAGATAAGGAAAAGATAAGTGATTATCTATTGCATTTGGAAAAAGAAAGAGTCATATTCTGGGAGCAGGGTTGAGAAAAGGCCTTGCGACAACAACAACAAACGAGGGTAAAACCATGACAAAGAACAACACCAAGACCGCCACTTTCAAGACTTTCGAGGCCGCCAGGCTCACCGCCGGGAAATACGCCGGGATGTGCATTAACAAGAGCGAGGAGCGCGAGCACGATGGGAAATTTTTCACCTACTATTCCAGCAGCGCGCGCAACGTGTCGCGCGACTGGTACGCGCTCAAGGCCTCGGAAATCGCCGCCATGGGTTACGACTGCCTGGGATTCTGGGACATTCCCGCGGGCCTGAAGGCCGCATCGCTGATGGTGTGCAGGCTCTCGAATTATTCCAGAAATTTCCGTTTTAGCCTGGATCGTTCCGGGGCGTGGATGTTTCACTACGACGACCCGGACGGATTCGAGTACAGCAACGGCAGCGCCGAGGATGTAAAGGGCGACCGCGTGGAGATGGACGACGACCAGAACGCGCGGGACTTTGTCTGGGCCCTTTCCAGGTTCGAGCGCGTCCAGCTCTGGGAAAATAACGGTAAAATCTTTATGGCCGTCGGTAGCATCGACGACGGCCGCCTTCTCCTTCTCAATGCGGGAGTAAATGCGCGCTTTGTAAGCTCAGATGATGATGTCTGGACGGTCGATCCCGCCGCCGAGGTCGTCGCGGCCGTGGCTAACTATCCCGCCGCACCGGTGGCGGCGTGCGAGGCCCCGAAGGCCGAAAACGGCAAGGAAACGAAAAAGAGGCTTTACTGGCCAGTCCGCAACGGCGCCGGGACCGCCGCGGCAGAAGAGGCCAACAGGACAGAGGCCAAAATGCGCGTAATCGGCCCTGTGTCAATGGCCGGCCTGGAATACGTCCGCGCCGAGCTTGCCAGCGTTTGCGATTACGACCGGAGCGAGGAATGGGTGGGTAAGTACACTGTAGAGCTTTCTCTGGCTCTCGCCCGCATGGAAGAGGAAAACCCCGCTCTTTTCAAGGCGACCAGGAAGGCGCCCGAGGAAAACGGGACCGGGCTAAAGATCGCTAAAAATGGGCTTTATGTCCGGGAGAGTGGAAAATGGGAGCTTTACAGGGCCTTTTATAGTGTCGATAATCGCTGCGACGGGCGGCCGTGCGTGACCGTCTACGCCAGGAGCTACGGCGACCTGCCCAAGGGCTTCGGGCTTGAAATCGAGAACGATTCCGACCCTTACACGGACTATGTGACCGGCGACAGAGCGACCGTTTACGAGGATCACCCGCTTTACAAGAAATTTAGGGAGGCGGCAGCAGGCGCGAAACATTACCACCTGACAGCCGAAGACGTGGAAAGCGTGCGCGAATACGTCGAAAACAAGATTGAAGCCGCCAGGATGGAACGCGAGGCCGAAGATGCGGCACGCGCCGCCAAGGAAGAGGAAAAGGAACGCCACGCCCGCGAGGTAATCGCCGAATATGTCGAACTGTTCCCGGGAGACGCCTACCACCCGCATGTAATTGTCGAATGGTCGGAACTGGGCGCCATGGACGACCACGGCCGCACGCGTGGAGATGCGACTATTTTCAGCGTCGAGGCTTTCGAAGCCATCACCGGCGATCTTGACAAGTATTTTGAGGGGGATTTGGGATACAACAAACTTAAATTTACATTTTACGCAGGAAACGGGTCTGAATTTACCGACCGTTGCGACCTGGGCGACGGTGGCGGCAGCTACGGAAAGCGCATGCGCTATGCTCTGGGCCATGCCAGGGAGAGGGCGTCAAACGGCGATATTATGTTAGACGGCGGCGCCGTGGTGGGGTTGGACGAATACGAGGCGAACGCGAGAAAGTATCTTGAAAATTTAGCGGTGACCTGGGACGAGATCGGTGCGGCCTAGTGCCGGAGGGGCGGCGGCAACCCCTGGAACCGCCTTTTTAACCCTGGAGGATAGGAACATGGAGAACGAAAAGCAGGTTATAAGGTGCCCGCACTGCGGGGAGACACTGACCGAGTCGGAGGCGCGCGCCATATATTCGGCCGTGATGCGGACGTTTTTGAAGGGGAGCGGGAGCGCGAGGAAGGCGGAAGCCAGCAGGCGCAACCTGGAGAAGGCGGCGGCTGTACGTGCCGAGCGTGCGGCGGAGAGGAGGGCCGAGCGCGAGAGGCTGAAGGCGGAGAGGGCCGCGGAGCGTGAGCGCATGAGGGAGGAGCAAGGGGGCCGTGTTCCTCTTCGGTTCAGGGGGAGGGCTGAAAATGTCTAGTTGTTGTTGGCGGGGGTGACACCCCGTTTTTTTTTGTTTCTGTACAAAGAAACCCACCGGAGGCGCGGCGGGGGTCTAGGGGGTGCGGGGTCTTTCCCCCACACCCCCTTACTTACTGAAATGAAATGATATGATATGTAATGATATGTAATGATATGTAATGATATGTAATGATATGAAATATAATGAAATGAAATGATATGATATGGTTAAACACAGATAAACAAATGATTAGCACGTGTTAGCACGTGCTTAGCACTGCTTAGTTATTATACGAATTAAGGACTCTTTAACCTTTTTGTCGAAGTCCTCTTTTTCGGTTTCTCGAGGCTTATCCATATATTCTACCCCGAAAAGCTCATAAACCGTCATTCCCATTTGCAGAAGCTGAGCGCAGGTTTCATACGTCGGGAACCTTACACCGGAGTTCCACGCGGATATTGCGCTCTGAGTGAGGCCTAGACGGTTCGCCAGCTCTTGCTGGTTACGGATTCCTGCGCGTTCCATAAACTCGTAAATGCGGACCATAAAAGCCTCCTTTTTTATTGCGGTGGATTATGTAAAATAATTTTTTACAACAAAAAGTGGTAAAAAGTATTGCTTTTTATCTGTCCAAGTTGTATATTTCACAACATAGAGTGATAATTACCACAAGAACGGATAAAAAAATGAGTGATTCTTTGAGCATACGACTACAACCGCAAACCGTTGACGCTGTAACGAAGATTGCGGAAAAGCGCCTAGACGAGGGCGTAAAGGATTCCAAGGCCCGTATAGTGGCCGAGGCCGTAGCAAAACTAGCCAAGGAAGAGCTGGCCGATGGCTGACGAAATCACAAAGATCCAGGTGACTATAAGACGGTTCCTGTACGAGGTCCGGGGCGTAAGACACGAAGCCTCGGAAGCCGGTAAATGGCTTGACCGTTTTTGCACCACTCTGGAATTTCAGGACCTAGACCCAGATCCGGAGGCCTACGCTTCAAGCCTTATAGACGAGGCGAGAAAATACAGCGAGGTCAAGAGGTACGCCGCAAGGGTGAGGATCGCCAAGGCTGAACTTGTCAAGGAAGGCACCAAGCGCCCGACCCGCCAGCAGATAGAGGAACGCCTCAAGGAAATCTACGCCGAGGAAGAACTTACAGCAGCCGCTAAAGACATTTCCACGCAGGTCGCCCCTACCAGTAATGCCGGGGATGAATCACCTGACGCACGAAAGTGTGCCGCCGTGAAATCCGCTACGGCCTGCAACCCATTAACGGCAGACGGGGACACCCGCGAGGACTCCCAGGCGAAACCCGACGGGTCGGCGATTACCAGAAACGAGACCCGGGCTCATGACGCTCTCGAACCGTCTGCCAACCATTACGGCCCTAGACAAGCCACCAACGGAGACGCCGCCACCCGCGAGGGCGCGGAGGTTTTCAACAGCCGCGAAAGCGGTGCATCAGCGCCAACCACCGTCTCCAAGAATATGCGGCGGGTGCCGCAGAACGAAGCCCCAGCGCACGGATTCAGCGGTGGGCGTACCGCGCAGGGTACTATGTTCCGCTCCCCGGAGGCGGCTGCGCAATCCGGGAAAGATTACGACCAAGAAGCCGCACAGACCCGGGACACCCGCGCAAGCGGCCGCTATGCACCGCCGGCGTGCAGTCCCGAAGACGGCAACCCGGCGGAGACAGCCCCGAGCCACGGCGGATCCGTGGCAAGTCTTGAGGCTCGGCAAGGCCAGGCTCTGGAAAGCCAACACGGCGCGGGGGAGGTTACTCCTGAGAGCGTATCTGCACCCTCCCCCGCGCTTCCCGCCAAACATCCACACGGTGAGTTCGGTAACGTCATGTTAACGACGGACGAGTACATCAAGCTATGCGAGAAGTGCCAGGACGCCGACTCTCTCATCACCGAGCTTGACCAGTACATCGAATCCCAGGGCAAGGCCAGGAAGTACAAGAGCCACTACGCCACCCTTCTGAACTGGAGCCGCCGCAAGGCACAGGAAGCCAAGCCGAAGCAGGGATACATGACTTCCGACGACATCAGCAAGAAGAACTACGAGGAATCCAAGGCCAGGCTGGAGGCCATGTTCTCCAAGGGGAGGAAAACCGCATGAACTGGGAATCCCTAATCGCCGAACGCAACGAGGCGCACTACGTAACATACAGTCCGCTCAAAATCGTAGACCCGATAATCCGGAACAGAAAGAACCTCCAGAAAAAGTGGTTCAAGATCCGATATGACGCCAACCCGGAATATTACCTGGAACGCTCCAGGAAGTGGAAGGCGGAACACAAGGAAGCCTGCGCCAAGCACCAGGCCGACTACCGCAGGCGCCACAAGGACGACCCGGAATACAAAGAAAAGAGGGCCGCATGGAACATGGCATACAGGGCCCGCAAGAAGGAGGCCGCATGAACTACGACATCGTGAACGCCATACACCAGGAGCTCACCCTCTCCTACACCGCAGCGGGACGCGTGGTTCCTTCCACCATCGACGTGGTGGCGGCTTCGCTGGCCGACGCCCTTGGATTTTCAGATGTTGACGAGGTGCACGCCGTATTCAGACGCGCCCGTGACATATCTGACGTGCCGACACAGAAGATTCTGAAGGATGTGCTTTTCGCACACCGCGAGTCGTCCGTAAAACCGGTGGCCATCGCATATCGTGAGGGTCTGACGCGCAACCAGTACGACTACATCAACGCCTGGTGGCACCTGCACGGAACGCGCATTCCATGGCTTGACGACGAAAAAGCTAAAGGTATCGTTACGGCCTTCGAGTCCGACCCGAAGAACGTGGAGTTCGTGAACTACCAGCGAAGTTGGACACACGTCGCCGCCGACAATGTCATGAAGTACGGTGCGGTTACGATGAGGACAAGGCTATGAGGACCAGGGCACCGGAATATAGGAACATAGCGGGAATGGAGTGCGCCAACTTCGACAAGGCCGCCGAGTTCATCGGGCTTTCCGTCCGCCAGTTCTCGCGAGTAATCAAGGCCACCAAGAAATCGCGCACCCGCAGGAACGTACCGATGATCCAGCTGGGCGGCCCCGGCTCTACGAGGTGGTTCCCCATGGAGGAACTGAAGGCATGGGTAGCGGAAAAGATTTGAAAACGACAACAACGGAGGAAAACATGAACCACACTATCAACTTTCAACGCGGACCCGCCGACGACGGAATCCACGACTACATCACCTGCAACGACTACAGGCCGGAAAGGCTCGTAACAGTCGGCCAGCTCGTGCTCGGCACCCTTTTCGCTTTCGCGCTAGTGGCCCTCTATGTCGGCTTCGCATGGCTGGAGGGATAGTATGTCCCACATGACCATGAAGGACTACGCCGAACTCCGGGCGGCGCAGGAAGGCGCGGAAATGATGCGCGAGTCAATAGCCATACAGATAGCCGACAGGCTAGCCAACAACGACGATGTGCCGAAGGAACTTGTAAGGCAGTACCGCGTGGCACAGCTCGCCGTGGAATCCACCACCAAGGACGTGCACGACTGCCTCAACCTGGAGGCCACCGTCTCCAGCTTCAAGGAATGACAATGCCAAGACAAAAGAACAAGAAGAGCGCGCTCCAGGAGGCCTACGAGAAGGAAATCTCCGAGCTTCTGGCGAAGCCCGAACCCGAAGAGGACGGAACCTCGCTCGACGACGAGCTAGACTTCGACTGCGAACACTACAACAGGATCGAGACCTATGAAGACTGAGTACAGGTCACAGAAGTCCGACAGCGTCTATACGGCCGTCGGCGAAAAGGACAGGGCCTTCCTTCAGGTGACCGGCCACGCCGCCACCCTCCCGAAGGTGAAAAGGATTGTTGACAACGTGCGTATCGGCGGGGGCACGTTCGACCAGGTTGAATTCATCGCCCGCCAGCTTTCACACACCTACTAGGATTAGACAATGAGAAACCTCACATCGTCCATGCGGAGCAAGTTCTCCGCCTGCCACCGCGCCTTCAAGTTCTGCTACCAGGACCTGAGACGCCCCGTCAAGACTTCGGACGCCCTGAACTTCGGACGCGCATTCCACGAGTTCCTGGAGGCATACTGGACCGGCAAGGAAGGCCCGGAAGAAATGCCCACGACGGGCGACGAATTCCAGGACATGACCCTGCTCGCCCTGTTCGAGGGATACAAGGCCCGCTGGGGCGCGGAAGATTCCGCCAAGTACGAGAAGGTCGCCGCAGAGGTGGGATTCACCGCCCCTCTCATGAACCCGGAAACGGGAGGCAAAAGCAAGACATTCCAGCTCGCGGGCAAGATTGACGCCATCGCAAAGGAAAAGGCCACCGGCAAGACACTCATCGTGGAGCACAAGACCACCTCGCAGGACATCGGCCCGGGTTCGGATTACTGGCGCAAGCTCCCCATCGACGGCCAGGTGTCCGGCTACTACGTGGGCGCCAAGGCTTCCGGGTTCGAGGTGGAAAACTGCCTGTACGACGTGGTGCGCAAGCCCGCGCTCAAGCCCTACAAGGCCACGCCGGAGGACAAGCGCAAGTACAACAAGGACGGCTCCCTCTCCAAGGCCTGCCGCGAGTTCGACGAGACCGCGCAGGAATGGTACGAGCGCGTCAAGGCCGACATCGCGAGCCGACCCGACTACTACTTCCAGCGGCTCGAAATCGCACGCAGCGAGAACGACCTGGTGGAATACCTGTTCGACATGTGGGCGACCGCCAGAGAAATCGCCGACGCCGAGAGGCTGAACCGCTGGAGCCGCAACCCTCAGAGCTGCTCTCTCTTCGGACAGTGCGAATACTTCGACGTGTGTACCGGCTGCGCCGACATCGATGACGTGACCCTGTTCCGCACCGCCGAGAAGGAAAACGAGGAACTTTAACACAACAACGGAGGAATGAAAAATGTCTTTGCTCGACAACATCAAGAAGGGGCCTTCCACGCGACCGCCCAAGATCATGCTCATCGGCCAGGAAGGCGTGGGTAAGTCCACGGCGGGCGCCCAGATGCCCAACCCGATTTTCATCTGCGGGGAATCCGGACTTGTCGGCCCGCAGTTCGATGGCGTGGCCAACTTCACGCCTTCCAGCTGGGCCGAGGTGCTTCAGTTCGTTGATGAACTGGCGGCCAACCGAGGAAATTACGAGACCCTTGTCATCGACACGCTGGACTGGCTGGAACCGATGCTCTACCAGCACGTAGTCACCGCCGCCAAGAAGAACGACATCAAGCACATCGAGGACTTCGGCTATGGCAAGGGATACGTGATAGCCCAGAACGAGGCTAGGCAGCTCCTGGCACGGCTCGACAGGGCCAACGCCGCGGGAATGAACATCCTGCTGCTTTCCCACTCCCAGCTCAAGACGGTGAAGAATCCCACCGGCGAGGACTACGACCACTTCGAGAGCAAGATGAACGCGAAGATTTCCGGGCTGTTCAAGGAATGGAGCGACGCGGTACTTTTCGCACGATTCGAGGTGTTCGTGGAAAAGAACGGGATCAAGGTGAAGGCCACGGGCGGCACGTCCCGCATCGTGCAGACCACGCACAGCGCGGCGTGGGACGCGAAAAACCGCTTCGGCCTGCCCGACGTGATGGACCTGGACATGCCCGAAATTTTGAAGGCAATCAGGGGCGAAAAGGACGAAACCCCGGAACTGGTCGCGGAACTGGAAGGCCTCATCCCGCACCTGCCCGACGACAAGAAGGCCAGCACGGAGAAGTGGCTCGCCCGTAAAAAATTTACGGCCGTGGACCTGCGCAAGGTCATCAACAACTGCAAGAAGATTATCAACGAAAAGGAGGCCGACAATGCCTAACTACAAAGGGGTCATCATGTCCCACGCGCTTGCAGTCAGCAAGCAGAAACACACGCCAAGCGTCAAGCTCCACATCCGCTGCGACGAGGACCTGGACAACGGAAACGCCGTCGACAAGATCCTGTTTGCCGACCTGTGGCTCTCGGAGGGTGCCATCGAACACACCGCCAAGACACTGCGCGACATCGGCTGGAACGGCAGCAGCTTCGAGGAGCTGAACGGCAGCGCGCTGGAAGGCACCGAGGTGGAAGTGTCTACGGCGTTCGAGGACTACACCAGTGAGCTCACGGGCGAGACCAGAAGCATGGAGAAGGTGTCCTTCGTTAACCCGGTAGGAAGCTACGCTAACCGTGGACTGAAACCCGTACCCGACGACATCGCGAAGCGAATAGCAAGGAAATACGATTCCGTCCTGATGAACTTCAGGGCAAACGGTAACGCGAAGAAGGCGGCACCAAAGGCCACCGCGCAGAAGCAGGCGGACTTCGACGCCAGCGAGGCTGACGACCTTCCGTTCTAGTTGTGTCCGACGGAAGGGAGCGCCCCTGCCGCTCTTACAAATGCAGGGAACCACGGGATAACGGAGCAGCCTTAATCTGTGAGAGGGGTAAGCGTTGCGCGGGTTCGACTCCCGCAATCCCGCTACCAAGGCATCGCACGGACTTAATCTAAAAAGGAACCATTATGAAAATGAAACATAAACTGAAATGCTTCAATTGCGGCAAAACTTTCAAGCCCGGAAACAATCCATACACCGGAGTGCCCAACGGCGTTGGCTTGACAAGCGAAAGCGGAAAGACTTACACCATCTGCAGCCAGTGCATCAGCTACCGGACAAACGAAGCCAACGCAAAGATTATGGAAGCCGAAGGAAGGCCGACGAAAAAGGTAGGCAATATGATTTTACCCGAAGGCTTCGACGTGAACGAATACGAAAAGTTTCTGGAAGAACACGGCAAAGACCCTGAAATTAGAGCCTTTTTCGTCAACGCCGAAAAGGGCGCAAAGACAGGAATCCGCGAAACCATCAAGAATGTCAAGGCTATGGGAATCAAACTTGACGAAAATAAGAAGATTGGACTGATTTACCATTTTTCGATGGAGCAAGCTATTAACATCTGGAACCACATCAAGAACAAGCCCGAAAATGACAAAATTGTCACCATCGGACAGGCCCTGATGAGATATTACTTTGCCATTTACGAGACCATAGAAGCCGAAGAAGCCGTTATGGGCGATGGAGAAAACTGATGCAGACAATTGAAGAATACAGGGCCTACACGCGCCAGCTGGAAAACGATGTGGGCAAGTGGCACCACGCCTACGACGCCCTGATGATCGAACGAAACCAGATGGCGAAAACGCTATGCGAAAACAATAAGATTATTGAAACAATGGCCACTGAACTTGACGAACTCCGCAAGCACGAAGTCGAATGGGATTTGGCAAAGGCACGCATCAAAGAACTTGAACAGGAAATTGACGGACTAAAAATCAAGATCGGAATTATACAAAAATCACACGACGCAACGGTTCAAGAACTCAACGACCTTATCAACAATATCAAAGGAGAATGACATGCTCATCAAGATTTCCAAGACCGACTGCCAGAACATTGTAAACCAAAATTTACGGGAGGGGGGGGGGTAACTCCGAACTCGAAGTAGCACTGGCCAAGAAGTGCCTCGCCCTCTATGACAGACTCGGCGAAATCAACAACGAGCGCAACGAATACTTCGAAGCCATCTACTCGGCAAGCATCAAGTTCGAAAAGGCCACGAAGGGCACGCTGATGCACAAGAGAGCGGCAGACCTCTCAAGGGACAGCAAGTCGCACTTCGCGGCAGCGGTGAAGCTGGACGCACAACTAAAGGAATTGGCAGAAAATGGCACTAGCGAAGGTAAAGACTGACGAGGAACGGGCGAGGCTCGACGCCATATTCGCAGAGATTGAGGCGATGGAGCGGGGCGAGATTCCCCAGAAAGAGGACTCCCGCACACCCGCCCAGATAGCCGAGGACAACCGCAGGGCGAAAATCGACCGCCTCGCGAACGCCGACCTCAAGGAGTTCATCGGGAATGTCAAGGCCAACATCGGGAACGGCGGGTTCAAGACGCGGTGGGAGCAGGTTCTCTCGCAGTTCATCATGAACCGCCTCGCCCCGATGAACGAGGAACTGAACATCCTGCGCAACTTTGCCGACGCGGTGGACAAACGGCTGAAAAAGGCCGAAAAAGCCGCCAAGGAACAGGACAACCACCACTACTACAAGATTTTCGCAGAAGGCGTAAAGGAACTGCTGGAGAAACTATGAGGACGCTCACGCTTACAATCGCCGAACCGTGGTTCTCGATGATACGGGACGGAAAGAAAAAGGAAGAGTACCGGGAAATCAAGCCGTACTACGAGAGCAGATTCTACAAGACATTTATTTCTGGTTTCGGAACTTGCGAACCAGAAGCTGGCCACCGCTTCAAGGAATTTGCAAACCTCGTACTTCGCAACGGCTACCGTGCGGACAGCCCGAAGATAACGCTCAAGAATCCGAAAATCCGCATCGGCACGGGTCGCCCTGAATGGGGCGCGGAATATGGCAAACAATACTTTGTAATCACTTGGGAGGCGAAATGAAGTGCGACGAACTGAAAGCATACAAGGGGGATGTGACTATACCCGTCTACGGCACGATTGCGGATGCGAAAGTGTACCTCAAGGAAAAAGCAGACGAAGCCATCACCGAACTCAAGGCTAGTATAGCCGACCTTGAAGGCCTAAACCACGATCTGTGCGAGCGTGTCACGGAGAATGACGGAATCCGCCAGCACTGGGAGGAGATAGAGCAGACGAGGGCAGAGAACGAAAGGCTGAAGGCGAAACTTGTTGAGCAGGACGCCGAGAACGAAAGGCTGAAAAAATGCGAAATATGGATGAAGCAGCACTTTTTTTGTGAAGAAGTAATTGCTTGCGAATCCGCAAAAAACCGCAAACTGAAACGGGCGTTGTGGCTGTCTAGGGCTGAAAGAGCGCATTTGAAAGTTCTTGAGTATTGGCCTGATTACTGCCATAACGCTCATTGCAGAATCGCTGAACAGAAATGGGATAAGGTGGAACGCAAGTGCCTCGCCATGGCGGAGAAATTCAAATAGGAGGAATTATGACACAGGAAGAACTTGACAAAATAGTAGAACAGCACCAGCACTGGATTCACGAGGACGTGGACGGCTGGGTAGGTATGAGAGCGGATTTGCGCAATAAAGATTTATCTGGACTCAGCCTTGACGATGCCCGCCTTGACGGTGCCAACCTTGACCGTGCCAGCCTTGTCGGTGCCAACCTTGACGGTGCCAGCCTTGTCGGTGCCAACCTTGACCGTGCCCGCCTTGTCGGTGCCAACCTTAACCGTGCCCGCCTTGTCGGTGCCAACCTTGACCGTGCCAGCCTTGTCGGTGCCAACCTTAACCGTGCCAGCCTTGACCGTGCCCGCCTTGACGATGCCCGCCTTGACGGTGCCAGCCTTGACGGTGCCAGCCTTAACCGTGCCAGCCTTGACCGTGCCCGCCTTGTCGGTGCCCGCCTTGACGATGCCCGCCTTGACGGTGCCAGCCTTGTCGGTGCCAACCTTGACCGTGCCAGCCTTGTCGGTGCCAACCTTAACCGTGCCAGCCTTGACCGTGCCCGCCTTGTCGGTGCCAACCTTAACCGTGCCCGCCTTGTCGGTGCCAACCTTGACCGTGCCAGCCTTGACCGTGCCAGCCTTGTCGGTGCCAGCCTTGTCGGTGCCAACCTTAACCGTGCCGAGAAAATTCGTCTCGGTCAAATACTCACCGAGCCCATGACGGGCTTCAAGAAAACCCAGGAGGGCGTGGTGATAACGGCAGAGATTCCCGCGGGTGCAATCGTATTCTGCATCAACGGCAGAAAGTGCCGGACGAACAAGGCGAAGATTACCGATACGGAAGGACACGAAGTACTGCACTCTAGTTACGATAATTCCTTTGAATATCGCCTCGGGCAGGAAATCAACATCGAGGACTTCAACCTGATGTACAACATCGAGTGTGCGAGCGGGTTCCACTTCTTCAGGACTCGTAAGGAAGCGGAGGAATACTGATGAGCGAACTGAATATATATCACCACGAATTAAGACCCGATGAGTATGACGAGTTTTATCTCAAGTTCGAAGCCGACAAGGTGATTGCGGATAAGGACAAAGAGATTGACCAGTTAAAAAAGAGTATAGGCCGATTGCTCAAAGATAGAACTGAAGATGTAATCCAGGAGGTCATAAGTAGATGCTTAATCTACGGTGAAGGCTTCATCCCTGTCGAACACGGAATGAGGCTTGTTGCCGCCGTCCGCCACCAGAAGTACAAGCGGTGCTTGGCGATGGCGAGTAATTGCAGACTACGTGCAAGATGGTTTGGCGATAACGCCTTTTACAAAAAGGAACAATGGGCATTACAATGGCACAAGCGTTGGCTGGAACTTGCCGAGAAATTCAAGGAGGCGTGATGAGATACATGCTGAAATACTTCGACCGATATTACATGGATTACCGCATTGCCTACGAATCCAACCTGTACGACCTCCTCATGCATTGGGGATTATGGATGGATGTTACTGTGGAGTGGCGTATTTACAAGATTGACAACGGCAAAATGACCTTAATTGGGCGAAGTGCTAAGGAGGCGAAATGATTAACAGAGCGAAATTGCGAGGAACAAAACTTGACGAAGATTGCAAGATAGCGAACACCACCACCGAAGCAGACCTTAATGTGTGCTACGGTTTGATTGACAACGCCGAGAACCTTTTGCCAAAGTGCAAGAAGTGCAAGGCGCTTGTTTGGAACGCAGAAGAACTGATTGTTAAACGAATGAAGGAGGCGAAGTGATGTGCGAGTTAAAAATGACAAACAACCCCTGCAAATACTGCAACGGCGAAATCGACGAAGGGAAGCCGTTGTGTGGTGACCTTGAGGATTTAGGCGATGTGTGTTGTATTGTCAAGGCCAAAGACGGATTTGACCTTGAATATTGGAAGGATTTTGAGTGTATCCACTTTGCCAAAATCAACTATTGCCCGATGTGCGGGAGGAACCTAACGGAGGAATGATGGCTAATGAATTTGTAATCACCGAGCATAGGTGCGAAATGTGCAAATCTTATGCTCCCGCAGCCGAATGTACGATGAGCATTGAAGGCAAAGTTATCGCACGATTTTGGCTCTGCATCGGATGCCAAAAGGAAATGAAAGATACTTACAAGAATGTACTTAACAAACCACTAACCGCCCAACAGGGCAAAGGAAACAAACCATGTGTAAAGAAAACGAAAATGCGAACAAATGTGTGCGCTCCATTCCTCGTACGAGCTCCGATGTTATCTTCGAACTCGCCTGCGAGCGCAGAGAGGTATCTACCCTTCTCGCAAAACTCAACAAGGCGATTGAAGCAGACACCAAGGTTGTGAGCGAACACCACAAGGAATTGTGGCGTAAACAGGCGAAGGCGATGAAGGAATACGCCGATGTTCTTGGCGAACGTATCAAGGACTTGATTGACGAAACCTAAAATCCATCGGCTGTAGCTTAATTGGTTAAAGCGCGGCTATACCCGAATATCGGTTCGACTCCGATGAAAAAAGGTGTTAAACGGTTACACGCGGGAAGAAGGTGCCGAAGGTTGCGGGTTCGACTCCCGCCAGCCACCTAAACAACAAGGATACAAAATGATAGAACCTGGAAAACTCAACGGCTACCTCGTAGCCATCAAGGAAGAACTGCGTAAGGCGGAGGGCAAGCACCCGAAGTTCTGCGACGAAGTTATACCTCCAGGAATCGACTTCGACAGAGAGGAAAAGGCGTGGAAGAAATGGAACGACGAAATAACGACTCATTATGCGAGCGACCTGTTCCAAGAGGAATTTTACGAGGCCTTGAACGCCTACCAGCAGGGCGACAAGGAACACGCCTTGCAGGAGTTGGCCCAATGCGGTGCCGTAATCCTTCGAATGATGGATACAATCGAAAATGGAGAATTTGCTAATGGCTAAAGAATACCCATACCCGCTACATCCGGGGCAGACCCACGCCGAACCACTTTACGCCACCGTGCCGCTCGAGGAATACGAGCGAATCATGGCAGAGAACCGGCGAATGAAAGAGACTCTGAAAAGATACGGAATCACACTGATGGAGGTAAACA
>Ga0310691_10001321_pt1 | contig 38189 bp, 24 predicted proteins | sample 176DNAGHGlowgp2_FD_203887 | JGI IMG/M metagenome (GOLD analysis project Ga0310691, IMG submission 203887) | Sheep rumen microbial communities from Palmerston North, Manawatu-Wanganui, New Zealand - 1766 DNA GHGlow gp2 (v2) (version 2) | ecosystem: Host-associated > Mammals > Digestive system >... | reverse complement strand
GGACATTTTTTTTGTTACTTTTGTATAACCGCATCGGGTTAGATCGGGAGACTCATCAATAAAAACGAAGAACCGGGATTTGCTCTGGTTTCCAATGGCGGGCCACGCCCCTTAGGGGGTAACCTTCGGTCGGTGGATTACAAAGGGGACCGGGCGCCTAAAACTTATTTTCCGGAGTTCTCATCACATCACCGATGCGGTTTTTTTTGCATCTCCTTACCAATATATATTTTTTGTATATATTTGTATTTTAATAGTTACTAAAACCGATTTGCTTATGAAGAAACTGCTACTTCTGTTTTTTGTATCAATCTTTAGTGTTCCGGTATTCTCCGCTGACAGTGAGATACTGACTCTATACACTTTCAATGATTTTGAAGTAGGGTATGAGTTTCCGGTAGTAAACAGTAGCGGAAAACAGATTTACGGAGCCAAGGCTGTCATTGAAACGGCCAGCAGCACCAGTAAGACAAATAAGCTGCTGCATGTAATCAATCCGACCGATACTATCGGCTATGTGGCATTGGGACTTCCGGAGGGAAGAGATGCAATCTATACATGCAAGAAGTACGAGAGCGTATCGTTCCAGCTACGCAGACCTTCATCCAATACCGCTACCGAGACTTGTGTACTTGAAATCCTGTTCGGTTCAAAACGGGTCTATGCCGACAGCAATCCCGTAAAGCGTCAGGGAGACAAACTGACTACCTATAATTGTCCCATAACAAAGGTCTCTACCAATAATAAGCAGATGCGAATAGCTTTGCTGGCTACCCCGGCAGAGTTCTTTATTGACAACGTAAAGTTCTATGAGGTCGCTTATAATATGGATGTGCCGGAAAAGACGGTACGTTACTGGGCGGACCAGATGGGCAAGAATTTCGGTACCTGCGTTAACCCGGGAATATCAACCGGCGATAATTTCGGTAAGACCGTAGCCAAGAACTTCAATACTGTAGTTCTGGAGAATTCAATGAAATTTGATGCAACGGAGCCCAACAGAAACCAGTTTAACTGGAATGCGGACGGTGTAGTTACCTTTGCCCAGCAAAACAACATGAAGGTACGCGGCCATACCCTGACATGGCATGGTCAGAATCCTGACTGGGTATCAAATGCCATTAATGCCAAATCCGGAACTGACAGGAGAAAAGAGGCAATCAGTATCCTTAAGAATCATATATTCAAGGTGGTAGGCCACTGGAAGGGAAAGATAGCCGAATGGGATGTGGTGAATGAGTGTCTCAATGACGGACAGAATCCTGCTGTTGGCGGCGGTTATTCAACCCGTAACTGGTCCGTTTGGTATACCGGTTTCGGCGGAGAGGATTATATAGACTCAGCCTTTGTATGGGCACATCAGGCCGATCCGGATGCGAAACTGTATCTTAATGACTACAGTGTTGGAATGTGGAACAAGGAGGGTAAGACCAGGGCTATGTACAATCTTGCCAAGAGACTGAAGGACGCCGGTATCCCGATAGACGGAGTAGGTTTCCAGACTCATACTTCAGTTGGCTATTTTGATCCTTCGGAGGTTGAACTCTCCATCAAACAGTTCCAGGCTATAGGACTGAATGTGATTGTCACCGAGATGGATATGGAGGGAGGTCAGCGTAACGATAAGGAGCTGATAAGAGCCATATCGGATTCCGAACTGAAGACACAGGCCGAAAAATACGGCAAGCTTGCCGAGATATTGCTTAAATATGACTGTCCTACATTCATGGTATGGGGTGTAGCAGACAACCGCTCATGGCTGGATTGCAGTGAGGACACCAAGCCTCTTCTGTTCTACGCAGACCTGACTCCGCACGAAGCCTATATAAAAGTCAGAAAGGCATATCAGAATTATGCCATCAAGACCGATGTGCCCGATGTTGAATATGAGGAGCTGGTAATTGACAGCGAGGTTAAACTGGATGTTTACAGCATTACCGGACAGAAAGTGGGAGTCATCAGTTCAATGTCAGAACTTCAGGATTATCCTGCCGGATTCTATATCGTAGGTAACAAGAAATATCTGGTTAAATAAACCGTTACGGAATAAGACAGAACGGGCTGGCCCTGAAGGTCAGCCCGCTCTGTTCATGAAAGGTAATATGTATTATCTCTGCAGAACCTTCTTGCCGTCTATTATTACTATTCCTTTATAGCCACTGCCTACCACGGAGCCACCTATGTTATATCTGGTTCCATTGGCTTTGTAGTCATCGGGAGTGACATATCGGACAGATGTGGGATCAAGTGACAGTTCAATATTGTCTATGTTGAAATAGGCTCCGTCAACCGATATGCGCAATACCTGGAGTCCGGCTTCAAGATAACCTAAAGTGCCTTCTACAGGCACGTAGTTGCTCCAACTGTTATCACCTGTCTGGGGAACACTGACCTTGCACAGGTTCCTGACATTGCCGTTGGAGACTACTCCAATCTGGTATCCGCTGTTGGTGACTCCCGAACTTACTACGGTTGAGTAAAGGTACTTGCCGGCTTGCTCTACATTGACGGTGTACTCAAGCCATTCTCCGTCAGCAGTATTGCCTATCACTATCCTTCCGCTTCGGGACTTTATGTCAACACCTCCGTTGTCTGTGCGGTAGTTTGCATCACCTTCGTCATCGGAATCAGAATCATGGAATGAGAATCCGTCGCCGCCCTTGTCAAAGTTCTCAATCTCTATTATACCAGGTATGATTAAGGGAGTGCCGCTGAATGGAGCAGTGACTTTAAGCGTATATGTAACTATGTCGGACTGGGCTCCATTGACATCGGTGGCTACCGCCTGGAACGTGAAGGTTCCTCTTTGGGACGGTCTGTAATTAACCTGATAGGGTGTTTGCGTGGCGGTTCCGAGCAGTTTCTCACCCTGATAGAACTTTACGTTGGCTATTTCAACCGGGCTGCTTACATCAACCCTGACAACGGTATTCATGTTGGCGATGGCGGGATCGGCACTGATGCTCAGCCTGATGTTTCCGTTGTATTCTATCTTGCTGAATACTATCTTGTCGATATTGCAGCTGCTTCCGTTAATGTTGAGACGGATAATGTTCTTGCCCTCCTTGAGTGCCACTTTGAGTCTGCCGCTCATGGTGGTATAGTTGCTCCAGTTATTATCGCCAGTCTGTGGAACGTTGAGCGTTCCTGTCAGGTCTGTCAGGGTGCCGTTATTGCTCAAGGAGAGACTGAATGAGGAACTGTTTACTCCGGAAGACACGTATGCTGTGTAGGTGTAAACGCCCGCCTCATTGACATTGACGGTATATTCCATCCATTCTCCATTGCTGGTGTAACCGATTGCGTATCCGCCGTTACCCTGTACTATGTCAACTCCGCTGCCGTCAGAGCGGTAGCCTGAAGCATCACCCTCACTGTCGGAATTGCTGTCGTGATATGCTATACCTTCCGGTCCCTCGTCAAAATCCTCAGCCTGGATGGTGCCGGGCAGGTTCATGGTCTTGTGCGGCTTGCGGGGATTGTAGGCGGTAAAGCCTGCCAAGCGCTCGTATCTGGTGCCGTCATTGGCATATACCACCGCTTTCAGGTTATATTTTCCTGTGGTCTTGGGTACATATCTGGTCACATAGGGAGTGGTTGTCATCGTCTCTGTCAGCTTGTTGTTTACATACAGCTTAATGCTGTCAATGGACTTGGTCCTCATGCTGGCGCGTACCGTAATAGGAACGGTGTCAAGCTTGGTTACCCTTATTGAAGCGGGTTTGATATAGATGGAGGCCTCCTTTTTCATACCAGGGAACGGACTCTTGGCATTCCGGGCCTCATCGGTGCTCATATATTCACGCAGCCAGGTCATGGCCGGACGGTCAACGTTCTGATTGTTTTCTACCCTTATTATGCCGGAATTGCCGTCTGTGGTCCAGGTCTTGCCGTAGATGTAACCCCAAAGAGTGATGCCTGCGCAGTAGTCAGACTCCCACATGTACTTGATCTGGTCTTTGTACTGCTGGTACTGCTTGTCATCATCGGTGGTGCCGATGTCATATTCGGTACTGTACATGGGCATCTTGAGCTCGTTCTGGATTTCGGTCATAGCGGACTTGAAATCATTGAAGTTCATGTCAGTAAGGTCATGTGACTGGCATCCGTAGGCATCGATTGGGGCACCGGCATCGCGCAGCGTGCGGACCAGGTCTATGAACTGTGTCTTCTGCCACTGGAATGTATTGTAGTCATTGTAGATGAGAATGGCATCGGGCCAGCGCTCATAAGCCAGTTCAAAGGCCTCTATGATCCAGTCATAACCGGTCACTCCGTCGCCGCCCAAGGCGTTCTTGTAGGGCGCAGGAGCATGTCCGGGTACAGCCTCATTGACCACATCGATTATCTCCAGGTCCGGATAGTGTCTCTTGGCCTCATCAAACCACTCGACGATGGCGTCATACTGGTCTTCCGGGGAGAGGTTGTCCATCCATCCGGGGTACTGTGAGCCCCATACGAGAGTGTGGAACTTGAATGGGAAATTATGTGACTTGGCATAGTTGTATGCGGCGTCATTCCAATTGAACGAACCGCGGCGTGAACCTTCCACCGAGCCCCATTTGGTCTCATTCTCGCAGGTAATCTGATTCCAGAGCGTGTAGTACTTTTCACTTCCGTAATCAACGTTGTAGCTTGTGGTTATGTTACCCAGGAACTTGTCCGGATTGGTGGACAGCTGAGCGTTGACCAGGCTTGCCGTAAACAGGAAAAGTGACAAAAATGCTGTAATCCTTCTCATAAGCTGGCTTTTATGATTTGTTTATCTTATTCCGGCTTTACTCAATGCACGCTGGTAACGGGCAGCGTTGGCATTGTGCTGTGAAAGCGACGAGGTAAAGTTGTGATAGCCGCTGAAGTCCTCTTTGGCGCACATATACAGATAGTTATGTTTGCTGTAATTCAATACTGCATCTATCGAACGGGTGCTTACAAACCTTATAGGAGCAGGAGGTAGTCCCGGATACTTGTATGTATTATAAGGTGAGTCTACCTCCAAATGGACCTTGAGCACGCGTTTGGGCCTTTCTCCTCCAAGAGCAAAAACTACCGTCGGGTCCGCCTGGAGCGGCATGTTCCTGTGCAGGCGGTTCATGTACAGTCCGGCCACGATAGGCAGTTCATCATTTTTGGCGGTCTCCTCTTCTATTATTGATGCAAGCGTTGTTACCTGCTGGGGCGTGAGCCCTATGCTTCCGGCCTTGTCCTGCCGTTCCCGGTTCCAGAAACGGTCACGTTCCCTGACAAGACGTGATATCAGGGCATCGGCCGATATGTTCCAGTAAACCTCATAGGTATTGGGGATGATCATGCAGTATACATTGGCTGGAGTGTAGCCGATGGAATCCAGAAATACCGGATCGCTGAGGCGGTTTACGATTGAGGCTGAGTCAATCATGACCTGACCGGCTATTGCCTTGGCCATCTGACCTACTGTCCTGGTGCTGTTAATGGTAAGTCTTACTGGTGTCTGCATTCCTCCTGTCAGCATATCGGCCACCTGCTTGGGTAGGGCACCGCTCTTGACCGTGTAGCATCCGGTGCGGATGTGGCTGTCATAGTCACGACGGTCAAGAATGAATTTCAAAGCTTTGGTCTTGGCCAGAGGGTCAGACTGTATGATTGATCGGAGAACGCTGTCGGCGGTATCATCGGGACGGATGAAAATCCTGTAGTCGGGGCATTCCGATACAGGCTTGTTGAACATGCATGCCGAAAAAAGCAGCAATGTGGCTATCAGCGATAATCCTTTTTTCATTGTATCTTACGTGTGTTTGCAAAGATAATATTATCTTTACAACTCTGAATCGACAAAAACTACAATAATGAGAAAGGTGTTTTTCCTGCTTTCACTGGCAGCAGCTTTGTCAGTAAGCGCCAAGAATGAGGTAACGGTCAATGTCCATGCCGACAAACCGGGTGCAACAATCAACAAGAATATCTACGGACAGTTCTCGGAGCATCTGGGAACATGTATCTACGGCGGTCTGTGGGTTGGCCCCGAATCATCAATCCCCAATACCAATGGTTACCGCAATGATGTGCTGGCCGCACTCAAGGAACTGGAGGTTCCGGTGATGCGCTGGCCGGGTGGCTGCTATGCCGATGAGTACCATTGGATGGACGGCATCGGCCCCAAGGAGAACCGTCCCGTTATGGTAAACAACAACTGGGGTGGCATTGTCGAGGACAACAGCTTCGGTACCCATGAGTTCCTGAACCTGTGCGAGCTTATCGGCTGCGAACCTTACATATCACTCAACGTAGGCAGCGGATCGGTAGAGGAGGCTGCCAAGTGGATTGAGTATATGAACGCCGCCGACGGTCCGATGGCCAAGCTTCGCAAGCAGAACGGCCGCGAGGAGCCCTGGCACGTTAAATATATAGGTATAGGTAATGAGGCTTGGGGTTGCGGCGGTAACATGCTGCCCGAGTACTATTCGGACATTTTCCGCCGTTACCAGACCTACTGCCGCGACTACAACGGCACACAGCTCTTTAAGATTGCCAGCGGTGCCACCGACTATGACTACGAGTGGACCGAGGTCCTGATGAAGAAAGTAGGCTCGATGATGAACGCCGTATCCCTGCACTACTATACCGTATCAGGTTGGGTGGGTGCCAAGAAACCCGCTCTGGACTTTACAGATGAGGATTTCTACTGGTGCTTAGGTAAGTGCCTTGGCATAGAGCCCGTAATCCAGAAGCATCTGGCCATAATGAGCAAGTATGACCCCGATCACAAGATTCCGTTGCTGGTCGATGAGTGGGGTACATGGTGGGAGCCGGAGCCCGGCACACAGCTCTATCAGCAGAGCACCATGCGTGACGCCCTGGTGGCATCACTCTCACTCGATGTGTTCCACAAGTACTGCGACCGCATACAGATGACCAACATAGCCCAGGTGGCCAACGTGCTCCAGTCCATGATCCTGACCAAGGATGACAAGATGGTGCTTACTCCCACATACTGGATATTTGATATGTACAAGCCTCACATGGACGCTACCTATATCCCCACCGACCTGGAGGGTGTAGAGGTTAAGCTTACTCCCAACGAGCGTTATGCCGCCAATCCCGATGAGACCGCCACACGTCCGCTGCCGCTGTTCAGCTCAACCGCATCAAAGAAGGACGGCAAGCTGCACATATCAATGTCAAACGTCAAGCTCAACGAGGCTCAGACCGTAACAGTAAAGCTGGACGGTTTCAAGGCCAAGTCTGTGAAAGGCAATATCCTGACCAGCGACAAGGCCAGCAACTACAACACCTTTGAGAACCCTGACAAGATAAAGCTGGCCGATTTCAAGGGCGCCAAGATTGACAGGAAGACCGGTGATATCACCCTGGAGATTCCTGCTGCCAGCATAGTCACTCTGGAAGTTGAGTAAAATTGAAAATTGAGAATTGAAAATTGAAAAGAGCTTGCGGTTCCGCAAGCTCTTTTTTTTAAGAGCGATAGACGAGACTCGAACTCGCGACTTTTGGCTTGGGAAGCCAACGCTCTACCAACTGAGCTACTATCGCAAAGCGCGACAAAGATAGCTATTAATTCTCAATTTTCAATTCTCAATTCTCAATTTGTCAAGCGGGTTGGTGCTGCGGACGCAGTAAATCGTTGACGGTCTTGACTGGGTTGAAGGTAGTGAGCGGGACCTCTACGAATATTGTGTTCCAGTCACTCATGGCGCCGTTCCAGAGGCCGGGCAGTTCCAGGGCCTTAAGCTCCCGTCCGTTCTTGGACTTGCTTGAGATGAATCCGGTGGCGGGGTCCACATGCTTGGGCAGGTCAAACTTGCCACCTTTGTAGCCGCGCAGGGCGCAGACCAGATCAACGGGATTGAAGTGAGTGCCCTGGGTGAACATCTCTTTCTTGCGGGCATCATTCAGGTCAATCTGTGAACTCTCCAGAATCTGGGGCGATACGGTTCCGTCAGAGTTGTATGCCAGGAACGGGCCACCGCCGGGCTCGCCAACGTTCTTTACCATACCGCACACGCGGAGCGGACGGTCCAGTTTGATGTGGAGCCATGCTGCCAGCTGCTTGTCGTCAAGTTTGTCAATCTCCTTGTTGCGGCAGCACAGTGTCTTGCTTACGTAGTCGGATATCTGCTTGAGTTGGGCTTGGGTGTATTTGCCGCTGTCCAGCAGACGCAGATAGTCAAATATTTTGCTTTGTGCCGTTACCAGTATGCCGGCAAGCAGTTTCTTGTAGATTACGGTATCTGTCTTGAGATGATCGGGAACTACGTTGTCTATGTTCTTGATGAAGACTATGTCGGTGTCCAGGTCATTGAGGTTCTCAATCAAAGCACCGTGACCGCCCGGACGGAACAGTATGGATCCGTCGTCGTTGCGGAACGGGCCTCCGTCGGCAGCTGCGGCAACCGTATCGGTGCTGGGCTTCTGCTCGGAGAATGTTATATCGAAGGTAGTGCCGTAACGTTTGGACAGACTCTTGGCACAGCTTTGGGCCAGGTTCCTGAATATGTCACGATGCTCATTGGATACGGTAAAGTGCAGATGAACCACACCGTCTTCGCCCGATGCATACATGGCGCCTTCGGCCATATGCTCCTCAAGGGGAGTCCGTGCAGAGGTGCTGTACTTATGGAACTTGAGTACTCCCTTGGGCAAGGCTCCGTAGTTGAGGCCTTTAGACTCAAGAAGATTGGATACTACAGCCTTATAGCAGCCACCGGCCATGAGTTCCCTGACGGACTTGCCCTCATTGGCTTTACAAGACTCGTCAAGATCGTTGTAAAAGGCGAACTTTTCTATTCCGTCAAAGAAGGATTTCTCAAACGGAGTGGTGGGGACGTCGTAACTTGCATCCAGGAATCCGAAAAGATCCTTGAACATGCGGCTGGCCGCACCTGATGCCGGTACGAACTTGGTTATCTTGCGACCTTTGCTGCAGTAGGTGTCCCATGTCTTGATGTAACTTTCACACTGGCTCTCGTCAATGGCCATGATGCCATTGCCTATTGAAGCGGCGGATTCCAACTCCAGAAACGGGAATCCGTTCTTTATGAGTTCCAACTGTGCTTTTACATTTTCTGCGTTTGTTCCCTTCTTTTTAAACTGTTCAAGATCTTTTTCGTCAAACATAAGTAAGCCCTCTTTTATCTTTGTGAACCCAAAAATAGCGTTGTTTTTTGGATTTGGCAAAGAAAAGCGGATGATATTGACGTTTGAAAATAAATTCATAATTTTGTATCGGATTAAATGATAACGATATGAGAAACTTAAAGTGTCTGATTCTGGTACTGTCCGCATTTGTTGCAATGCCTGTATGGAGTGAAAACGCAAATGAAGATGAAAAGTATCCCGAGATAACTTTCGATAAGACCACCATAGATTTCGGTTTGTTTGACAGGGCTCACGGAGACAAGACCTGCTGGTTTGTGTTTACCAATACCGGTAACAAGGAACTGCAGATCCTTTCAGCCGGTTCATCATGCGGATGCACAGTCCCGGAGTTTCCCAAGACAGCCATCCTGCCCGGTCAGAAGGATTCAATCAAGGTTACATACAGCGGCTCTACCCGCAGGGTCGGTGTCGTAAAGAAGACAATCTCACTTACCACAAACTGCAAGGTAAACTCCACATACCTTTATATTATGGGAGAGATGGTTGAGGAACTTGTGGCAGACAGGGTAAAGCCTGAGGAGAAAAAGTGACCCGGTTACCTGATACGCCTGATATCGGTAACGGTGAGCGTATCGGGGTCTGGTACCCTGAACTTTATTGAATAACCGTCAAAATCAAATCCGTACTCACGGTCGGGATTATCCTGATATCGTGGCCGCGGATCTTCAGAGAGAATACCCCGGAGCGCTTTGAGTGTTCCGGGTTTTGTTTTTGCTGCCAGATGGTCCGGTATCAGGACACAGAGACGGTGCATGCTGACGCTGCCGGTGAATCCGGAGGTGGCATCCTGAATACAATCCGTGTATGGAATATAGGGTTTGATGTCATAAATGGGAGTGCCGTCCATAAGATCGGGGCCGCTGACGTGCAGTACCGGCCCCTCAGGTGTGTTGAGTTCGATGGAATCCAGCCTGACGCATGACAGACCTATAGGGTTGGGGCGGAATGGCGACCGTGTGGCGAATACGCCTAGCCGTGTGTTGCCCCCCAGACGCGGCGGGCGTACTGTGGGTGACCACTGTTCGCGTTTGGCCTCCGAAAACTCCCAGATGAGCCAGATGTGACTGAACCCTTCCAAGCCCCTCAGCGAGTCTGCATTCCGGAATTCGGGATTGAACACTATGGTGCCCTTCAGATCGGGTACCAGCCCGCTCTGGCGTGGAATTCCGAATTTGCCTGGAAAACCTGTCCTTATAGTCGCAATAGGTCGCATTCTCTGCAGTTTGGCAGCAAATGTACGGAAAAAACAGAATACATTGAGATAATGTAGAAGTACGTCGGGATAAAAATGAGTAAACTCCTTTTATATCCGCCCGGTTTGCACTAAATTTGTGAGTTATGGTCACACCAAGGCGGTTATATGGATTATCGGCACTTTCTGCGGTGATGCTTATGATGGTTGCCGTCAGTCTGTCTGCACAGGAACTTCCGGTTCTGAATACATTCAGTAACAGGACGTTTGTGGGTACAATGGATGTGTCGTGGCCGGTCCTGTTTGACCGTTGCACATTCCGTACGGAAGGTGCAGTGCTGAAACATTCATACGGAGCTGTTTTCCGGAACTGCCGTTTTGAGGGTTCGGGCGGTATCCTGTATGTGGCTGAGAGCGGCGACGGCATAATCCTTGCTGACTGTGAAGTGACAGGCTGCAAAGAGATGATGATGACCAGACAATATGATCCCGCTTACAGGAATTACATAGCAGGCATTACCGTTAACGGTGAAGAGTGCTCGGTCCTGGATGAACAGGTGAACCTGATCGATATGGAGGGACTTGAGATTGCGCAGAGCGCACGCGGTGAGTCCGAAGGACCTCTGTTTATGGTGATGAGCGGAGAATGTAAAGGCCGGGGTAACGGAGAGATCGCATATCTTCGGGTGCGTGGCCTTGAAAAGGGTATGTTCGTGGGATGGCGCTCACCGGACGATGGATTGAGACTCGTGGTGGATGATGATGGCTTTGGCTGCAGGGTATACTGTCAGGATGTAAGCAAGATCAGGAGCACGTTGGTTTCGGCATATACCGAGTACGGTCTGGAGGCGGCATTTGATATTCCGGCAAGATGAAAAAGGCGGGTTTTATCATATGTTTTATGTTTATTTGCCTGACTGCATGCAGGCAGGTCCCGTTCAGGAATGCGGATCTTACCGCCTTTGACCTGAATGAGAAGGCCATCTCATACCTTTGGAACAATCTGGACAGTGCTGAGCAGTACGCCCGGTTTGCGCTGGATGTGTCACGCCGTCATTCTGATGAACACGCCAAGGCTGTGAATACGCTGGCACGCATTGCGTTTATCCGTATGGATTATACGAAATCCTGGGAACTGTACAGTTCAGTTCCGTCAATAACCGGCAATACGCTGGAGCTGGTGGCTTCGCAGATAGGGCTTATGAGAATATGCCAGCGTACATCGGATAATGTCTCTTTTTACGAATACCGTAACAGTATACTGCTAAACCTGCTTGCCCTGAACGAGGAACGGGAAACTCTCAATGAGGCTCAACTGAGTCGTATGTACTCGTTGGAGCGTTCGTTCCGTATGGAATCGGCCAGATACTGGTTTGAATTGGAGTTGTCCGAACAGGCCGGGCGTGAGATGGAGTATGTGGTGCCGGACAACCGCCTGCGTGAAGATCATGACCGTTACCTGATGTATACTTACATGCATGGCCTGGGGATAGGTATTGAGTCAAACGGTCAGGAGAACATAGCTCAGTTAAGGCTGCGCAGCCTTGACAACTGCCTTCGCAGTGCGGTCCGTTATAACAATGTGAGGATGCAGGCGATGAGTATAAGTGCAATATGCTCCCTGCTGCTGGAGTACGGCACGGAAAATGTACTGTCGGGCGTGAGTGATGATATGCTGCATAGGCTGAATGCATCGGACGTACAGGCAGAACTGCTTCCTACGCAACTTGCGCTCAAGGCGTTGCAGCTTTCTGCATCCTACGGCGGGCAGTTTGAGATCATTGAGTGCGAGCGCCTGCTTGCGTCGTGCTACATAGAACGGGGATTGTATGATGAGGCTTTGGGGGCTTTGGGTACGGCTCTGGACCTGCTCAATACCAATTTCCGTCTTAATAGTGCCGGGACCAATGAACTGGAACCTCTGGAACCCTTCAGGAGTGACGGCCGGATAGTTGAGGAAGAGTGGATGGATGCAATGCCTCACGGGGTAGTTCCTGAATGCATGGCGTCATTGCGTGAGCAGATGAGTCTGGCATATTCCGGCCTTGATGACAAACTGGCCTCGGACTACAACCGTACCGTTTATCTGGAAATCCAGAAGACAATTCGTCTTGACCGGCGATATGAGGCCCGTACCATTATGCTCAGAAAGGCCAACAACCGTCTTACCGGTATGCTGTATGCAGTCGCAGTGGCCATAGTCCTGCTGATTGTGTTCATATTGCTGTTCAATAAGCGCATCAACGTGGCCAACAGGAAGTATGTGGATATGTTGCAGAAGACTGTGCGGCTTTGTGAGAATATTCTCAGACCGGCCCCTGAGGGGATGGGTGTCAATGAGTGGCTGAACAGTATCGCAGTTCCTGAGCTGCAGGCCCTTACCGGAGCCGATACGGTCCAAATCAGAGAGGACGGCGAGATATGCGCATCTTGGGGCGGCAGGCGGGCCAGCCGTGATAACCGTGCCGTCCTTTACACCGTGGCTCCTTATCTTAAGGCGGCGGTGCGTAATGCAGATGAACTTATCGGGCAGTCCGACCGTCTCAAGCAGGCCGAGAAACAGCATTATCTGTATCGTATGCATGCCGAGAACAACAAACGCGAGAATCTGGCCCGCAAGACATGCTGTCAGGTAGTAGCCGAATGCCTTCCGTACATAGACCGTATGCGATCCGAAGTAAGGCATCTTGCCGTGATTCCTGCCGGAAGCGGGCAGTATGAGCAGAGCCTGCAGTACGTACGCGAACTTGCCGAACGCATAAACCAGTACAATGAACTGCTTTCCCAGTGGATACGCATACGTCAGGGAGTGGTTGCATTGAACATAGAGAGTTTTCCGGTTCAGGGACTGTTTGACATAATCAGCAAGGGATGCCACAGTTTCAGTCAGAAAGGAGTGCAGCTGAACGTGATAAAAACTGACGCCGTGGTGCGAGCCGACCGTGTGCTGACCCTGTTCATGATAAACACTCTGGCTGACAATGCACGCAAGTTCACTCCATCGGGCGGAAAGGTAACCATCGAGGCTGTACAGGGTGATGATTACGTGGAGATATCGGTTGCAGACACAGGAGTGGGCCTGAGTGCTGAGGATGTGCATATGATACGTGACGAGCGTGTCTTTGACCCGGACCAGATAGGGCAGGGGGATCGAAAGGGCAAGGGAAGCGGATTCGGCCTTATGAACTGCAAGGGAATCATTGAGAAATACCGTAAGTTTGATAATCTGTTCAGTGTATGCAGTTTTGATGTGGAGAGTACGCCGGGTAAGGGAAGCCGTTTTTCCTTGCGGTTACCCAAGGGTATAAGGCGTGCCCTGATGGCGCTTGCGGTAATCTGTCTTGGTGCGACAGTCCATGCCCAGGAGGCTGATGCCGCTCAGGACAGTCTGATAGTAAAGGCTTACAACTTTGCTAACCAGACATATCTGTGCAATACCGAGGGACGGTTCGGGGATGCCTTGTCTTATGCTGACTCTGCCTTTGACGCCCTAAACAGGGATTACCTGCTGCAAGGCGGATCGGAGGATATGCTTCTTTCAGTGATGGATGACCTTGCTCCGGCCGAGACATACTGGCTGGAAGACGGATTCGCTACCGACTACGAAACGATACTGTGGCTCAGGAATGAGATTGCCGTATCCGCCCTGGCCATGCGTAACTGGGTGGTATACCGATATAATGATGATGCATATCTGAAACTGTTCAAACTATATTTCGGAGAGTGGAAGATAGAGGAGGACTGCCGTGAACTTCAGAGGTCCAACAGCAACCTTTCCATATCTGTCATGGTGTTCGTGCTTATTTTCATTACAGTCCTGACAGTCAGATATGTGGTACATTCGCGCCATTGGCTCAGGTTCCGCAGTGACCTGCAGCAGGCTATCCGCGTGGTAAACGGGATATCCGGGCAAACAGCCGTAACCGATCTGGACAGTTTCAATGCAGAGGATATAGTAAGACGACTAGTAGACGGGATATTCATAGAACTTGACCATCTTATTGATCTGCGCTCATTCATGATAGTGCTTAATGATGATGGCCGGATCATTACGGCAGTCCATAATGACGGACCTGCAGATGAACGCCTGGATGACCGTGTGAACGCCTGCATGACAGGTGGGGAGGAACAGAGTTCGGCCGATGGCTTATGCCGTGCCCTGCCTCTGATGCTGAACATGGATGGCTATCAGCAGCAGATAGGTGCTGTAGGATTCCGTTTGGAACATGATGCTGATGAGACATGGCAGATTGTAAAGGGAATGATATCCGGTTACCTGGCTACCGCACTTTACAGTTGCGTCATCCGCTTTGAGTCAGGTTTCCGTGACATAGAGCAGATAGAGGAGGAATCCGAACGCATCCGTTATGAGGAGAACCGTCTGCATGTGAGCAACCTGATTCTTGATAACTGTCTTTCTACACTAAAGCATGAGACGGTGTGGTATCCCAACAGGATTGTCCAGATGGTGGAGGCCAATCAGGTTCGGGATATGCAGGAACTTGTGGATTATTATCGGGAGATATTCGGTATCCTGAGCCAGTATGCATTGTCTCAGACAAGCGGTCAACTGGTTCACCGTGAAGTGGTTCCAGTGAGTGAACTGACTGAAAAACTGACTGAAATAAAGGGCAGACTTCAGAAAAAGACAGGATATGAAGGGACGTTCAGCACGAACAGAACGGATCTGAAGGTCAGCGCCGACCGCGTGATGCTGGATTATCTGCTGGAGAGTCTGGTATGCCGTGGAATGGAGGAAGGCGGCGATATGCAACTCATCGCTATGGCAGATGGCGGATTTGTTCGTTTTGAGTTGCACCGCAAGTGTGCCGCTCCGTCATCGGATGTCCTGGACGGGCTGTTTACGCCTCTGAATAACAGGGAGAATATGGCATATGTGATATGCCGTCAGATAATACGTGAGCATGATGAGGCTTTCGGACATCCCGGATGCCGAATCAATGCCGAGAGTGAAAAGGACGGTATGGTGATATGGTTCACTGTACCCATGGCCGGGTAATAAACTGCATGATATGGATAAATACAAGACAATCGTTGTAGAGGATGTGTCCCTGGAACTGAAAGGGACATTGTCAATCATCCGTAATGACATCCCCGAGGTGGAGGTGATCGGTACCGCCCAGACGGAACGCGAATTCTGGAATCTGATGGATGGCGGTGCACAGCCTGACCTGGTCTTACTGGACCTGGGTCTGGGCGGATCGACTACAGTTGGTGTTGACATATGCCGCAAACTGAAACAGAAAGGCGGCGTAAAAGTCCTGGTATTTACAGGCGAACTCCTGAACGAGAAACTATGGGCGGATGTGCTTGACGCCGGTGCCGACGGCATTGTGCTTAAAACCGGTGAACTTCTGACCCGTAACGAGATTATGGATGTGATGAGCGGCAAACGGTATGTGTTCAACCAGCCTGTACTGGAAAAACTGGTGGAGCGTTTCCGCAAGACCGTTACTGAGGAGGGACTCAGGCGCAGTGCCGGAATAGAGTATGATATAGATGAGTATGATGAAAGGTTCCTGCGGCATCTGGCATTGGGCTATACCAAGGACATGATCAGTGAACTGCGCACTATGCCGTTCAGTGCCAAGTCATTGGAAAAACGTCAGGCTGACCTGGTGGGACGTCTGTTCCCGGATGGAGAACAGCGTGGCGTGAATGTCACCCGTCTTGTTGTCCGGGCTATAGAACTGCATATCATAGATCCTGCAAATCTTGAGGCCGATGAATAGACGCTTTTCGGGTTGGCTGCACCCTGCGGTAATCTATCTGTTACTGCTCATCCTGGTTATCCTTGTATCCTGGATAGGAAGTATAATGGAGATAGGCAGAGTGGGTGGTAATGACCAGCTCGCACTGCGCAGTGTATTGGGGGTCCCAGGTCTGAGATGGGCTGTCAGGACAGCATCCGATTGTCTTGGCGACGCTCCCATCGGTAACGCCCTGATGCTGTTCGTAGCCATTGGCGCAGGTGTGCGAAGCGGCCTGTTCCGCGCTTTCACCCGGTTGCGCAGCCTGTCACCGAAAGAGATGACATCCTTTTATATCAGTATGGTGGTACTGGCAGTCTATGCATGCCTGATAGTGCTTGGCGTGTTTGCAGGAAGCCATCTGCTGCTGGGCATAACAGGCACGCTTAAGGGCAGTCCGCTGGGTGACGGTCTGGTTTTCCTCCTGATGCTGGCCGTATGCCTGCCTTCGCTTGTCTACGGTCTATCCACTGAGACTTTCCGTACGGCCGGTGATTGTGTGGACGCTTTCTGTATGTTGTATAGGCCTTCTGCCCAGTTCCTGGTTACGATGCTTTTGGGGGCGCAACTGTTACATACCTTGGATTATACGCATCTGAATGTACTGCTGGGTATTGGGGAGAGCGGGATGAAGATTGTATCTTTTGTGGTATATTGGCTTCCGTTGCCGATTATTCTGATCTGGAATCAAAAATCGGGGAAAGAGGTTTGATATGTTGAAATATTGCGCTATTTTTGCAGCCGCAAAAAGGTTGGCTTCGTAGCTCAGCTGGATAGAGCAACAGCCTTCTAAGCTGTGGGTCTTGGGTTCGAATCCCAACGAAGTCACTCGTAGGGACGGTTCTTCATAAAGAGCCGTCCCTATTGTTTATTCGGTTTTTATTGTGTACTTTTACGCTCTAAACAAATACTAACCCACTTATGAGCAAGATTTATAAGGTTTTTTGCAGGCTTTTTCTTACCGTTGCCTTGGCTGCATTTACCGTTTCCTGTTTTGATGAAGTCTATCCGGGAACTTATTATGTGTTTAACGGACAGACAATCGTTGATTACCTTGAGCAGGACCCGAACCAACGGTTCAGTACTTTCATCCAGATTCTTAAGAAAGCAAGGGTCTACGGAGAGTTGGAAACCTACGGGACATATACATGCTTTGCCCCGACTGATTCCGCTTTTGCCAAATACTTCAAGTCCAGGAATATCCAATCGGTCGATTCCCTGTCATTTGAGGATTGCGATACGATAGTAAGGACCCATCTTATAAATGCAGTCCTTTTTCTTACTGACCAGACTGAAGGCGGATTGCCTACAGTGAACCAGCTGAACCGCTATCTTGTCCTTAATTATACAGAGGATACACTTGATGACGGCGTTATCAAGGCGCGCCCGACAATAAACAGGGAGGGCGTGGTCATTAACGGCGACGATACTGTTGAGAACGGAGTAGTTCATGTTGTGGATAATGTCATAAGGGTATCCGGAGATTATATCTATGATATCGTCAAGCAGAATCCCCGTGTGAGCCTGTTCTTCAGTGCCCTTAACCTGGTCGGGCTTGAGGATTCCCTGCAGAAATGGCATGACCGCACATATCCTACTATAAGTTATGACTCCGCATATGAAGGCATCAAGCGTGATGGCGGTGGCTCTACTTATACTATCAGATATATGCCGGAGCGAAATTTCGGTTTCACTGTCTTTGCTGAACCCGATGAAGTCTATGCGGCTCACGGAATTAACACCCTTTCGGACCTGATAGATTATGCCAATAACGTCTATCATGCATCTTATAAGGAGGAATATGATTCACTCGGTTCCAGATATGATACAATATGGCGTGACCAGCGTTGCCCGCTGCGCCGTTTCGTGGAGTATCATATCCTGCCTTTCAGTATACCGTCAGCCATCAATTTCAATTGTCGTGAGGATATAATAAAAGCAAAAGTCGAGACCAGCATTCTGGATGCGGAGGATTATTTTGAGGCTTATCTTCCGCATTCCATCATGCGTATTTCGAGAATCCTGGGCAATGGTACCTACAGCGGTGTCTACATCAACCGCCGCGGAGTGGGTGATTCCGGAGAAGGTGAGATAAACCGCAGTTTCTATCGCGGCATCAAGATATCGGATGTTGAATCCGAAACCTTGAACGAGGGATGTAACGGCTATATGTTCTACATCGATGATATCCTTGAATACTCTGATTTTATCAGGACCGATATATTGGACCGCCGTATGAGGATAGACTGCTGTACGCTTTCGCCTGATTTCCTTACTTCGGGTGCGCGTCAGAAGAAGACTGACAGCAACTATGAAGGTGTCGGATTCCTGGAGCCTACCAATTTCCACTCATATAATCAGAATTACTGCATGTGGGTGCGTAGCGCATTCGTGGCCAATATCAGTTATCAGGGCGACGGAGTGGACCTGCAGGGTAACTATGATATCCTGCTCAAGCTGCCGCCTGTACCGCATGACGGAACCTGGGAGCTGCGTCTCTCTTACCGCGGATCGGCAGGCTGCGGAGTGGTCCAGAATTATGTGGGCGATTCTCCGCTCAACCTGTTGCCCTGCGGCATCCCGACTGACCTGCGTCTTTCGGCAGCCGCAAATCCCAACATACGTTGGATTTCGGATGAGGATTTTGATGGAGATTCTATAGCCATTGACAGTTATGACAAAGCCATGCATAACCGAGGCTATATGAAAGGCCCAGACTCCCATTATACCGGAGACAAGGAGAATGGCGGTGAGACATTCCGCAATTACAGCGGTGGCCTGATTGCACGCCGTGTGATAACGACGGATTATTTCATGGCCCATAAGAACTATTACCTCAGAATGAGGCTTGTGCTGGAGAATCCCCAGGCCGAGATGAACTTTGACTACATGGAGTGGTGTCCCAAGAGCATATTCAGCCTGAAGGAGGACAGACACTAAAGACAGTTACGGTAGAAAAAGCGGAATGTACGTTTCTTGAGATACTCGCTGCCCAGGTCATGCGTGTGGCCGGGCAGATAGAGTTGCTCAAAGTCCTTGCCGTGTTTGACCAGTTCGGACACGACCTGAAGGGTTGATGCAGGATCGACATTGTCGTCCATCTCACCGTTGATGAGGAACAGTTTGCCCTCCATGCGCCAGGCGTTATCCACATTCGAGTTCTCGGAATACCAGGGGCCAATGGGCCATCCCATCCACTGCTCGTTCCACCATATCTTGTCCATCCGGTTGTCATGGCAGCCGCACAGGGCAACTGACACCTTATAGAAATCATTGAAGAACAGCAGTGCGGAGAGTGCGTTCTGGCCACCGGCGGAGTAGCCGTATATACCCATGTTGGAGGTGTCCATATATGGGTATTTCTTTTGTGCCGCCCTGATCCACAGTATGCGGTCCGGGAAACCGGCGTCCTTGAGGTTGCGGTAAGCAACGTCCTGGAAACTCTTGGAGCGGTTGTCGGTGCCCATGCCGTCGATGGTAACTACAATGAATCCCATCTCGACCAGGTGGCTGAAACGCTCATAAGTGCTGAAATCCTTGGTTACGAACGAATCGTGAGGGCCTGAATAGATGTATTCAACCACAGGGTATCTCTTTTCGGGGTCCATGTTGGACGGACGGTATATGTTGCCCCATATCTCTGTCTTGCCGTCACGGCCCTTGGTATGGAAAACCTCGGGTACTATATATCCGGCGTTGAGCATGCCGCTTATGTCCTGTTTCTGCAGTTTAAGTAGAACCTTGCCGTCAGTGGCGCTGCGCACAACGCTCTCATATGGTTTGTCCGGGCGTGACCAGTTGTCGACAAACATGGTCCAGTCACGGTTGGGATGAACCTGATGATTACCGTCATCTGGTGTGAGGTCTGTAATCCTGTTGTTCTTAAGATCCAGTCTGAGCAGATGCTTGTTGTATGGATCTTCGCCTTTTGATTCGCGGTATCCGTTGGCGTAGAACAGTATGTAACCTTGTTCTTCATCAATACGCTGTATCTCACGTACGTTCCATGGTCCTTTTGTGAGTTGACGTATGCTGCCGTCTTCTGTATCTATCATATACAGGTGACGCCAGTCATCCCGCTCCGAAATCCACAGAATGTGGCGTCCGTCATTCATCCAATGGCGGTAGAGGTCATTGTAATAGACGAATGTGGATGATTCCTCCTGAGCCAGAATGCGGGATGTGCCGTCCGTGTTTACGGCAACCATCTGGTAGAGCTGGTGTCCGCGCCGGTTGTACTCAAAGGTAAAGAATCTGGAGTCGGCGGACCATCGGCCCAGACTGAGGTCATACTGGTTCTGCCATGCGGAGACGTCAATAGGTATCTGTTTCAGCTGCTCTATGCCGAACAGGGCGGGGCAGGCCTGAGGCAACGGGTCGCCAGGCTTGTCATAGTCAAGCCATCGGTAGGTGGGCTGCACCTGATTGTCGGGGCGTGAGTTGCGCAGAAGGATCTGGCGCTCCGTATGGTCCTGCTTACGTATGGCTGCTATGAACCTGGAATCGGCAGACCACAGATATAGTACATAGCCGTCATGCTCGTTGCCGTCAAAACTGAGTTGAGTCAGTTCTCCTGATTCAACGTTGCGTACCCAGATGTTGTGGTCACGGACCAGACATTCCCACTTTCCGTCGGGCGAACGGGTTCCGGCGTCCATCCGGCCGCCAAAACCGTTATAACCACCACCGTATCCGCCCCAAGCGCCTCGCTGACGATCTGGTGTGCGGTATCCGTCGACCGTATCCTTAGGCACGGCGGTCCTGGTCATTGACCTTAGGTCCACCTTGTAATATTCTGTGCCGTCCATGCCCTCGGTCTGGTAACAGAATGTATAAGTGTCTTTCCAAAGAGGGGTTACGGGGCCGTATTTATCCTTGTAGAGGTATGCGTAAACTTTATCTACCGCTTTCTTGTAGAGTGTCTCAAAACCATCATCGGACTGTGCCTTGACGGATGGAGCAACTGTGATGAGAATTAATAATGACGATGCTGTGCGGGTGATTATGTTCATATCAAAATGAAAATTTTCTGCAAAATTAATCATAAACGGTTTTCAGTGAACAATGATACTGAAATACCTTTATATTTGTGATTAGTTGAAACCAATAAATGCACGTTATTATGAACATAAACAACATTATGGCAGACCTGGAGCGCAGGCATCCGGGCGAGAAGGAGTATCTTCAGGCAGTACGTGAGGTGCTAATCAGTGTTGAACCTGTTTATAATCAGCATCCTGAATTTGAGGATGCCAAGATAGTGGAACGTATGGTCGAGCCAGACCGCATTTTTACCTTCAAGGTGCCATGGACTGATGACAATGGTGAAATCCATGTCAATACCGGCTATCGTGTGCAGTTCAACAACGCCATAGGACCTTACAAGGGAGGTCTCAGGTTCCATTCATCGGTAAACCTTTCCATCCTTAAGTTTCTGGGATTTGAGCAGACTTTCAAGAACGCCCTGACCACATTGCCTATGGGTGGCGGCAAAGGCGGGTCGGATTTCTCGGCACGTGGCCGTTCGGCAGCGGAGATTGAGCGTTTCTGCCACAGTTTCATGCTTGAGCTGTGGCGTAACATAGGTCCCGATACCGATGTTCCGGCAGGTGATATAGGTGTAGGCGCCCGTGAGATAGGTTATCTGTACGGCATGTACAAGAAACTGGCGCGTGAGAATACAGGCGTGCTGACAGGCAAGGGCCTGACGTTTGGAGGTTCCAGAATACGTCCCGAGGCTACCGGATTCGGTGCGCTTTATTTCCTTCGCCAGATGCTGCAGGACCGCGGTGATACGCTTGAGGGCAAGACCATTGGCCTGAGCGGATTCGGAAACGTGGCCTGGGGCGCTGCCCGTAAGGCTACAGAACTGGGTGCCAAGGTTGTTACCCTGTCGGGTCCAGACGGCTATGTCTATGACAAGGATGGTCTTAACGACGAAAAGATTGCATATATGCTGCAGTTGCGCGCCACCAACAACGATGTGATTGCACCTTATGCCCAAAAGTTCAATGCAGAGTTCTTTGCGGGCCGTAAACCTTGGGAGTGTAAGGTTGACATTGCCATGCCTTGCGCTACACAGAATGAGCTGAACGGTGACGATGCCGCACAGCTGATTGCCAACGGCGTCAAGTATGTGGCAGAGGTATCTAATATGGGTTGTACGCCGGAGGCTATCGATGCTTTCATAGCCGCACGCGTGCTCTACGGTCCGGGTAAGGCTGTGAATGCCGGCGGTGTGGCTACCTCCGGGCTGGAGATGACTCAGAACGCCATGCATCTGTCATGGTCGGCCCAAGAGGTCGATGCCCGTCTGCATACCATCATGAGCGATATTCATGAGCAGTGCGTCAAGTATGGTACTGAGCCTGACGGCTACGTTAACTATATGAAGGGCGCCAACATAGCCGGCTTCATGAAAGTTGCTCAGGCTATGCTGGAACAGGGATTCCTAGGTTGAGATTCGTTTGTCAGGGGAAAGAAACAGATATGCCGGTTCTGAGACTACGGCCCTTCGGGCCTATCCCTCCCACATCCCAACAAGCTACCCTGAAATGTAGGAGCAGGCTCCTACATTCCAGGGCATCTTATTGTGCTGTGGGCCCCTCCCTCTGACGCGCCGAGGGTGGCGACGGTCTCTGAACCGGCATATCTGTTTCTTTCGCTCGTGTTGAAACCGATAAAGGGATGGAGTCTTTTTTAATGAATGATTGACAGGATATTATGGACGTAATTAAAAAGAGAATAGCAGAATTGCGCCGGAAGATGACGGAGTGGGGTTGGGATGCTGCCGTTACGGTGGGCGAGGATCCCCATAACAGTGAATATACACCCAAACGCTGGTGTCAGCGTGAGTTTATAAGCGGTTTTACGGGATCGGCCGGTGTGGTGGTCGTGACAGCCGGTCATGCCGGGCTGTGGACCGATTCCCGCTACTGGATACAGGCTGCACGTGAACTTGAAGGCAGCGGGATAGAACTGCACAAGATGGTATCGGTAGAGGACAAGGACTGGATAAAGTGGATTGCGCAGAATGTTCCGGCCGGCGGTAAGGTGGGAATAGACGGACTGTGCATGAGCATGAACGAAGCCATGCAGCTGGGCAGTGCTATAGAGGCAAAAGGGGCTAAGGTTGTCTCCAGACCGGATTATCTGGAGGAGCTGTGGCCGGACCGTCCGTTACTTCCGCAGGGTGCCGTGTGGTTGCATGAAGACAAGTATGCAGGACGCAGCAGGACAGAAAAACTCTCGTGGCTGCGTGGTGAACTGGAGACCAGAGGATGCCGTTACATGTTCCTGAACTGTCTGGACCAGATTGCCTGGCTGCTTAACATAAGGTCCGGTGATGTGGAGTACTGCCCGTTTGTGATATCGTTTGCACTGGTAGGCCCAGACAGTGTGGAACTGTTCGCCGAGATTTCAAAATTCGGTAACGATGTGCTTGCCGAACTTAAAAAAGCCTGTATTAACGTGCATCCCTACGGTGAAGTGGGACAGTATATCGGTTCCTTGAAAGCCGATGGTCGCATCATGATAGATTCCGGCTCACTCAATTACGAGACCGGAAAGGCCATTGCCGGTACGTTCGGACAGGAGAATACCGTATCGGGGGAATCGCCTGTGGAACTGGCTAAATCTGTCAAGAACGATGTTGAGATAGAGGGATTCCGCAAGGCATACATACAGGACGGAATTGTCCAGACACGTTTTTTCAAGTGGCTTGAGGAGAAGATGGCTGCCGGAGACAAAGTGACGGAGTCGGATGCCGCCGACAAACTGCATGAACTGCGTGCCGCTATGCCCGATTTCCTGGATGAGAGTTTTGAGACCATATCGGCCTACGGAAAGAATGCCGCATTACCGCATTATACGACAGTCAGGGGACAGGATGCCGTTCTGGAGCCTCATGGATTATATCTTAATGACAGCGGAGCACATTATAAATATGGTACTACCGATATTACACGTACCGTTCCGCTGGGTCCTCTGACGGAATTGGAACGCGAGGATTATACGCTTGATATGATGGCTATGATTGACCTGGCAATGGCTATATTTCCGGAAGGCACTCCCGGATGTCGTATCGATGCTATCGCACGTCGTCCGCTTTGGCAGAGCAAGCGAAATTTCGGACATGGGACTGGTCATGGCGTGGGTAACGTACTGTCAGTACATGAGGGGCCTCAGACAATACGACAGAACCTTAAGGACCAACCCATGCTTCCGGGCATGATAACGTCTGACGAACCCGGTATTTATCGTGAAGGCTATCATGGTATAAGGCATGAGAACATGATACTTTGTGTACCGGCGGGAGAGAACGGATTCGGACGGTGGCTGGCTTTTGAGACCCTGACCAAGACATATCTGGATACATCTGCACTGATTGTTCCTATGATGGAGAAAAAACAGATAGAATGGCTGAATACATTCAATGCGGATGTTTTTGATACGTTGCGTCAGGAACTTACAGATGATGAGGTTGCCTGGCTGGCTGTAAAGACCGCTGCAGTTCGTGTTCAGTAAACAGATGCGGTCCTATAGCGTTTTTTGAAGTTTTAACTCTTTTGTTATATGGACTACAGCGTTGCTGTGACTACCTTTGTAATCGAATAATAAAAACTCTCATGCAAGTTCAACCCCTGTTCCTCCTGATTCCCGCTGTTGTCGGGTTCTTCTGGCTTGTGGCTTTTGTGATTTTTACTCCTGGAAATGTTTTTTTCAGAAAGTTGAAGCGTTTCATTGCCGTCTTGTCTTTTTTCTTCCTTTTCTCATATCTGTCATCCGATACGGACTCAAGACTGATGCTGCACTTTGTACTGTTTGAGCAGGTATGCGCATTAGCCATTGTGCCTTCTTTCTTGTCTCTTGTTGAGGAATACGGAAACAAGTTAAGGTCTTCATTGCTTTTCAGGCTGTGCTGTGTGATTCCTATGATACATATTGTCATTGGAATTGAATCTGTGTACGTTGCAGGTTTTGAAAAGTCGGTTGATATATATCTGGAATCCATGTCCTTTAACGGACCCATGTTCCCGTTCCTTGAAAATAACGGTCAAATGGTTTTTTATGCCTCTTATACATATATGTTCAGGACGTTTGTGCTGATCAATTTCCTTCTCTTCGCCATCAATGTGATGAGTTGTGCCATCAGTGGCAAATGCAGGGTCTCTGACGTGTTCGGTTTCCTGTTCAGAGGCGGAAAGACCTATCTTTCCCCTGTCATCTTTTCCCAGACATTGATTATCCTTCTTATTGTAGTCCCGGTGCTTGTTTTGGGTAAAGAGTGTTATGCCGGACGCATAGTCATTACGGCAATGGCCTGTTTGCTTTTGGGATATCTGATTGCGGTTATATCATTAGTCGGGGCCGGTGGTCCTTCCAATGGTATGTCTTCACTTAAGATTATCATTGGATCCATAAAAGATAGAAAAGCTAAAAACTGACAGGGGATACGGCTATGGCGTTGTTGCTATCCTTTCCTCTTTATTTAAAGCGGTAATTAACGGATAAAAAAACAAGAGACTCGCTGCACAGCGGGTCTCTCGTTCTCAATAGTCCTTTTCCAATAATTGAAATTTAGATGAACCGGTTTCACAACCAATCTTCTCTCTCCTTGTTTGCGATACAAATATATGCTCATTTTTGGGTTGACCAACTTTTTTTTAGTGTTAAATGTGTGTGGATATAACAAAATTTACGAATTGGGAATGCAATTTGTAAATATGACACTGATTTCCGCCTTGATTTTAAAATAAATGACACGAATTTGAATAATCAAGTGGTGATTTGCCTTGAATAACCAGTGTGTTTTGTTTTACTGAATATATTTTGGTTTAACGTTGATTAACACAATTGCAGGCGGATCCTGAATTTGTGATGATAGCGTAACGTAAAAAAAGCAGAAAAGCGGGACTTCACAGTTCCGCTTTCCTTGAAATAAAATCTAATACCATGAAAAACACGTAGCAAAGATAACGACCACATTCGTTATTTCCAAGAGATGAGCGTTTTTTTTGTAATTTTGCATCGAAAAACTTTCTAAGTCATGTACGGATCAGGTAAAGGTGCCCGCAGGCATTATTCTACGGATATAATAAAGAGGTATGAAGTATCATCCGATACCACTTTATTGGAGTTCCTTTTCAATTCTTTGAATAATCTCAGCAAGACAGAAGTAAAATCCCTTCTTAAGTATAAACATGTGGCTTTGAAGGGTGCTGCCGTTACCCAATTCGATACTCCTTTGTCAGCTGGTGACGTAGTCGAAGTCAATTTCGGCCGATCTTTTTTCAAGTTCAACCATCCTCTTATAAAAGTTCTCTATGAGGATAAATGGATGTTAGTAATTGAGAAAGGATCCGGTCTGCTGTCCGTGGCAAATGACAATTCACGGGAGAACAATGCATTTAACATTCTTCGTGATTATGTACGTCATGACAACCCGGATGCAGAACTTTACGTGTGTCACCGTCTTGACCAGTACACTTCGGGAATCCTTATTTTCTCCAAAGACCATGACATGATGCTTGAGATGCGCTCTAACTGGGATTTTTATGTAAAGGAAAGAAAATATGTCTGTGTAACCGAGAATGTTCCGGCACGCAGTGAAGATACGATAGAGAGCCTGCTTACCCAGAACGACCGTATGCAGGTGTTCTCTACTACCGATGAGTCCAGGGGACAACTTGCCGTAACGCATTACAGGGTGATCCAGTCCCGTGGACGTTATGCCCTGGTTGATGTGGAGATATTTACCGGTAAGAAAAACCAGATAAGGGTACATATGTCCGAAATGGGTTGCCCAATTGCAGGTGACCTTAAATATGGTGCCGAAACCAATCCTGCCCGTCGTCTGATGCTTCATAATTATTGTCTCTCCTTCATTCATCCGGTGAACGGCGAACTTATGCGGTTTACACTGCCGACACCTTCTGTTTTCCGCAAAATCACAACCCCTGACAGATAATGAAGAAGAGTTTCAAACCCGGAACCATGATTTACCCGCTTCCGGCTGTACTTGTCAGTTGCGGATCATCTCCACAAGAATACAACGTGCTTACTGTTTCCTGGACAGGAACCGTCTGCACCAATCCGCCTATGTGCTATGTGTCAATACGTCCCGAACGTCATTCGTATGATATAATAAAACGTAACGGCTGTTTCGTGATAAATCTGACGACCAAATCCCTGGCTCGTGCCACAGATTTCTGCGGTGTACGTTCAGGGCGTGACTGCAACAAGTTCAAAGAGTCGGGGATCACGCCAGGAAAGGCTGAGGTCGTGTCGGCCCCCACGGTTGACGAGTCTCCTGTGTCAATAGAATGCAAGGTGGTGGATGTGAGGCCGCTTGGCTCTCATGACATGTTCCTGGCCGAGGTGGTGAATGTGCTTGTGGATGAAAAATATATCGATGAAAACGGCAAAATTGATATGGCCGCCATGGATCTTATAGCGTATACCCATGGAGAATATTTTGACGTTTCCAATCCGAACGGTTTCTTTGGGTGGTCAGTCCGCCGCAAGAAAGTCATAAAACGCGAGAGAAAATAGTTCTCAATAATTCAGGAATCTGATAAATCTTTCCGGGTCGGGGTCAAAAGTATAAGGTCCGGCCAGAAGGTTACCCTTGGAATCTGTTATGACGTAGAATGGTTGGGCATTGGCTCCGAACTTGTATCGCTGCAGGAGACTCCATTTGTCGCCGATAGTGCGTATCTTGACTTTTGTGCCGTTTTCATCGACAGATACGATCTCCTTCAGCGGGGTCTTGTCATCTACGAACAGAGATACCAGAATGAATTTCTGCCGGATTGTTTCTGAAACCCTGGGGTCTGTCCAGACTGAAGCCTCCATCTTGCGGCAGTTTACACAGCCATATCCGGTAAAATCAATCAGGATAGGCTTGCCGCTTCGGGATGCTTCGTCAATAGCCTGATTATAGTCTGTGAACTGCGGCTCTACGTAATTAAGGTGAGCACCGAATATCTGTGTGCTCATAGGCGGGGTGAATGCGCTTATGGCCTTAAGGGGCTTGCCCCATAATCCTGGTGCCAGCCATGCTGCGAATGCCAGGCAGAGTATTCCGGAAACTACTCCCGCAACCCCTGCCTTCTGCCTGATGCCGTTTTTCCTGCGGTTGAACAGTCCCAGCAGATACAATCCAAGGAACAGTGCCATCAGCAGCCACAACAGTACGAACAGATCGCGGGGTAGTATGCCCCAACCGTATGCCATATCGGCAACTGACAGGAATTTTAGCGAGAATGCCAGTTCTATTACTCCGAGAGATACTTTAACCCGGTCCATCCAGCTTCCGGATTTGGGTACCGACTTAAGCCAGCCGGGAAACATGGCAAACAATGTGAACGGGATGGCCATAGCCAGAGAGAAACCGGACATCCCTACAGTAGGCGCCAGGATACTGCCTGTGGATGCGGCGTCAACAAGCAGAAAGCCGATAATGGGGCCGGTACATGAGAAGGAGACTATGGTCAGTGTGAGCGCCATGAAGAATATGCCTCCGATACCTGATGTGGCCGATTTCCGGTCTGTGCCAGTGCTCCAACGCGATGGAAGCGTGATTTCAAACAACCCGAAGAAGGACAGGGCGAATACTACCAGTATAACGAAAAACAGGATGTTGACTACCGCATTGGTGGCCAGAGCGTTGAGGGCATTGGCTCCGAAGAGTAGGGTTATGAGCAACCCCAATGCCACATATACGGCTATTATTGACAAACCATACGTAACAGCGTCTGTGATTGCCTTGCTGCGTGAAGATGAACGTTTCAGAAAGAAACTCACAGTCATGGGTATGACAGGCCAGACGCATGGGGTGAGCAATGCGATAAGTCCTCCTATGAAACTGGTAAGGAACAGCCCCCAAAGGCTTCCACCCCGGTTTACGCCATTATCCGGGCTGTAACTGACGGGAGCCCATAGTTGAGGATCATAACCTTCAATCTGCGATATGTCGTATCTGCTGCCGGTCGTTTGGATAGTGCCGGCGGCATTCTGTGCCGTGGCGTCGTCGTGCCTGAATTCTATCTTCTGTGGGGGAAGGCAACTTTCATCATCGCAAGCTCCGTATGTGAGCGCACCCTCCATGAACCATCCGGTCCCTGAGATTCTGAAATCCTGATGGAAAGAGACTTTTTTCTCAAAATATCTCACTCTCATCCCGAATACTGGATCCTCCCTGTCAATTTCAGTGCCTGTAAAGAGCAGATCTGAAACTGGCTGAAGTCCGTGTATCGTATCAAAGGTGAGTTCCGCACTTATAGGGCCACCATCCGGAAGAGAAGTGGAATAAACATGCCATCCTGAAGATATGGTCAGGTCAAACGTAAGTCTGACCAAATCCTCCGAAATCTCTTCCAGGTGCTCTGATGTCTGTACAGGTTTGAGTGACGGTCCGAACGGTGCCGCCAGAAGAAAAGCCAATATGTAAGATAGAAGTGTCATATCTGTTGATTTTGCGCGAAGATAATCAAAAAACACGTATCGGATTGTCGGGAAATAATGATATATTCGCATCTGAAAGAGATAAACATATCAAAATAACCATATGGACAGAAAACGTTTTATGATAATCAACAGTGCGCTTTTGGCCGCCGTTGTAACAGCTTTGATAATTATGATAATCCCCAAGGAAGACAGTAAGGTGTTTATTGGCAGGAGCGATATCCGTATCGAGGACAGGAAGTTCACCCCTGAAGTGTTGTGGTCAATGGGACGCATTGGAGGTGTGGCTGTTTCGCCGGACAAGACCAAGATTGCCTATCAGGTGTCATATTACAGCGTCAGGGAGAACGCCAGCCATACTGTAATCTGTGTTACTGATATGGAAGGCAACTCCGTCACCCTGACAAAGAGTGCCGCATCAGAACATAGTCCCGCCTGGCTGGATGACAACCATATAGCCTTCCTGACCGCCGAAAAGGGCATTCAGCAGATTTTCAGCATGGATGTTAAAGGCAAACACCGCAAGCAGCTGTCATTTATGGAGAAGGATGTCGAAGGATTCCTTTTCTCGGAAGACAGGAAGAACGTGCTGATGATTATGAGCGTACCCAACCCCCTGGTGAAGGAGAGACAGTATGAGGATCTGCCCAAGGCAAGCGGAATGATAGCCGATGACCTGATGTTCCGTCACTGGGACAGTTGGGTGACATCCCTGCCGCATCCGTATGTGGCACAGTTTGAAGGAGGCAGGGTCTCAGGGAATGTAAAGGATTTGCTTGAAGGTGAACCTTTTGAGAGTCCGATGCTGCCGTTTGGAGGCATTGAGCAGTTTGCATGGAGTCCGGACGGCAAGGAGGTGGCATACACCTGCCGAAAGAAGACCGGTCTGGAATATTCCAAAAGCACTGATTCTGACATATACCTTTTTAATATAGAGACTGGCAGCGTAAGGAACATCTGCAAATTGCCTGGAGCAAGTGACCTGAATATGGGCTATGATATCAACCCAAAGTTCAGTGCCGACGGAAAATACATCGCATGGCAGAGCATGGAGCGTGACGGTTACGAGAGTGATATAAACCGTCTTTACGTGATGGATCTTAATAGCGGCCGGAAATGGTCGGTAACCGACAATTTTGATAGTAATGTGGATGATTTCATCTGGGCCGGCGAAAAGGATTATTTCTATTTCATCGGTTCATGGCAAGGGTGTATGTCAATTTTCACCGTCGATCTGCAAGGAAATATCATTCCGGTCAATACAGATCCCTGCGATTACAATTCGCTGGCATTGGCCGATAACAACAGTCTGGTAGTGACACGTCAGTCCATGAGATTCGCAACCGAGATATTCAGGGTTGACATAAAACGCGGACTTGCAGCCAAGATTACAAATGAGAACAATCATATCTATTCCCAACTTGACAACATAAAGGTCGAGGCGCGGGCAGTCAAGACGACCGACGGTAAGGATATGCTGACCTGGGTGGTGTTCCCGCCAAATTTTGATCCGAACAAGAAATATCCTACTATCCTTTTTTGCGAGGGTGGTCCGCAGAGCATGGTATCTCAGTTCTGGAGTTACAGGTGGAATTTCCGCATAATGGCGGATCAGGGGTATATAGTAGTCGCCCCCAACCGTCGCGGCCTCCCCGGATTCGGACGTAAATGGCTGGAGGATATCAGCGGTGACTACGGTGGCCAGTGCATGCAAGACCTCCTGTCTGCCATTGATGATATCAGCAAGGAACCTTACGTGGACAAGGATCGCCTGGGATGCGTAGGCGCAAGTTTCGGAGGATATTCAGTCTATTGGCTGGCCGGTCATCATGAGGGCCGTTTCAAGTGCTTCATCGCTCATGACGGTATATTCAACCTGGAGCAGCAATTCGTTGAGACAGAGGAGATGTGGTTCCCTCAGTGGGATCTGGGTGGCCCGTATTGGGAGAAGAACAGTGTTACGCAGAGTACTTATGCTGCGTCACCGCACCTTTTTGCGGATAAGTGGGATACTCCGATACTTTGTATTCACGGAGAGAAGGATTACCGTATACTCTACTCTCAGGCAGTGTCGGCCTTCCAGGCTGCCAGGTTGCGCGGTGTTCCGGCAGAACTGCTCCTGTTCCCCGATGAGAACCACTGGGTGCTCAAACCCCAGAACGGCGTACTTTGGCAGAGAACCTATTTTAATTGGCTTGACAGATGGCTCAAACGATAATATACATTCTGTTCTCACTGCCGGCACTTACTATCATCATAGCTTCAATCCTGCTGGCAATACGTGGTAAGGGCGCACCCAGAATCAGGTATCCTATGATAAACATGATGCTTGTGGTGGCGTCGAGCATGCTGTTTTATGCACAATACTATAATCCATATCTTGCAGCCAGATACTCCTGGGGATTTGATTTCCTGTACTGTTTGATAACACCGTTCTGCGCACCCGCCTACTACCTTTTCGTGAACTGTCTTACGGATATAAAACGCCGTCCGGTCACCAATGTGCTGGTGTTTCTCCCTTCTGTCATCTTTGCGGTTCTGCTGGTATCGGCCCAATTGCTTATGGATGGATCCGAAAGGCATGCGTACATTTGCAATGAGATACTGGGGCAGAACATCCAGATTGAGTCTTCGGTGGCTTATACCTGGATGGTGATGATAGCAAAGAAACTGTTCAGCGTTTTCATGCCGGCTCAGGGAGTAATTGTAATGGTATATGGAGAGTTCAGGCTTAATACCTATCTCAGAATGCTTGAGAATTTCACTCCTTCAAACCAGTCTGACAAGAAGATCAAGATACGCGGTATTCATGTCCTTACCATACTTGTCATACTGACAGGCATGATAATGTCATTGATTCCGGTTTATGAGAGTACCAACCATATTCCGCTCGTGGCGATTGCAGTGGCTGGTCAGGTGATACTGGTCTCATTGATTGTACACAATGTGATGCAGCTGGAGTATTCGGCCGAGGAGATGCATGGGAGGGTGGAAAATCCAGGCTACCTGGTTGAATCAGAACCTCTTGCGCAGTCTCCTGTACAACCACCTGTTATAAAGCACCAATCCGACCCGGTTAGCAAGGAGCCGTTGATAAATGAGGAGGCTGTTCCTGTAACACTTATTGAAAGGATAGACAATGCCATGCAGAAAGACAGCCTTTTCCTTAAATCGGATCTGTCATTGGTATCACTCTGTGAACTGATAGGTACCAACCGTACTTATGCATCAAAGGCCATAAAGGATGCCAAGGGGTGCAATTTTTCGGATTACGTAAACCGTTTCAGACTGGATTACGCAATACAACTGATGAAGAAGACTCCCAAGGACGAAATTGTAGTCCAGAATATAGCTATGCAGTGCGGTTGCGGCTCTATCCAGAGTTTCTACCGTTATTTCAAGTTGTTCTACAACCTGACTCCTACCCAGTGGATTGAACTTAATAAATAATCCTATTTACGCTGCTGCTTCTGCAGACGCTCCTGCTCTTTCTGCAGAGCTTCCAGACGTGCCATCATGTTGTTGCCGCCTGTCTTGCGTTTGCTGGGGTCATTCCGGCTGGCTTCATAATCGGCTTCAAGCTTGGCCAGGATGGCTTTGTCATCGGTAGAGCGGCGCAGCCATATCATGGTGATTATACCTACCAGACCTGATATGAAGTAGTAGTAGCACAGACCGGATGAGTAGTTGTTGAACGAGAAAAAGAAAATCACCGGCATGAGATACATCATCCAGCGCATCATCTTCATCGTATCCTCCTGTCCGGGAGCCATCTGCTGCTGTTGCATTGAGTAGATAGTGTTGATGATGTTGGTGACGCAGAACAGAAGGCAGAATATGCTGAGGTGATTGCCGATGAGCGGTATGTTGGTGTTCCACCTGATGAGCTCGTCAAATCCCGTAAGGTCCGTAGCCCAGAGGAAACTCTGCTGACGCAGCTCTATGGCGTTGGGCACAAAGAAGAAGAACGCCATCCATACAGGCATCTGTATGAGTGAGGGAAGGCATCCTCCCATGGGACTTACTCCGTATTTGCTGTATACGGCCATGGTTTCCTGCTGTTTTTTCATGGCGTCCTCAGGCTTGGGGTACTTGGCGTTCACTTCATCCACGTAGGGCTTGAGGGCGCGCATCTTGGCCGAAGACATATAACTCTTGACCTGCGCGGGGAATACCAACACCTTTACGATAAGTGTCATAAGCAGGATCACGATACCCATATTCAGGTTCCACTTGGAGAGGAGCGTAAACAGAGGTATTATGAGGAAACGGTTGACTTCACGTACTACCGGCCATCCTAAATCCATAACACGGTTGAGACGAATCTTGTGGTCGCCGTGAGCCAGCTTGCTGTTCTGCTTGAGGATCTTGTAGTCATTAGGACCGAAGTAGAACTGGAACTTTGTGGGTTCGTTTCCATTGGGGTCAAAGGCGGTATGTGTCTTGGACATGAGTTTCTTCATGTATCCCTTGCCTTTTGCGTATGATACGCCGGACAGCTGTGTGTTTGCAGCGTAAGCGTCGGTGGCAATCATTATGCATGAGAAGAACTGGTTCTTGTAGGCAATCCAATCCAACTGCTCCTCGATATTCTTTGATGTTCCCCGTCCGGTGGATTTCTTTGTAGCCGGAGCAATGCCGAACACCTTAGCCTTCACCTTGTCATTGCGCTTGTAGGTGAGAGTGGTGTATCGCTGCTCAAACTCGAATCCCTTCTCCTGCTGGCGAAGGTTCTGAATCCAGTCAACAGCCAGTGTGCTCAGATCGGATGGAAAGAAATTGTCCATACCCGTGGCCTTTATGTCCAGGTTGAGCATATAACTTTCAGGGAGCAGGGTATATGTGAAATCCATATAGCCGTATCCGTTTGTGTTGAGACGCATTATGACGGAGTTTGTCCCGTTACTGATTGTCTCAAAGAACAGGTTTCTGCTCTGTATGTTCTGGTTTTTGCCGTCTATCTTGAAGTTGAGGCTGATCTCATCGCTGCTGAAAAGCGTGACGTTGTTTCCCTGCTGGTCATTATAGGAACTCAATTGAGCGAAACAGGGGGCGGCGCCTTGCGATGATATGCCTATCCTGACAAGTCCGTTATCCAGTACGGTCACACTTTGAGTACCGTTCATGGCCGGGAAAAGCGGAGAAAGGGAGTCCAGCCTGGATGATGTTACACTCGAACCGGTCTCTTGATCTGACGGATTGGGGTCTTCCGAGGCAGTTCCTGAAGATTCAAGTTTCTGTTCATAACGGGCTTGGGCAGGTGCATTTTTCTTCTGGCTGTTATTGCCCCAAAGCAATGCCAGAATTACTATTATACTGATAATAGACAGGCCTATGAATGATCTTCTATCCACTGTGAAAATTATTTTTTCTGTTTACGTGTTGCGAAATTACATAAAAAATGGACACCTTTTAAACAGAAGATACTTATCTGAATGGTTTTTATTGTATTTTTGCAGTTGTCAGTGCGTGAAGACTTATGAAAAAGATATTTGCATTCATCGCATCGATGTCATTGTCAATTACGGCCCTTACTCAGGAAGTTTCAGATTCCGTTTCGGGATCGTTTCCTGGGGTGTTGTCCTTTCCTGAAGCTCTGACATCCATTCCCGACTCGATTGATATCGATGACGGTGTTGACTTTTCGCTTGAAGACATTTCGGACAATCCTCTATTTTTCAAGTTATTCATGCCGCTTGTTCTGTACGGGTCGGCTGTATCGGATGCGATTGCACCGCAGATTCAGGACAATGCGGAACAGGACAGTCTGCTTCCGTTGGAGTCCTTTGATGATGCCCATGAACGCACTCTTGCCAAGATGATTGACGAGACTCTGGTAAGGATATATCTGGAGCATCCCGAACTGGTTAAGATGACCGAGGAGGAACTGATGGATGTTCCGGGCGTAATTCCCATATCCGATGCCATGATCAGTGGAATACGCCTTAAGGACCCCAAAGCCGGAAACCAGGTGCCATCTGGCGACAAGAGACCTGAGGGGGTACGTTTCAAACAACGTTTCTGGAAGACTTTCGGCAATTTCCAGGGCAAATACACGCAGAGTCACTATTCGGACAACTGGTATAAGGGCGGTGAAAGCAACCATTCAATCCTGGGCCAGATAAACCTTGAGGCTGACTATGCCAAGAAAAACACGACCCTGGACAACAAACTGGAGCTTAAACTTGGTTATTATACTACCGAGGTCAACGGTAAGAACACTTTCCGTACCAATGACGACCTGATCCGTTTTACATCAAAATTCGGTCTGAGGGCAATGGGCAGTTGGAACTATTCCGCCCAGTTTCAGGGATATACCCAGTTTATGCCTGTGTTTGATACAAAAGTCACGACAAAACTGAAATCCAAATTCTTTGCTCCCGCATACGGCAACCTGTCATTGGGTATGGACTACAAACCCAAGTTCAAGAATAAGAACATCACGCTTTCCGTGCTGCTGTCTCCGTTCTCATATAACTGCCGGTACGTAAGCGTAGACAGCATAGCCACCAATTTCGGTATTGAGAAAGGCAAGAATTACAAGTACACCATGGGATCCCGTCTGGACGGTAACCTGAAACTGAAAATCATGGATGACCTTACATGGACGTCAAAGACTCAGTTCTATACCAGTTACGAGAGTACGGAAGTTAACCTGGAGAACACCCTGGACTATAAACTCTCCAAGTATTTCTCACTTCAGTTTTTCTGCCACTGGCGCTTTGATGACAGCGTTAAGAGAAAAAAAGACAAGGACGGTAACCTGATGGGCTACGGCCAGTTCAAGGAGTTCCTGACTCTGAATTTCAATTACGCCTGGTGATTTCTTCGCTCTTTCATGATTTGGGAGCGGCTCTTGAACGGGGAGTCCGGTTCACGCGCCATGTACCAGTACTCCATATGGTCCGTGATGGTGGGGAAGAGTCTGGTAAGTACAAGCAACAGTTTGCTGGTAAAGGTGAGAGTGGCACGTCTGGAGTGTTTGCGTATGTGATTGAGCATAATCTTCGCTACACGTTCGGATGTCATCATCTTACTTTCCTCACGCGGGGTCTCCCCCTGCTGGCTGCCATCGGCCATAAGGGCGGTCTTGCGGATGTTGGATGCAGTGAATCCCGGAGCATATATCATGACGTGCAGCCCGTCATAAAGGTGTTCTGAACGCAGGGTGTCCAGAAAACCGTTGATGGCGAACTTGGATGCTGAATAGCCTGTACGTCCCGGCAGCCCCTTGTAGCCGGCGGTTGATATTACTCCCACTATGGAGCCTTTGGTCTCAAGCAGGTAGGGCAGGGCGTATTTTGTACAGTAGACGGTTCCCCAGAAATTTACATCCATCAGGCGGTGTATGACGCTGAGGTCCAGGTCTTTGAACATGGCTCTCATGGATATTCCGGCATTGTTTATCAGTATGTCAATCCGCCCGAACCTGTTTACGGTCTGCTGTATGAGGTTACGGCAGTCTGATTCTACGGATACATCGGTCCTGACGCTGATTACCTCCGAATAATCCGACAGCTCACGGCACAATTCATTCAGTTTGTCTTCGGATCTGGCTGCAATTACCACTTTTGCCTTGTATCTGGCCAGCAATGTGGCGGTGGCAAGTCCGATTCCGGAGCTGGCTCCGGTCACTATTGCAACTTTGTCTTTGAAGTAAACGCTGTTTTCCATTATGTGCCGTTAAATATGATGTAAAGGTAATGCTTTTTTTATCAATCAATGGTATGTAAATCGTTTTCATGGCCATATTGGTATAAAATTACTCCTTTTTGTGTATTTTCGCGACTTGAAAAATCGAGAGCTATGACAGTAACGCTATTATTACACTGTCCCGACAGGCCGGGTATCATTGCAGACATAACAAATTTCATAACCGAGAACCGCGGAAACGTGGTATATCTTGCGCAGTTTGTAGATCATGTGGAGAATGTGTTCAATATGCGTATAGAGTGGAACATTGACGAGTTCCTTATTCCCCGGGAGAAAATCTCTGATTATTTCGGTACGCTGTATGCCAGGAAGTATGACATGAACTTCCGTCTGTATTTCAGCGATACAAAGCCCCGCATGGCCATATTCGTATCCAAAATGTCTCACTGTCTGTTTGACCTGCTGGCACGTTACAGTGCAGGTGAATGGAACGTGGAGATACCGCTCATAGTGAGCAACCACCCTGACATGAAGCATGTAGCCGATATGTTCGGCATACCTTATTATGTATATCCCATCACAAAGGACAACAAACTTGAGCAGGAGACTGCCATGCTGGAGCTGCTCAAGGAGAATAATATCGATTTCATCGTGCTGGCGCGTTACATGCAGATCATTGGCGACCGCATGATTGCCGCTTATCCCAATAAGATAATCAACATACATCACTCGTTCCTGCCGGCATTCGTGGGCGCCAAGCCTTATCAGGCCGCATTTGACCGTGGCGTTAAGATTATCGGCGCCACCAGCCACTATGTTACGGCCGAACTAGATGCAGGTCCTATCATCTGTCAGGATGTGGTCCGCATATCACACAAGGATATGCCTAAGGATCTGGCAAACAAGGGAAAGGATCTGGAGAAGATCGTCCTCTCACACGCCGTCCAGAAACA